>OGGS01001840.1_pt1 | contig 13332 bp, 9 predicted proteins | sample 1571281 | NCBI WGS metagenome assembly OGGS01 (sample SAMEA2582042, study PRJEB24529) | metagenome | biome: Human gut stool | place: China | collected 2011 | reverse complement strand
CGCAGGAGATCGACGAGCTGATGGAGATCATGCGCGGGTTCAAGAAGGAAGGCAAATCCATCCTCTTCATCACCCATAAGCTCAACGAGATCATGGCAGTGGCAGACCGCTGCACGGTTCTGCGCAAGGGCAAGTATATGGGCACTGTGGACATCAAGGACACCACAAAGGAAGAGCTTTCCCGCATGATGGTCGGCCGCGATGTTCAGCTGCAGGTGGACAAAAAGCCTGCCGCCCCCGGCGAGGTGGTGCTGGACGTGCAGAACGTTACCATGCACAACGCCCAGCACAAGAAGGATGCCGTCAAGAACGTCTCTTTCCAGGTGCGTGGCGGTGAGATCGTCTGTCTGGCGGGCATCGAGGGCAACGGCCAGACAGAGTTTGTCTACGGTCTGACCGGTCTGGAAAAGTTCAACAGCGGCAAGGTGCTGCTGGACGGCAAGGAGATTACCAACGAGAGCATCCGCCAGCGCTCCAAGGACGGCATGAGCCATATCCCTGAGGACCGCCACAAGCATGGTCTGGTGCTGGATTACAGTCTGGAGAACAACATGGTGCTCCAGCGCTACTGGCAGCCCGAGTTCCAGCACAACGGCTTTATCCGCAGTGAAAAGGTGCGGGAGTACTCCGATAAGCTGATCGCCCAGTATGACGTGCGCAGCGGCCAGGGCAGCGCTACCATCGTGCGCAGCATGTCCGGCGGCAACCAGCAGAAGGCGATCATTGCCCGTGAGATCGACAAAGACCCCAAGCTGCTGGTGGCAGTGCAGCCCACCCGCGGCCTGGATGTCGGTGCCATTGAGTATATCCACAAGCAGATCGTGGATGAGCGCGACAGGGGCAAGGCCGTGCTGCTGGTCAGCCTGGAGCTGGACGAGGTGATGAACCTCTCTGACCGGATCCTTGTGATGTACGAGGGTGAGATCGTGGGTGAGTTTGACCCCAAGACCACCACAGTCCAGGAGCTGGGCCTGTACATGGCCGGTGCCCGCAAGCAGGGAAAGGAGTAAGCAGAAATGAAAAACAAAAAACTTTCCCACAACGGGCTGCAGGGTTCTGTCACCAGTGTGATGGCTGCCCTGCTGTGTATCCTGATCGGTCTGGTTGTGGGTTTCCTCGTGCTGCTGGCCATCAACCCGGCCCACGCATGGGCAGACGGTTTTGTCCGCATCCTCAAGGGCGGCTTCCATGATGCCCCCTATGGTGTCGGCAAGGAACTGGCCAACGCCGCGCCCCTGATCATGACCGGCCTTTCCGTGGGCTTTGCCTTCAAGACCGGCCTGTTCAACATCGGTGCCGCCGGTCAGTACACGCTGGGTGCCTACGGTGCCCTGTACTGCGCCATTATGCTCAAGATGCCCTGGTTCGTCTGCCTGCTGGCAGCCACCCTGCTGGGCGGCATCTGGGGCGCGATCCCCGGCTTCTTCAAGGCCTACTTCAACATCAACGAGGTCATCACCTCCATTATGTTCAACTGGATCGGCCTGTATCTGGTAAACGAACTGGTCTACCAGAACGGCACCGGCCCCATGTACGACGTGCGGAACACCCGTACCCTGAACCTGAGCAAGAACCCGGCCTTTGCCCAGTCCATCATCCCGGATTTCGGCCTGAACAAGATGTTCCAGACCAACAGCACCACCATTGCCATCTTCCTGGCAGCGGCGGTGGCCATCCTGATCTGGGTGGTGCTGAACAAGACCACCTTCGGCTATGAGCTCAAGGCCGTCGGCCTGAACAAGAGCGCTGCCCGCTATGCCGGCATCAACGAGAAGAAGAACATCATCCTCTCCATGGCCATTGCCGGTGCACTGGCCGGTTTTGGTGCGGGCCTGTACTACCTGTCCAACGTGTCCCAGTGGAACCCGCTGAACTCCACCAGCCTGCCGGCCATGGGCTTCAACGGCATTTCCGTTGCTCTGCTGGCAAGCTCCAACCCCATCGGCACCATCTTCTCGGCACTGTTCATCTCGCACATCTCGGTGGGCGGCTCGTTCCTGTCCACCAAGTATTACCCCACGGAGATCTCGGACCTGATCAGCGGAATCATCATCTATCTGTGCGCATTCTCCATGCTGTTCCGCGGCAAGATCCACGGCCTGCTGTTCAAGAATGCCGACAAGACCAATGTGAACGCAGAGCCTGCTCCGGCCAAGACCGAAACCAAGAAGGAGGGCAAGTGATATGCTGCTTCTGATCAAATATACGCTGCTGTATGGCATCGTGCTGATGCTGGTGGCTCTGGGCGGTATGTTCAGTGAGCACTCCGGCATCATCAACATTGCACTGGAAGGCATCATGGTCATTGGCGGTGTGGCAGGTGTGCTGACCCTGACCCTGCTGCCTGCCGACATGTCTCCCTTCCTGGTGGTGCTGCTCACCATTCTGGCGGCGGCCCTGGCTGGCATGGTGTACAGCCTGCTGCTGGCCTTTGCCTCCATCAACCTGAAGGCGGACCAGACCATCGGCGGCACAGCCCTGAACCTGCTGGCCACCGCCATTGCCGTGGTCATCGCCAAATACTTCAGCGACAGCGGCAGCGCCAAGCTGAACTATTCCAATAAGCCCTTCCTGTTCAGCATCGGCGGGCTGGAGCTCAGCGTCTTTGTTCCGCTGGGCATCATCCTGCTGATCATCAGCTATGTGGTGCTGTACAAGACCCGCTTCGGCCTGCGTCTGCGGGCCTGCGGCGAGCATCCCCAGGCAGCCGACTCGGTGGGCATCAATGTCTACAAGATGCGCTACGCTGGTGTGCTGCTCTCCGGTGCCCTGGGTGCCATTGGCGGCATGGCTTATATCGTGCCCCCGGTGCAGACCTGGAACTTTGAGGTCGGCGTGGCCGGTGCAGGCTTCCTGGCTTTGGCTGTTATGATCTTTGGCCAGTGGAAGCCTTTCAACATCTTTGGCGCGGCCATGTTCTTTGCCGTGTTCAAGAGCTTGGCCAACATTGCAGATTCCACCTTCCTGGCACAGCTGCACTGGTCCAGCAACATCTACAACATGATGCCGTTCGTGGCGTCCATGGTCATCCTGGCCTTCACGTCCAAGAACAGCATGGCCCCCAAGGCAGAGGGCATCCCCTACGACAAGGGTTCCCGCTGATCCGGGGCGTTTCTCCGCAAACCTCAAAGGCGCAGCTGCTTTTTCGGGCAGCTGCGCCTTTTTGCTTAAAAAATGGGCAAAAGTTACAGAAAAAACCTTGCTTTTGACTGGAATTTTGCTATACTGAGACTACAATGTCATACTATTTCGACAGGAGCGTGAAGTTATGCGCATTTATGATCTGATCGCCAAAAAACGCGACGGCGGCACCCACAGCCGTGAAGAGCTGGAGAGCATCGTCAACGGTTATGTGTCCGGTGAGGTGGCCGATTATCAGATGGCTGCCTGGATGATGGCTGTGTACCTGCGCGGCATGACCGACGAAGAGACGGCAGAGCTTACCGACGTGATGGCCCACAGCGGCGTCATGGTGGACCTTTCGCCCATTCCGGGCATCAAGGTGGACAAGCACTCCACCGGCGGCGTGGGCGACAAGACCACGCTGGTGATCGCCCCCATCGTGGCAGCCTGCGGGGTCAAGATCGCCAAAATGAGCGGCCGCGGTCTGGGCCACACCGGCGGCACCATCGACAAGATGGAGAGCGTGCCTGGCACCAGGACGGCCCTGACGCAGGAAGAGTTCTTTGCACAGGTCAACCGCATCGGTCTGTCGGTCATCGGCCAGAGCGAGGGCATCGCCGTGGCAGACAAAAAGATGTACGCCCTGCGGGATGTGACCGCCACCGTGAGCTGCATCCCGCTCATCGCGTCCAGCATCATGTCCAAAAAGCTGGCCTCCGGTTCGGATGCCATTCTGCTGGATGTGACCACCGGCACCGGTGCCTTTATGAAAACCGTGGACCAGAGCATTGAGCTGGCAAAGCTCATGGTGTCCATCGGCACCCACCATGGCCGCCGGGTGGCCGCCATGATCACCGACATGGACACCCCGCTGGGCCACAACATCGGCAACAGCCTGGAGGTCATGGAGAGCATGGATGTGCTGAAGGGCCGTGGCCCGGCGGACCTGACGGAGGTGTGCCTGCAGCTGGCCGCCAATATGCTGGTGCTGGCAGGGAAGGGCACCCCCGCCGAATGCCGCGCCATGGCACAGGCGGTGATCGCGGACGGCTCTGCCTTTGCCAAGTGCAAGGAGATGTTTGCCGCCCAGGGCGGTGATACCCGCGTGCTGGATGACTACAGCTTGTTTGAGCAGCCTGCTGCCCGCTATGAGCTGCTGGCCGAGCAGGATGGGTACATCGTGGCCAATGATGCCGAAAAGATCGGCTCGGCCAGTGTGCTGCTGGGTGCCGGCCGCCAGAAAAAGGGCGACCCGCTGGACTTTGCCGCCGGCATCACCCTGCACAAAAAGCGCGGCGACTACGTCCACAAGGGCGAGAGCCTGGCGACCTTCTACGGTGCAGCGGACAAGTTTGAAGCCGCTGCCGCCGAGTACCGCAGCGGCCTTGTGTACGGCGCGGAAAAGCCGGAGGAAGCCCCGCTGGTATACGCCCTTGTCACCAAGGACGGCGTAGAGCGGTACTGAGACCTGACAGCAGGGGAGACCTTGCTCTTATAACGATACTTTTCCGCTGATGACGCCCAAAGCGCACGCGGAGGGCATTCTGAATCATTTTGACCCAAGGAGGCTGCTGCACAAAAGCTGTGCGGCAGCCCCTTTTTTGCGCTTTCACGCTGAAAACAGGTAATCCTGCACAAAAGAGCCGTCGCTTTTTAAGCAATTCGATGTATTTGTGGGGCAAGCAGTGGAACTTTGCGGCTGGATATGATATACTAAGCTGTATTTGTATACCCCGGGAAAGGGGCTGCCAAAGGAGAAAGGACTTGTTATGAAGATCATTCTGGTGGGCAGCGGCAAGGTCGGTACCGCCCTTGCGCGGCAGCTCAGCGAGGAGGGCCACAACGTGACCGTTGTGGACACGAACAAGGCGCGGGTGGAGCACCTGATCGAGACGTACGACGTGCTGGGCATCGTGGGCAACGGCTCCTCCATCACCACCCTGTCCGAAGCCGGCATTGAGGATGCGGACGTGTTCATTGCCGTGACCGGTTCGGACGAGCTGAACCTGCTGTGCTGTATGTTTGCCAAAAAGGCGGGCCACTGCCACGCCATTGCCCGCGTGCGCAACCCGTCCTACAGCCACGAGCTGGACTTTATCAAGAAACAGATCGGCATTTCGGCCATCATCAACCCGGAAATGGCGGCAGCCAAGGAGATCTCCCATCTGCTGCGGTTCCCGGGGGCCAGCAAGATCGACACCTTTGCGGGCGGCCGCGTGCGGCTGATCAAGTTTGCGCTCACCGAGGCACAGGGGCTGGACGGCGTAGCCATCCGCGAGATCCCCAGTCGGCTCAAGAGCGACATTCTGGTGTGTGCCGTGGAGCGTGACGGCGGGGTGATCATCCCCAACGGCAACTTTGTGCTGCAGAACGGCGATCAGGTCACCTTCCTGGCCACCCAGGAACACGCGCATGCCTTCTTCCAGCAGATCCACATGCCGGTGCGGCCAGTGCGCAACGCCCTGATCGTGGGCGGTGGTGCCATCGCGTTCTACCTGAGCCAGGAGCTGCTGGAGAACCATGTCCGGGTGCGCATCGTGGAACGGGATGCCGCCCGCGCCCAGGAGCTGGCCGAGCAGCTGCCCGGTGCCCAGGTCCTGAACGAGGACGGCTCCAACCGGGACTTCCTGCTGTCGGAGGGCCTGGAGTCCACCGAGGCATTCGTGGCTCTGACCAACATCGACGAAGAAAACGTGCTGCTGACCCTGTTTGCCAAAAAGCATTCCCACGGCAAGCTGGTGACCAAGGTGAACCGTCTGGAGTTCGATGACATTCTGGCCGGGCTGGACCTGGGCAGCGTGGTGTACCCCAAGTACATGACCTGCGATTACATTGTGCAGTATGTGCGTGCCCTGCAGAATGAGGCGGGCAGCAACATCAAGACCCTGTACCGCATCCTGGACGACCGCGTGGAAGCGTTGGAATTCACGGTGCACGAGGAGAGCCGGGCCACCGGTGTGCCCCTGAGCCAGCTGCACCTGAAAAAGAACCTGCTGCTGTGCTGCATCACCCGGGGCAATCAGATCCTGATCCCCCGCGGCGGCGACCAGATCCAGGTGGGCGACAACGTGATCGTGGTCACGCTGGAGCATGGCCTGCATGACCTGCGGGACATCGTGGAGAGCTGACGGAGGCGGGCTATGAATTATGCGATCGTTTTCCGTCTGCTGGGCTATATCCTGATGATCGAGGGCGCCCTGCTGCTTCTGCCCGCCGCTGCCAGCCTGATCTACGGCGAGTGGATGGTACTGGCAGTGTTCCTGCTCACGGCTGCCGTGAGCGCAGGCATCGGCTTTGCGCTGCGGGCCATCAAGCCCCGCAGCAAGGTATTTTATATGCGGGAGGGCTTTACTGCCACCGCACTGAGCTGGATCGTCATCTCGGTGGTGGGTGCCGCGCCTTTCGTGCTCACCGGCTGCATCCCCAACCCGGTGGATGCCCTGTTTGAAACCGTGTCCGGCTTTACCACCACCGGTGCCAGCATCCTGCCGCAGGTGGAGAGCCTGCCCAAGGGCATTTTGTTCTGGCGCAGCTTTACCCACTGGATCGGCGGCATGGGCGTTCTGGTGTTCCTGCTTTCGCTGCTGCCGCTGACCGGCGGCTCCCACGTCAACCTGATGAAGGCCGAGAGCCCCGGCCCCCAGGTGGACAAGCTGGTGCCCAAGGTGCAGTCCACCGCCAAGATCCTGTACGGCATCTACCTGGCCTTGACCGTGCTGGAGCTGCTGTTCCTGCTGGCAGGCAGAATGCCCCTGTTCGAGGCCCTGCTTACCTCCTTTGGTACGGCAGGCACCGGCGGCTTCGGCTTCCGGAACGACAGCTTTGCCAGCTTCTCGCCCTACATCCAGTGGGTCGTGACCGTGTTCATGATCCTGTTTGGCGTCAACTTCAACGCCTACTTCCTGCTGTTGATGCGTCGGTTCCGCCGTGCTGCAGCCAGCGAAGAGGTGCGCGGCTACTTTGTGGTCATTGCAGCCGCCATTGCCATCATCACGGCCAACATCTACAGCCTCTACAACAGCTTTGGCGAGGCGCTGCGGCAAGCGGCGTTCCAGGTGGGTTCCATCATCACCACCACGGGCTTTTCCAGCTGCGATTTTGACCTGTGGCCCACCCTGTCCAAGGAAGTGCTGGTGGTGCTGATGTTCATTGGTGCCTGTGCCGGAAGCACCGGCGGCGGCATCAAGGTGAGCCGCATCCTCATTTTGGGCAAGACGCTGGGCAAGGAGCTCAAGCAGGCTCTGCACCCGCAGGTGGTGGCTCCGGCGCGTATGGACGGCAAGCTGCTGAACCATGAGACCATCCGTACCACCAACGTGTTCATGGCGGCCTACAGCTTCATCTTTGTGGGGTCCTTCCTGCTCATCAGTCTGAACGGCTTTGACATGGTGACCAATTTCACTGCCGTGGCCGCTACTCTGAACAACATCGGCCCGGGCCTGGAGCTGGTGGGCCCCATGCAGAACTTTAGCGGTTTTGCAGACCCGGCCAAGCTGGTGCTGATCTTTGACATGCTGGCAGGCCGATTGGAGATCTTCCCCATGCTGGTGCTGTTCCTGCCCGACACCTGGCGCAAATTCTGATCGGACAACATAATCTAAAAGGGGCCACCCGCTGCGGGCGGCCCCTTTGCCATGCTTGCGTTCTGCAGGCAAAAAGGGTACAATACAACTGCTGGAAAACCAACGCTTTTGGAAGAAAGGACTGCTATGGAATACGATTTTTATACGCTGGGCGTCCTTTACCTGGTCTACTCGTTTGCGGGCTGGGTAGGGGAGACGGTAGTAGCTACGGTGCGGGGCAAGCATTTTGCCAACCGCGGCGCAGCAGCCGGGCCCTTCTGCTTTGTGTACGGCTCCACGGCGGTACTGCTGGCCGTGGGCTTCACGGACCTGCGCAGCGACCCGGTGTACCTCTTCTTTGCCTGTACGCTGGCCTCCACGGTCATGGAGTGGCTGACGGCTAAGCTGCTGGAACGGCTGCACCGCCGCAAATGGTGGGACTACTCCGGTAAGCGCTTCAACCTGAACGGCTATGTCTGCCTGCAGTATTCGCTGCTGTGGGGCGTGCTGGGCACTGCCAGCGTGCTGTGGCTCAATGGCCTGCTGCTGCGGCTGTGCCAGGCCATCCCGAGCTGGCTGCTGCACCCGCTGGTGTGGGCGGCGGTCATCGTGGCAGCGCTGGACCAGATCGGTTCGGCCGTGCTGGTGGGGCGCTATGCGGCCAAACACCCGGTGCTGGAACAGCTGAACCAGCGGCTGGGTGAAAGCTCCGACGGCCTGCGCCGCCGCATTGCCCTGTATGTGGAAAAGCGCATCCAGCGGGCCTACCCGGCGGCGGCCCGGCAGGAACCGACCATTGCCCAGAATGGTGAAACGCCCCTGAGCGCCGCCGACCTGCTGTGGCTGTTCGTGGTGGGCGCGTTTCTGGGTGACCTGGTGGAAACAGTGTTCTGCCGCCTGACGGCAGGCGTCTGGATGAGCCGTTCCAGTCTGGTGTGGGGGCCGTTCAGCGTGGTGTGGGGCCTGGCTCTGGCCCTGACCACCGTGCTGCTGCGCCAGAATCAGGACAAGAGCGACCGCTACCTGTTTGTGTTCGGCACGGTGATGGGCGGCGTGTACGAGTATGTGTGCAGCGCCGTGACCGAGCTGTTGTTTGGCACGGTGTTCTGGGATTACAGCAAGTTCAAATTCAATCTGGGCGGGCGCATCAACCTGCTGTACTGCTTCTTCTGGGGCATGGCGGCCGTGGTGTGGATGCGCTACGGCTACCCGGTGGTCATGAAGTGCATGACCCGTCTGCGCCGCCGGGTGCGGCCGTGGATGACCGTGCTGCTGGCGGTGTTCATGGCGGTGAATATGGTCACCAGCTCGCTGGCGCTGGCCCGTTACGACGCCCGCACCAGCGGGGTGCCAGCTGCCAATGCCGTGGAGACCTATCTGGACGCCCATTTCGACAATGCCCGCATGGAACGCATCTATCCCAACGCGAAAAAAGTGGAAAAGGCCGGGTGAAACTTCCGGATTTCGCTTGCTTTTATGTCCGGCAGACAGTATAATAAACAGGATAAAAGGGAGTAAAGGGCGCAGACCCGGCAGGGCCATGCGCTGTGCTGCAGCGACAACCCGGCAGAAATGCCCGATGCAGTACCGGATGCTTGAGACTTTTATTACAAGGACGTAGTATGCGTACCCTGTAATAGGAGTCTTTTCTTTTTTGCCCGGCTGAGAGACTCCCGTTCCTGGAGCCGGGCCAAGGAACGATCAAAAAGGAGAAAAAACATGCTTATACCTGTTTTGCTGTTCATCGTGGGCCTGTTGTGCCTGATCAAGGGCGGTGACTGGTTTGTGGACGGTGCCACCGGCATTGCCCGCCGCTTCCATGTGCCGGAGCTGCTCATCGGTGCCACGGTGGTGTCCATCGGCACCACCCTGCCGGAGGTGATGGTGTCTACCACCTCGGCTCTCACCGGCCACGGCGAGATCGCCTACGGCAACGCCATTGGTTCGGTCATCTGCAATTCCGCCCTCATTGCGGCCATTCCCATTGTGGTCAAGCCGGGCAAGGTGGACCCCAAGAGCCTGCGCACCCCGGTGCTGTTCTTCTTTGTGGCGGCAGCCTTCTACGCCGGTGTGGCCTACACCACCGGCTCCTTCACCCGGCTGGTGGGCATCATCCTGCTGGCCATGTTCGTGGCCTACATCGTCTGCAACGTGATGGCCATGAAGAATGCCCCCGCCCCGGAAGAAGAGGAAGGGCCGGAAGAAAACGCTTCCTTTGCCAAGGAACTGGGCCTGCTGGCGGTGGGCGCGGTGCTCATCGCGGTGGGCGCGGACCTGCTGGTGGACAACGGCACCCTCATTGCACAGGCACTGGGCGTGCCGGAGTCGGTCATTGCTCTGACCTTTGTGGCACTGGGTACCTCGCTGCCGGAGCTGGTCACGGCCATCACCTCGCTGGCCAAGGGCCACGGGGCGCTGTCGCTGGGCAACGTCATCGGTGCCAACGTGTTCAATCTGGTGCTGGTGAGCGGCGTCAGCGTGACGCTGGCCCCCTTTACCATCCCGCAGAACTCCACCATTGCTGGCATGAACGCCTCGCTGGTGATGGATATTCCGGTGATGTTTGCGGTCATGCTGCTGCTGACGGTGCCCGCCCTGCTCAAGGGCAAGCTCAGCCGCCCGCAGGGCATTGCGCTGCTGTGCATCTACGCTGCTTTCTGCGTGGTGCAGTTCACCATTTGATGACGAAGTAAAAAACAGGCCCCCGCACGGTTTTGTGCGGGGGCCTGTCTGCGTTTTGTGGTTACTGCTGTGCAAAAATTTTGACTTCGTCCTTGTCCATGAAGGCGGCACCGGCAAACCCGGCGGCCTCCAGCTGGCCCAGCTGCTTGCCCAGCTTCTTGGCCTGCTGCAGCACGGTGACGTTGTAGGTGTCACGCAGGGCGGCGGCCTTGCTCAGCACGGCGGGGAAGTCGGCGTCCTTGCCGTACAGCAGGGCGATCTTCTGCTTGGCACCGGGGATCTGATACCCCTGTTCCAGCAGGATGCCGCACACGCGCTCGAAACCGATGGAGAAGCCCACGGCAGGCACCTGGGTGCCCAGGAACTTGCCCACCATGTTGTCGTAGCGGCCGCCGCCGGCCACGGCACCGCTGAACTGCGGGCAGGTGATCTCGAACACCATGCCGGTGTAGTAGCCCTGACCGCGCACCAGGCTGGGGCAGTAGGCCACCTGATAGCGGCCGGCAGCCAGCGCATTGGCGGTGGCCAGAACGTACTTCAGGTCATCGGCGATGGCGGGGTCGGCGCAGCGGGCAGCCACGGCGTCCAGCGTCACCTCACCGGCGGCGATGAAATCGGCCAGTGCGTTGATGGCGGCTTCCGGCAGCTGCTTTTCGGTCAGCTCGGCCTTCACGCCGTCAGCACCGATCTTGTCCATCTTGTCAAAGGTGATGCAGACGGAATCCAGCGTATCGGCGGCAAAGCCCATGCTCTCCAGCATGCCGCGCAGGATGCGGCGGTCGTTGATGTTCACCGTGAAGCCGGTGAAGCCGATGTTCAGCAAAGCGCGGGTGGTCACGTCGATCAGCTCCACCTCGGCGTTGGGGGAGCTGTCGCCCAGAATGTCGATGTCGCACTGCACGAACTCGCGCAGACGGCCCTTCTGGGGGCGCTCGGCACGGAACACGCGGTCGGTCTGGATCACCTTGAAGGGGCTGGGCAACTTGTCCTTGTTGGCGGCATAGTAGCGGCTCAGGGGCAGGGTGAGGTCGTAGCGCAGGCCCATGTCGGAGAGCTGCTTGGGGTCGCCGGTGTTCAGGGCGGCGGTGAGCTTGTCGCCGCGCTTGAGCACCTTGAAGATCAGGTTCAGGTTGTCGCCGCCGTCGGACTTGTCCAGATTTTCCATGTCCTCCAGCATAGGGGTGGAGATGCGCTCAAAGCCGGACGCACGGTAGGTCTCCAGGATCTTGCCCTGGATGTAGTCGCGCAGGGTCTGCTCGGCGGGCAGCAGGTCGCGCATGCCCTTCAATGCCTGTGTTTTCATGGTTGCAATACCTCTCTATATGTCAATTGAATTGTTTCCAGTACATCATATTATAAAGGAAACTGCCGGATTGTCAATCCGAATGGGCACACTATCGCAAATTGCACGGATTTTGAGGTGAAACGATGAAACAGCAGTTTGCAGCAAAACACCCGTGGACGATCCTTGCCGCCGGGGCCGCCATTCAGGTGCTCACGGGGCTTCCGGCGGCGTGGGGCGTGTTCCAGCAGCCGGTCATGGAGGAATACGGCCTGTCGGAGCAGGGGGCGGGGTATGCGTTTGGCATCCTCATCGCGGCCTTCGGTGTGGGGTGCGTGCTGGGCGGCTTCCTGCAGGACAGGCACGGCCCCCGCTGCGCGGGCCTGTGGGGCACCGCCCTGCTCTGCGGCGGCTTTTTTGCGGCGGGCCTGCTGCCGCCGGGCAGCGCAGAGGCGTTCTTTCTGGCGTTCAGCATCCCGGCGGGGCTGGGCACGGCGTTTTTGTATCCGTCCATCCAGTCCTGCGCCCAGAAGTGGTACGCCGACCGCAAGGGGCTGGCCACCGGCGTCATCGGCGGGGCGGTGGGCCTGAGCGGTGCCTTCCTCACCGTATTCGTGCGCACGGCAGTGCGGGGATTTTGGGTCGTGCAGGGCATCCGGGGGGCCTTCTGGGCACTGGGTGCGGTCACCCTGCCGGTATGCCTTGTGGGCAGTCTGCTTTTGCAGGACCCGCCGCAGACCGGGCAGACCCAAAAACCGCAGGAGAACGGCAAAAACACCATTGACCTTGCCCCGCAGCAGATGCTGCGCACAAAGCAGTACTGGCTGTGCGCCGGAGCGGTGTGCTTTTCTACCCCCGCAGTGCTGCTGTTCAGCCCCATTATTTTAAAGCTGGGCATGGAGCGCGGGTTGGAGGAGCAGGCGGCGCTATGGAGCGTGGTACTGGGCAGCGTGGGCAGTGCGGCAGGCCGCCTGCTGATGCCTCTGCTCAGTGACCGAATCGGCCGCCGCCCCACCGACATGCTGCTGTTTGCAGTGTCTGCCGGGCTGTCGGCGGGGTTTGCCTTTGCACAGGGCTGGGGCGTGGTGGCCTGCTATGCGGGCCTCACCTTCTGCTACTCGGCGCTGGCGGCGGTTCTGCCGGCCCTTTCCACCGACCTGTTCGGCTTCCCCCATGCGGGGGTCAACTATGGCTTTCTGGCGCTGGGGCAGAGCGTGGGCAGCCTTGCCTTTCCGTTTGCAGCCAATTTCTTCGGGCTGGAAGTCGGTCGGCACTGGATGGCCGTGGCAGCCGCCGGGGCCGGCTTTGCCTGCATCCGGGCCTTGCGACCGGTGGAACCGTCTGCTGGGCGCGGACAGCGGGGCATGGACCGGACCTGCTGACAGAATTGACAGAAAAATGACAAATGCCCGGCAGAAAGCGGACGAATTGACGGTTAGATGTAAATGACCAGAAAGAGAATTGCGGATTTTTGGCGGAAATGTCTTGCAAAATGCGCGCGCATTCTCTATAATAAAATCATGCGTGGTAGTGCTGTGCGGCCGAAAGAGAGAGCGGCCCGCGCAGCCGATGCAAAACGGGAGGACGAGCTGTGCCGGCAGGGCGCAGCCGTGTTCCCGCCAAGCGACATTTGTCAAAAGGAGAGTATGATTATGACCTATTCGCAGCAAGTACAGAATATGT
>OGGS01001839.1_pt1 | contig 13339 bp, 12 predicted proteins | sample 1571281 | NCBI WGS metagenome assembly OGGS01 (sample SAMEA2582042, study PRJEB24529) | metagenome | biome: Human gut stool | place: China | collected 2011 | reverse complement strand
GCTACACCTCGTGGGAGCTGCAGGGCGAAGCCGGCAAAATCCTGCTCAAAGGCCAAAGCGTCGGCAACGGCCAGACCATCGACTTCACCGAGACGGGTATCATCGCCAAGGACGCCGACGGCGTATACACGCTGACCATCGAGGGCAACAAGACGGTTTACACCAAAGCGACCAAATAGCAAGGCCGCTTTACGCAGCCAAAGCATATCCCCGGCCCCGAAAAGGCCGGGGATTTTTCACGCATCCCGACGACGGCCGCAATTTGGCGAACCGATTTAAATTCTTAAATTTGTATCCGCCAATTCTACCTAAGCCATGACTAAATTACTTGCGGGAGCCTTCCTGCTCCTCTTTTCTTTTGCGGCCGCGGCCCAGACACCCGAAGACTCGGTCGCTTTCGCCGGCGCCCGCTGGCAGATCACGCCCCTCGCGGCGGGCGCCGAATGCCGCCGCGCCCAGATCGACATGTTCGATTCGCGGCAGACCGTCTCGGTGGTCGCCTACCCCGCCCGTAATTTCACGACGGAAATCATACAGCTCGACGGCAAAGCATCCCCCACGAGCGAGCTGGGCAAAGCCGCCGGAGCCGACGCCGCCCTGAACGGCAGCTACTTCAACATGAAGACGCTCGCCCCCGTAACCTTCGTACTGATCGACAAGCAGATTCTGGGCCGGACGACTCCCGGTGAGACGATGCGCACCAACGGCGTCATCGCTTTGCGCGACAAACGCGGCCGCAAAATGGACATTCTCCGCTGCGACACGACCCAATACTCCCGCATCGCCCGCCGTTACCGCTCGGCGCTGGCCGCAGGTCCGATGCTGGTCCGCGACGGCCGGAGCGTCGAATACGACTCCGAAGACAGCTTCTACGCCCGCCGCCATCCCCGCACGCTGATCGGCAAACGGGCCGACGGCACGGTCGTCATGGCCGTCATCGACGGCCGCTTCAAGGGCGAAGCCGACGGCGCAACCATCGCCGAAACAGCCTACATCGCCCGTCAGCTGGGGCTCGTCGATGCGCTGAACCTCGACGGCGGCGGTTCCTCGACGCTCTGGACAGCGCAGGAAGGCATCCTCAACCACCCCTACGACAACAAACGTTTCGACCACGAAGGCGAGCGCGGCGTTCCCAACTGCATCGTGATCCGCCGCAACAAATAGCGCCGGGAAACCACCGCCCCTCCGGCGGGAAACGCAGCGCCGGGGAACAAAAAGCCGGGAAAGCGCCGATTATTATCGGCCGGAAACACAATACCGGGAATATAAAGCCGGAAAGGCACCGCCCCTCCGGCGGGAAACGCAGTGCCGGAAACACAAACCGGACAAAGCCGGTAAAAAGACCCGAACCGGTCCAAACAGCCGGTCTCAAAAGCCGGAAAAACAGCCGGTCCAAACAGCCGATAAAAAACGTGTCCACGCGACAAAGCCCGCCGGCTCCGCCGCGGCACACGCCCGGATACGAAAAAAGCCCCGGAATTTCCGGGGCTTTTCATATTCAGTCCTATTGTCATTTGCCGACGATCTCCTCAACCCGCTCCACGATCATGGCGGGCGTCACGGCATGCAGACAACGGTAATCTCCGTAACGGCACGGTTTATTTCCGAAGACCGAGCACGGGCGGCACTCCATATCGGCCTGCACGATGCCGCGCGGATCGCAGCCGTACCCGAAGAATCCCAGACCGGGATGCGTCGCACCCCATACCGACACCACGGGCGTCGCCACGAGTGAAGCCAAATGCATGACCAGCGAATCCATCGACACCACGCAATCCAGATTGGCGATCAGGTCGATCTCGCCCGCCATCTTAACCCGTCCGAACAGCGCCGTGACATTAGGATGAAGGCGCTCCATCTCCTGCGCGAATTCCGCCTCGGCACCCCCGCCGCTATGGATGAAAACCCGGTCATAACGCCCGGCAAGCAGGCGCACCGTCTCGCGGGCCAGCGGTTCGGGATAGGTCTTGCCCTGCTGCGCCGAGAAAGGGGCGAAACCGATCCACGTCCCCGTCTTTTCACCCATCGGACTGGGATGCTCGCGCCGCACGGCCGGCTTCGGATCGTCGAACACGAATCCCAGTTTCCGGAATACGTCGCAATAGCGGACGACTGTATGTTTCGCAGGTTTGACACCCCGGCCGCCGCGCCGGATAAATTCACCCTTCTCGTCCCGGCCCTTCCCGATGGCCGCGAAGGGAATACCGTGCAGCCGCAAAGCCGTGCGGAACGTCACCGAACGCAGCACGCCGTGCACGTCGGCCACGGCATCCGCCCCCAGCCGCCGCGCTTGGGCGGCCAGCCGCCATATGCCGCACAGCGAATGGTGGGCGCCCTTGACATCGACGTCCAGAAAACCGACGTCGAGGTCCGTGAAAAAGGCCCGGAACAGCGGTCGCGTGGCAACCGTGACCTGCAGATCGGGATATGCCCGCTTCAAGGCCCGCAGCGCATGCGCGAGCATCGCCACGTCCCCCATCGCCGAGGTCCGGTACACGATCAGATGACGCGGAAGCTTCTTACTTTTTCTGACCATAAAGAACCGGGTTCAACGCCGGATCATTATACATTTTCATCTGTTTGTAGGTCTTCATGTACTTGCGGCCCGCCTCGATGTCCTCGATCAGCTCTTCGATCGCTTTCGAAAGATCCGCCTGCTGCGCCAGCAGCACGTCGAGCTTCTTCCGGCACGCCGCGCGGTGGGCGTCGTCCACATCGGTACGCTCCGTCTCGCAGGCCATGTGGTAAATCTTGAGCGCCAGAATCGACAGCCGGTCGATGGCCCACGCCGGGGTCTCGGTATTGAGCCGAGCGCCGGGCAGGGGTTCTATCTCCCTGTATTTGTCGAGCAGGTACGAATCGACGTACTCCACCATGTCCGTACGCTCCTGATTGGACTTGTCGATGCGCCGTTTGATGGCCAGCGCGGCCACAGGGTCGATCTGCGGATCACGGATGATATCCTCAAGATGCCACTGCACGGTGTCGATCCAGTTCTTGTGATAGAGCAGGTGATCGATCGTTCCCGGCTCATAGGGATTCTCGACGGGGCGGTCCACATCGTCCCAGCGGTGATACTCTTCGATAACCCGGTTGAAAATGCGGTTTGCGTTTTCGGTAAACATAGTTCAGCAATATATTTTAATTGTAATTTTCGTGGGAAAATTATACCTTTGTCCGTATAAGATTAAACAAAGATAATGAATTTTTCCAAAAAAGCAATATCGCTCGCAGGAATCCTTTTGATAGTCGTACAAAGCCTCCCGGCACAGGTGCGGCAGACCCGCGAGGAATATATCGACCGCTACAAATCCATCGCCGTGGCCCACATGGAGCGGTACGGCATCCCCGCCAGCATCACCATGGCGCAGGGCATCCTAGAGTCCGACTGCGGCAACAGCTGGCTGTCGCTGCAATCGAACAACCATTTCGGCATCAAGTGCAAGCGCAACTGGACGGGCGACAAGGTCTATTACGACGACGACGCCAAGGGGGAGTGCTTCCGCAGCTACCCCTCGGTCGAGGCGTCGTACAGGGATCATGCCGAATTTCTCGATTCGCAGCCGCGCTACGACTCGCTGTTCGCCTACTCGTCCGACGATTACAAGAGCTGGGCGCGGGGGCTCAAAGCCGCCGGCTACGCCACGGCACCCGACTACGCGCAGCGGCTCACGCGCATCATCGAGGAGAACCAGCTTTACCTGCTCGACCGGCCCGACGGCGAGCGGCTCTACGCCTCGCGCATGGGACGCAAGGTAACCGACCCCGAAGGGTGGTTCGCCGACCAGAGCAGCGTCGAACCGGCCGCAGGAGCTTCGCCGGCCATCGACCCGGACAACTACCGGGTGACGATCAACGCCCACAACGGCTACAACGTCTACCAGACCAACGGCGTACACTACGTGCTGGCCAAGGAGGGCGACACGTTCGAGAATATCGGGCAGAAGTTCCGCATTTCGGCTCGCAACCTGCGTAAATTCAACGACCTGAAAGACAAGAAGGCACAGCCGCTGACCGGCGAGGTGGTCTACATCGAGCGCAAGAAGAAGCGCTGGGAGGGCAATGCCCACACCCACATCTGCCGCCAGGGCGAAACGGCCTATGCCGTAGGCCAGTCCTACGCCATCCGCACCCGTTCGATCGAAAAACTCAACCGCCTCAAGCCCGGCAGCACGCTCGAAAAGGGGCAACAGATACGCATAAAATAAAAACAGCATAGCATGGAAACGACACCGCTCAGGAGCAAGATCCTGGATACGATCATCCGCAAGTCGACCCTCAAGCAACGGGTCTTCGACAACACCTTCGCAGCCTTCAACGAACTGAAGGAAACGCTGTTCGAAATGGCATCGGAGATGGACGACGAACTCGACGGCAAGCTCGACCGCCGCGTCAGGCTCGAATACCGCGACCGCGGAAAATTCGAGGCGCAGCTGCAGGTGGCCAACGACATTCTCATTTTCCAGATGCACACCGACGTCTTCGAATTCGACGCCAACCACCTGATCTGGCAGAACCCCTACGTACAGTCCGACCGCGAAAATTCCTACTGCGGCCTGATCAACATCTACAATTTCCTCTCCGACTCGTTCAAGTTCAACCGCAACGCTGACGAAGGTTACCTCATCGGGCGTATCTTCATCAACCGCGAGCGCCGCTATTTCGTCGAGGGCAAACAGCAGACCTCGATGCGGGCGATGAACTTCGGCAAGGCCGAGATCGACCGCGAAGCCCTGATCGGCATCCTCGAACCGGCGATCTGGTTCGCCCTGAACTTCGACCTGCTGATGCCGCCCTACGAGGACAACAAACGCGTGACGGTCGACCAGTTCAACACCAAGATGGACAACTCGAAATTCGTCACGGGCAAACGCCTCGGCTACGATTTCGAAGTAGAGGACATTTAAACCCGATTCCCACGTGAAGGCACAACTTTTCACACTCCTCGCAGCCGCAGCGGTCGGCACAGGTACGGTACAGGCGCGGGGCGAATATGCCGAGATCGCACGCCTGCGCTCGATGAACGAAACCGTCCGTGGCATCCGCTCGATGGCCGACGGCGAACACTATACCATCCTCGAAGGCAACAACATCGTCCGTTACGGCTACGCCACGGCGGGGCAGGGCGAGCAGATGCTCCCCAAGCCGACGGCCAACCTCGTCGTCACGGACTACGCCTTCTCGCCCGACGAACGGCAGATACTCATCGCCTCGGGCGCCAGGCCGATCTACCGCCATTCCTACACGACCGATTATTTCCTGGCCTCGGGCAACAGCCTGATGCCCGTACTCCGCGAGGCCGAAGCCCCGCGCGACGCCTCGTTCTCGCCCGACGGCAAGCTGATCGCCTATTCCGACCGCAACGACCTCTATGTCTACGATACCGCGGGCAAGCGCACGCGCCGCATCACTGACGACGGGGCGTGGAACTCGGTCATCAACGGCACCACGGACTGGGTCTACGAGGAGGAGTTCGGCTTCACCAGAGCCTATGCCTTCTCGCCCGACAGCCGCCGCATCGCCTACCTGCGCTTCGACGAATCTCAGGTGCCGCTGATGGAGATGATGCGCTTCGACGGCAAACTCTACAATCAGGCCTACTCGTTCAAATACCCCAAGGCCGGCGAACGCAATTCGACGGTCGAAGTGTGGGTCTGCGACCTTGCGACCGGCGCCAAAGAGCGCATCGACACGGGCCGCGAAACCGACCAGTACATCCCCCGCATCGGCTGGACCCCCGACGGGCGGCTCTACTTCTTCCGGCTCAACCGCCGCCAGAACACCTTCGAGGTGATCCTTTGCGAGCCTAACGGCGCCCAGCGGACGATCTATGACGAACGTTCGCAGCAGTACGTCGAGCGCGTGGACGACTCCTCGCTCACGTTCGTGGACAAAGACCGCTTCCTCGTACGGCAGGAGAGCCACACGGGATACATGCACCTCTACCTCTACAGCATCCGCCGGGGTTTTCTCGCGCAGGTGACCAAGGGCGACTGGGAGGTGACCGACGTCGCGGGCACCGACGGCAAGCGCGTATGGTACCTCTCGACCGAGACCTCCCCCCTGCGCCGCAACCTCTACAGCGTGCGGCTCGACGGCACGCAGAAACGCCGCCTGACCACGGGCGAAGGCTTCTACACGATCGCGCCGAGCGCCGGCATGAAATACTACATCTCGACCTTCTCCAACGCCGCGACCCCCAACCGGGTCGAGATCTGCGACGGCGAGGGCAACCCGGTCCGCCTGCTGGCCGACAGCAAGGCCCTGCGCGATGAGCTGGCCGCCGCGAACCGCCCGCAGAAGGAGTTCTTCACCTTCGCCACCGAGCGCGGCGACACGCTCAACGCCTACATCGTCAAACCCCGCGGCTACGACCCTTCGCACCGCTACCCCGTCCTGCTGACGCAGTATTCGGGTCCCGGCTCGCAGTCGGTGCGCGACCGCTGGTCGCTCGACTGGGAGGACGCACTGGCCGACAAGGGCTATATCGTGGTCTGCGCCGACGGACGCGGCACGGGTTTCCGGGGCGAGAAATTCAAGAAACAGACCTACGGACGGCTGGGCGCGCTCGAAGTCGAGGATCAGCTCTCGCTGGCCCGCTACATGGCGGCGCAGCCTTATACCGACCCGGCGCGCATCGGCATCTACGGCTGGTCGTACGGCGGATTCATGGCCCTGAGCTGCGCGCTCAAAGGGCACGGACTGTTCAAAATGGCAATCGCCGTGGCGCCCGTCACTTCGTGGCGCTACTACGACTCGATCTACACCGAAATCTACAACAACCTGCCGCAGTACAACGCTTCGGGTTACGACGACAACTCGCCGATCAACTTCGCCCGGATGCTCGACGACACCAAGACCCGCCTGCTGATCATCCACGGCACGGCCGACGACAACGTCCACTTCCAGAACACCGTCGAGATGACCCGCGCCCTGAACCGCTGCGGCAAGCAGTACGACATGATGGTCTACCCCGACCAGAACCACTCGATGCAGCCCCACGACACGTCGAACGTACGGCAGAAAATGATCCGCTACACGCTGGACAACCTTTAAAACGAGACGATATGGAACGGATGCTCTTCATCGAAACACCCGTCGGAAAGCTCGGCATCACGGCTTCGGACGAAGCCGTCACCCGCATCTTCTTCGGCCGCGAATACCGCAACCGGCGCAGACCGCGCAACGCCCCGGAGACGTGTACGCCGGAGACGGCCGGTCCCCTGCTCCTGCAGGCGGCGGCCGAGCTGGCCGAATACTTCGCAGGAACGCGCCGCGAGTTCACCCTCCCGCTGGCGCCCGCCGGCACTCCGTTCCAGCAAGCCGTGTGGGAGGCCCTGAGGACGATCCCTTATGGCGAGACCCGCACCTACGGCCAGATCGCGGCGCAGATCGGCCGCCCGACGGCCTGCCGCGCGGTAGGCATGGCCAACAACCGCAACCCGATCGCCATCGTCGTCCCCTGCCACCGCGTGGTCGGCAGCACGGGCGCACTGGTCGGCTATGCCGGAGGTCTGGGCGTGAAAACCCACCTGCTGAATCTCGAAAAAGCCCACGAAGACTGACGGCGCGACGGCCCCAGACAACGGCAGGTGCCCGATTTCCAAAAGCACACGAGACGACATCAGCCGGGCAACGGAAACAGCGGCAGGCCCGCCGGAACCACGCAAGCAAAAAAACTCATCCGCACGAAAAGAGGGCGGCATCCGCAGAAGATGCCGCCCTCTTTTTCCATTCACCCCGTCAAAGCCCGAACGCGAAAGCGTTTATGCCGTCGTATACGGCGCTGACGACTCCCAGCAGCAGGACGCCCGCCATGCAGAGCGCGAGACTGATGCGGGTATAGCGGTCGCTGCGGAACGGCGCGACGGGCGCATCGTTCGGAGTGATATACATCGCCTTGACCACCAGCAGGTAGTAATAGAGCGAGATGACCGTATTGATCAGCGCGATGAACACCAGCAGGTGGAAGCCGCCTTTGAACGCCGCAGCGAAGACGAAGAACTTCGAGAAGAACCCGGCAAAGGGCGGAATCCCCGCCAGCGAGAAGAGCGCGAGGGTCATCATCACCGCCAGCTTGGGATTGGTGCGGTACAGCCCGTTGTAATCTTCGATCCCGACCTTGCCGCCGCTATGCTGCTCGACCGTCGAAACGACACCGAAAACCGCGAGGTTCGCGGCCATGTAAACCAGCACGTAGAAGACCAGCGAAGTCATGCCGAAGGCGCTCCCGCCGATCACGGCCAGCATGATGTAACCGGCCTGCGAGATGGACGAGAAGGCGAGGAAGCGTTTCAGGTCCTTCTGCCGGATGGCGAAGAGGTTCGCCACCGTGATCGACAGCACCGTCACGGCATAAAGCAGCGTCTGCCACTGCCCGATCATCGGCCCGAAGACCTTCATCAGCACGGTCATCAGCACGAACGCCGCCGAGCCTTTCGACACCACCGACAGGTAGGAGGTCACCGTCGTCGGCGCGCCCTGATAGGTGTCGGCGGTCCAGAGGTGGAACGGGACCAGCGAAATCTTGAACCCCAGCCCCGCGAAGAAGAAGACCATGGCCATGATCTGCAGCGGCGAACCCGTAATGCGCGCCGCCATATCGTCGAAATAGAGCGTCCCGGTCGTCCCGTAGAAGAACGAGATTCCATAGAGCATCAGCCCGCTGGCGAAGAGGGCGCAGAGGATGTACTTCGCACCCGCCTCGGCCGAATAACGCTTGTACTTGTCGAACGCCACCAGGCAGGCCATCGGCACCGAAGCCAGCTCCATGCCGATAAAGAAAAGCAGGAAGTTGCCCGCGCCGACCATCAGATACATGCCCAGCAGCGTCGAGAGGGTCAGGATGTAGAACTCGCCCTGCTTGTGGGCCGTATCCCCGCGGCGCAGCCACGCATCGGCCTGCAGGAAGACGATCAGCGTCCCGACGGTCAGCACGCTCTTGACGATGGAGTGCATCGGCACGTACTGGAACATGCCCCCGAACACTTCGCCCGGAGTCCCCGGAACGACATTGACCGCGACCTGCAGCGCGAGCAGTCCGCAGGCGACGGCCGAAAACCGGCGGCGTCCCCGCTCCCCCGCGATCAGGTCATAGAGAAACAGCAGGACGATCACCGCGATGAGCGTCACTTCGGCCTGCATAGAGGTAAATATGTTGCTGTAATCCATAATCGCTTAACTCATTAATTGTGCAATGATGCCCGTCACGCTCTCCCGGATCATGTCACTCACCCACAGCGGCGCGAGACCCATGCCGGCGATGGCGGCGACGAGACAGACGACCGACAGCCGCTCGTCCCACGTGGCGTCCGTCAGTTTGAGGTGGTGTTCGTCGGTGCAGGTGCCGTAAATAATTTTCCCCACCACCCGCAGGATGTAAACCGCCGTAATCACGATGCTCGTGCAGGCGATGATCGTCACGACGCGGTGGAACGTGTCGTCGTTCATGAACGCGCCGTTGAAGATGGTCATTTCGGCCACGAAGCCGCTCAGCCCCGGCAGTCCGAGGTTCGCAAGACCCGCGATGACGTACCCCACCGCAAGGAAGGGCATGACCTTCATCAGGCCGCTCAGCTCGCGGATGTCGCGCGTATGCGTACGGCCGTAAATCATGCCGATCAGGGCGAAGAAGAGGGCCGTCATCAGGCCGTGGCTCAGCATCTGCAGAATCGCTCCCGTTCCGGCCGTGGTGTTCATCATCAGAATGGCGAAGAGCACCAGCCCGCAGTGCGACACCGACGAATAGGCATTGATATACTTGAGGTCGGTCTGCACGCAGGCCGCCAAAGCCCCGTAGACGACCGAGATCGTCGTCAGGACGATGAATATCCAGCTCAGTTCGTGCGCCGCCTCAGGCATCAGGTACATCGCCACGCGGAAACAGCCGTAACCGCCCAGCTTCATCAGCACCCCGGCATGGAGCATCGACACCGCCGTCGGAGCCGAGGCATGGCCGTCGGGACTCCATGTATGGAACGGGAACAGCGCGCCCAGCACGCCGAACCCGACGAAGACCAGCGGAAACCAGACATACTGCTGCGCGAGCGGAATGCTGTGCAACTGCGCGATTTCCAGAATATTCATCGTCGTCGCCCCGGCGCCGAAATAGATGCCTAGAATGCCGATCAGCAGCAGCGCCGAACCGCCCATGAGCATCAGCGTCAGCTTCATGGCGGCATACTCCTTGCGGCCGCTGCCCCAGACGCCTATCAGCAGGTACATCGGGATCAGCGCCACCTCGTAGAACATGAACATCGTGAAGAGGTCCACCGAGATAAAGAACCCGAAAACGCCGACGCTCAGCAGGCAGAACCAGAGGAAGTACTCCTTGATCTGCGTTTGCATCCGCCACGAAGCGAACGTACCCGTAAATACGATGACGGCCGACAGCAGCAGCATGGCGACCGAGATGGTAAAAGGAAAAACCATCCAGGAAGCGATGGAAGTTACCAACAAAGCCGTTATGGAGGCACTGGACGGACTTCCGCCAGTTAAGGTACACTGTTCTCTGCTCGCAGAGGAGGCAATTCACGCTGCTCTCTGGGATTATGCTCAGAAGAATGGCATTGAGATCAAAGGACTCGTAAAACCGAAGACGGATATCGGCGAGGAAGACGTCGAAGAAGAGTATTGATGAAAAAGAAAAAAGTAGTAGTCGGCATGTCAGGAGGAGTTGACTCCTCCGTGGCTGCCTGGCTTTTAAAAGAACAAGGATACGATGTGATCGGCGTCACAATGCAGATCTGGCAGGATGAGACGAATGTAGAGCAGGAAGAGCACGGCGGCTGCTGTGGTCTGAGCGCTGTCGATGATGCCAGACGGGTTGCGGAACGGCTTGAGATCCCGTATTACGTGATGAACTTCAAAAAAGAGTTCAAAGAAAATGTCATGGATTACTTTGTACAGGAATATCTGGACGGACACACGCCGAATCCATGTATTGCCTGTAACCGATATGTAAAATGGGAGTCCCTTTTGCAGAGAAGTCTGGAAATTGGGGCTGATTATATTGCAACGGGACATTATGCGCGCGTGAGAAAGTTGCCGAATGGCCGCTATGCGATCTGCAAGTCTGCGACGGCGGCGAAAGATCAGACCTACGCGCTTTATAACCTGACCCAGCATCAGCTTGCACACACTTTGATGCCGGTCGGCGAATATACGAAAGACAAGATTCGTGAGATGGCGGAGGAGATTGGACTTCCGGTGGCACACAAGCCGGACAGTCAGGAGATCTGTTTCGTGCCGGACAACGATTATGCAAAATTTATCGAGGAAAATAGTGATTGCCGGATTGACGAAGGCAATTTTGTAGATAAGTACGGCAATATTTTAGGTCGTCATAAAGGAATTACCCATTATACGGTGGGACAGAGAAAGGGCTTAAATCTGGCACTCGGTCATCCGGTGTTCGTGACGGAGATACGTCCGGAGACGAACGAGGTTGTGATCGGGGAAAATGAGGATGTCTTTTCTAACCGCCTGACCTGCCGGAATCTCAACTGGATGGCGATTGAGGATCTGGGCGATCAGGAGATGCGCGTCAGTGCGAAGATTCGTTACAGCCACAAAGGGGCGCTCTGTACGATCCGCAAGATTGGCGAAGATCGGGTGGAATGCGTATTTGATGAGCCGCAGAGAGCGGCGACGCCGGGACAGGCAGTCGTTTTTTATGACGGCGAATATGTCGTAGGCGGCGGTACGATCGAATAATTTAGAAATGAAAGAAGATTTTAATTGGGCAGAAATCTCTGTCGGCATCAAAGTTGTGCTGCGATGCGATTGATTGGAAACAGTGAATGCGCGGATCATGGAGAGGTTAGAATCTTCTGTAAGATTGGAGTTTTTTATAAATGGCAAGAGGAGAAAGCAGAAAAAGAAAGCCAGGCACACCGGATTACCGGAAACGTTTCTGGGCGGCGGTGACCGCGATTGTGGTCACGGCGGGTTCCATTGGCGTAAGCCATGCTGGATTTACCCTTCCGAATCAGGCACAGAAGCAGGTGCAGATGGCGGCTGCTGAGACAGAACCGGCGGAACAGACAGCGAAGAAACAGCGAAGTCTGGAGCTGGAAGATGCACAGGGCATTCAGGAGGCGGATGCAGCGGCGGTTGCGGACCAGAGCGAGCTGGAGAGTGACAAAACGACGGCGAGCGGCTTCCGGAGTGTCGATGAGACAGTGTATGCGACTGAGAACCTGCTCAACGTGCGTTCGGGCTGTGGAACGGAGTATGAGATTGTGACACAGCTGAATCAGGGCGACAGCGTGCAGCGCGTCGGTATCGGAGACGGCTGGAGCGAGGTGCTTTATAAGGACAAGAGCTGTTTTATCCGTTCCGAATACCTGACGACGACCGAGCCGGGCAGTGAGGAAGCGACGGTCACAGCGCAGGGGGCAGAAGCGGATGCACAGGGTGCACCGGTGTCCAACGGACGTATCGTAGCGATCGACGCGGGACATCAGGCAAAGGGCAATCCGGACAAAGAACCAGTCGGACCGGGCTCCTCAACCATGAAGGCGAAGGTGGCTTCCGGCACCGAGGGCATATCGACGAAGCTGCCGGAATATGAGCTGACTTTATCAGTTTCGAAGAAGTTAAAACGGATTCTGGAAGAGAGAGGCTATCAGGTCGTCATGATCCGGGAGTCCAACGATGTCAACTTAAGCAATGCGGAGAGAGCGGAGATCGCCAACAAGAGCGGCGCCTCCATTTTTGTCCGGATTCATGGCAATTCGCTGGATAACACGACAGTCAACGGAACACTCTCCATGTGCCAGACGGCGACCAACCCGTACAACGGCGGGCTTCACGCGGCAAGCTATTCTCTTTCCAAGAAGATCACGGACTCTGTCTGCGCGGCAACCGGCTTCAAGAACCGCGGTGTGCAGGAGACAGACAGCATGAGCGGCATCAACTGGTGTAAGATACCGGTTTCCATTGTCGAGATGGGCTTTATGAGCAACCCGGAAGAAGATCAGAAGATGGCACGGGATGATTATCAGGAATTGATTGCCGGGGGAATTGCGAACGGAATTGATGCGTATTATCAGTAAATGCTGAAAAAAACAGATGACAAAAGTCAAACTATCATGTATAATAGTATAGGTGTTTCGAAGAGAAACACCTAATATCTGGAGACGTAGCGAAGCGGCCGTAACGCGGCGCACTCGAAATGCGTTTGTCGGTTCATCCCGGCACGAGGGTTCGAATCCCTCCGTCTCCGCGTCCTGGGGATCCTTGTAAATACAAGGATCCCTTATTTTATTTCATAGGAAATTGCGTCCTATGAAACAAAAAACGCTCCGCGAGGATGCGCACTCGCGCGAAGCAGAAA
>OGGS01001838.1_pt1 | contig 13347 bp, 14 predicted proteins | sample 1571281 | NCBI WGS metagenome assembly OGGS01 (sample SAMEA2582042, study PRJEB24529) | metagenome | biome: Human gut stool | place: China | collected 2011 | reverse complement strand
ATATACATATATTATTTCTTTTATAATTATCTAAATACGCTGCACACTCTTTATTACTTCCATCATCAACTATAATAATTTCATAATGATTATATGTTTGTTTCAATATACTTTGTAAACAACGATCTATTTCTTCATTTGTATTATTAAATACAGGAATGATAATACTAAAATAATTCATTTTAGATTTATTAATCCCTTCTTTTTTACATATTTAACTTAGAAAACTTATAAGTAAAAGCATATGCTATGGCTAAACTTACCCAAGTACAATATACTACAGTAGAAGACCCATTAATATTAGATATTAAACAACCTAATAAAGTTAACAGTGTTACAGATAATTTTATTTGATCACCTTCATTTAGATTTCGTCTATTACAAAATAATCGATATAAAGCAATAATAAAGGGCATTATAAATATAATACTGCCAATAATACCTTGCTCCATAAGTCTAGTCAAATAATCATTCATTGCATTAATATTTTTAGATAAAATACCTTTTGATTTTACAGTATCCATCCACATATTAATTTCTCCATTATCATTATCTTCCTTTTCAAATACATCAACCATATATAATGTACTTAAACCAGGTCCAACGCCAAGAAAAATATGATCTTTAGATATTTGGAGACTAGCATTAATTAAACCAAATCTAGCACCATTACTACGTGTATTCTTTTTATTTAATGAGTTCAAATTATTATCTAAATATTTTTCTACTTGTAAATTATTAACATGACTATTATTAATATCTACTGTCATTCCATTAATAATAGAAATAGAAATAAATAATGCGATAATAGATATTGCAATAATAGATAAAACTTTTTTTATAAATATCCTATAGATAAATATAGACCATAATAATAGTAGTGCTAAAAGTGCGAGATACACAGCATTAGCAGTTCTTGCCTGTGATAAAAAAATTGGTGAATATATGCGCGAAAATCATATTTCTGAATAAGCAGGAACGGTTGTATGGGTTTTCACCCGAATGATAAAAGATCACAAGTCATCCGGTCAAAAACTCATACAACTTTTTTTATTTTCTTACTTGACAAAGTCAAGTATTGGTTTTATACTGTGTGCAGTTGGAAACGTAAATACTCAGTTTTCGATATGAAAATTGGATTTCGCTTTGCGATGTAAGGAGGATTTATGCTAATATCAACTCTTTCCTACTATACAACTGAACTATATAAAGAATTTGCTGCTTACACAACAGAAAAGCTCCATGAGTTAGGTCTTAACTTTGGTCAGATGTACTTTATCATTTATGTGGGCAAACATCCTGAGTGTACCCCATCAGAACTGACCAGCGCCTTAAAACTGGACTGGGGACATTCGCAGCGCTCCGTTGCGAAACTTGCAGAAAATGGTTTTCTGATCAAAGAAAAGAAATCCGGCCGCAGTTACCGGTTAACTTTAACCTCTCTTGGGAAACAGGCTTTTGATGTCTGCCATCAGGTACTTTTCGACTGCCATGCCACTCATTTTTCCGGTATTACCAATGAGGAGCAGCAGCTCCTTTTAAATCTGCTGTGTAAAATATCAATTCAGAAAGTGTGAGATTATGTACGAAACAATTCAGACTCCCTTCAATTATGGAGGATTAACCTTAAAAAACCGCATTATTTTTGCCCCTACAACATTCGGTTTATCGGATGAAGATTACTTTGAAAAAATACGCCGGATCGCAGCTGGCGGCTGCGCTATGATCATTGTCGGAGACGTTCCGGTTGGAAAAAGTCATTTCGGAAAATCACTTTTTGACAAAAAAGGCTTTGCATTCTATGAAAAAGTGATCGGAATCGCCCATGACAATGACTGTAAGGTATGCGCCCAGCTTCATCAGTCCGATTCCAATATCAAAGCCATGTTAAAATATGTTCCGGGCGTGCTCACAAAACGGATCAGCATGCAGGAACTCCGCCCTCTTTTAAATAATGAGGTTGCTCCATATATTACGAATATGCCTCACAAAAAAGTAAAAGAGATCACCTCTGCTTTCGGCACTGCCGCTGTTCTCGCAAAAAAAGCAGGATTTGATATGATCCAGATCCACGGTGACCGTATGTGTGGAAGTTTCAGTTCTTCCATTTACAACCACCGCACCGATGAATACGGCGGAACTGCCGAAAACCGTGCCCGTTTTGCAGTGGAGGCTGTTTCTGCCGTCCGCGAAAAACTGCCAGATATGCCAATCGATTACAAGCTTGCCGTCCGTCAGGAGAATCCACACTACGGAAATGCAGGTGTTATCGAGGATGAGCTGAAGGTATTTGTTCCAATGCTTGAAAAAGCAGGCGTTACAAGCTTCCATGTCACACTCGCAAACCATTCTGATCTTGAGAATACCATCCCACCGAAAAACCATCCATATTTTGGTGAACCGGGATGTTTCCTGAAATTCTGTGATGAGGTAAGACAGTACACCAATCTTCCAATCTGTGGTGTCGGCGGACTTACCGATCCTGATTTTGTGGAAAAACAGCTTGCCGATGGCCGTATCCAGTGTGCTGCCATGAGCCGCCAGTTACTGGCTGATCCTGACTGGGTGAACAAGCTGAAAAATGGTCATGCAGACCAGATCCACCGCTGCGTCCGCTGCAACAAAAAATGTCTTGGCGGGCTGATGCAGCATCAGGGAACACACTGTATTTATGAGAAATAATTTTTTAAAAAAAGAATGCATCCGGATTAATTTCCTCCGGATACATTCTTTTTTATTTGTTCTTACTTTTCTATTTCTTCTTAGTGTTTTGGAACGATCTTCTCAATTCCACCCATATATGGCTGAAGTGCTTTTGGAATGTTGACGCTTCCGTCCTCATTTAAGTTGTTCTCTAAGAATGCGATCAGGATACGTGGTGGAGCAACAACTGTGTTATTTAAGGTATGTGCAAAATATTTGTTTCCGTCTTTTCCTTTTACCCTGATCTTTAAACGTCTTGCCTGTGCATCTCCTAAGTTTGAGCAGCTTCCAACTTCGAAGTATTTCTTCTGTCTTGGAGACCATGCCTCTACGTCGCAGGATTTTACTTTTAAGTCAGCGAGATCGCCGGAGCAGCACTCTAATGTACGGACCGGAATATCTAAGCTGCGGAACAGGTCAACGGTGTTCTGCCATAATTTATCATACCAGATTTTGGATTCTTCCGGTTTGCAGACAACGATCATTTCCTGTTTCTCGAACTGGTGGATACGGTATACACCACGTTCCTCGATACCGTGTGCTCCTTTTTCCTTACGGAAGCATGGAGAGTAAGAGGTCAGTGTGTATGGTAATTTTTCTTCATCGTTGATCGTGTCAATGAATTTACCGATCATGGAATGTTCGGAAGTTCCGATCAGGTAAAGATCCTCTCCCTCGATCTTGTACATCATAGCATCCATCTCGTCAAAACTCATAACACCTGTTACAACGTTGCTTCGGATCATGAATGGTGGTACACAGTAAGTAAATCCACGGTCGATCATGAAATCTCTTGCGTAGGAGATCACTGCGGAATGGATTCTTGCGATATCACCCATTAAATAATAGAAACCGTTTCCTGCAACTTTTCCTGCTGCGTCAAGGTCGATACCATCAAAACGATCCATGATATCTGTGTGATATGGGATTTCAAAATCAGGAACGACAGGTTCGCCGAATTTTTCGATCTCCACGTTGCAGCTGTCATCTTTTCCGATTGGAACAGACGGATCGATGATGTTTGGGATTACCATCATGATCTTTGTTACTTTTTCCTGCAACTCTTTCTCTGTTTCCTCTAACTCAGCAAGGCGTGCTGCATTGGCACTTACCTGTGCCTTTACTGCCTCTGCTTCTTCTTTCTTGCCCTGTCCCATTAACTGTCCGATCTGTTTGGATAAGGTGTTACGGCTTGCACGAAGCTCATCTGCCTCTTTCTGTGTTGCTCTTGCCTTCGCATCTAACTCGATCACTTCGTCTACTAATGGTAATTTCTGATCCTGGAATTTGTTTTTAATGTTCTGTTTTACGATTTCCGGATTTTCTCTTAAAAATTTTAAATCGATCATTTTTTCTAAGCTCCTTTTTCTTTTTTATAACACAAAAGCCTTCCGCCCCTGTGCCAAAACACATGGGACGAAAGGCTGTATTCTCTTCCGCGTTGCCACCCATATTGCCGGAACACTCTGCCTCTCTTTCTCTATGTTAAAGAACAGATCTTCTTCCGACCTCTCAAACGTACGATACAGGGTACGAACCTTGTGACTTTCATCACCGGCTCTGAAAGTGGAAAGACCTTACTCACTGCACCGGTTTACACCTGCCACCGGCTCTCTGAAACAGCTTTGCGGTCGTAGCTTTCGTCACTGCCAATTTCTTTCGACATTATACCCTCATTATCTGCAAAATGCAACTGTTTTATGCGGAATTCTTCGCTTTTCTCCGATTACTCCCGTTTCTCTCTCAATCTTTTCTGTCTGTCCCGCGTGCATCTTCCTCGATCCATTCCAGCAGCTGATGTGCTCGCCTGATCCACGTATGTTTTTCTTCCACCACAGGGATACCGGCTCTTACGATCTCCTCCCGGCGTGCATCGTCCGCCAGCAGATCTCTCATCAGCTCCGGCAGTTTTTCCATATGGGCAAGATCGTAATAACATACGCCCTGTCCTTCTTTTAATTCCCCGCAAAGATATTTGCTCGTATCAGTCACGCTGACAGTGCCATTTAAAATTGAATTAAAGACACGGTCATGTGCTCCGTCCTTAAACCACGGCATGACGTTTAATGATATTTTGGACGCCGCAATTGCTTTTAAACACTCCTCTGAGGTTATCTGCGGATGCAGGATCATGTTTTCCGGATGACCGCAGGTAAGTTCATCCCAGCCCTTGCCGAATACATCCACCTGTATTCCTGCGTCCACCAGCACTTTTACCGCCTCCCTGCGCCAGTAATTGCGCACATAGATATCAATAAATATCATGCGGTGCAGCGCCATGCGGAGATCCTTATAAGTATTCTCCCCCATCTCACGCTCGCAGTGTTCCAATGCCACTTCCTCGACCGTGCGATGCGGATGCGCAATGATGTCATCGATGATTCCCTGATAAAAGGCTGCATATTCATCGTTGATCCAGTGGATATACGGTTCACAGAAAGACGTCGGGGTAAAGTTTCCTGTCATAATAACATTGTATTTTTTCTCAACAGGCTTCCTGTTTGCTTCTGCCGGATATTCAACCGATTGTTTTCCATCTTCCTTACCGCTATTCGGTTTACATAACTCTTCTAAACTACTTCCTGCAAGCGGAAGAAATCCACGGTGCGTAAACTCCGGATAGAAATGTTTAAAATAATCCTCATGCAGCCGGTCGATGCTGATGTGGTAATATTTTTTCGGAAGATCAGCAAGTCTCTCATGGTAATAATACGGATGATCGACGGCGATGTTGTAACACGGAACTGCATATTCATCCCATACATAGCCAATGCCTTCACGGTAAACGCCTGCCTCTTTTTCCAGACCTTCAAAGTTAAACGTGACAAGCACTGTCTCCCCCGGTTTGATAAATCTGCGCAGCTTTTTGGCGCTGTTCCTCTCATCCTCCAAGTCAAAATAAAACACCTTATAGCCCATGCGCTTCCATTCATTTCCCATCTGTATGGAAAAGTAGGCAAGCGTTTCCACGCCGCCAACCAACAAAACAATTCTTTTCATAAATACATCAAGGCGGTATTCTGTCCTGAATACCGCCACTCCTTTATTTTTTCCAATGTCACTTTTTTTTCACCGGACGTTCTTGTGTTTTCACGTACTTCATCCAGATCCGCAGCTCTTTCACGAACACCTTGATCCACTACCCCAGCTTCTGTCGGATTTCAGTCTTGTGTTTCCACAGCCAGTGTATTTTCCCGGCTGTAAAAATGACCGGATAGACCAGACATAACAATTCCAGAATCAACAGCAGCGCTGCAAGATCCTCATAAGCTCTCGCCCGGTTTTCCCAATATGGAAAAACAATATTCTTTGTATTCATCGAACGGATTCCAAAATTTCTTAATACCGTAAAACGATTCATCAATCCAAAACGGGAAGAATTTTCAACGATCTCATAACTGCTTTCATCCAATCCCAATGCTTCTTTTAATGCATTGAATCCAAACTTCTGCACCGGATTTTTGATGAGAAGCTCATAACTGTCAAGCGTCGTTCCAGCTGCCTGTCCGTAACTTCCACCCTTTGAATCCGTCGTGCCCGCTGCCGGTGTGCTGGCTGCTGCGCTGTCCATGCCGCCAGTACTGCTGCCTGATCCGCCTTCTAAAATCTCATAAGAGACATAAACGGTTGCTGCTTCCTCGTCCGCCGCATCACTGAAATATCCCTTATCGCTTTTTACCACACCGCGCACCGGATACTGTACTCCGTTGATCTCCACATACATTCCTGCGACATTGTTGGAACCAAATAACTGCCATGCAACATTTTCATCAATGACCACACCGTCTTTGTTTAAATCTTCTCCATCAAAATAGCTGCCGGACAACAGTTTCAGCGGATGAAATGTGAAAAAATCTCCTCCAACACCGAATGCTCTCGCCGTGATAGATGCCCGGTCAGAATAAAGGGTAAGTTCCCCTTTTGTGCTGTAACAATCCACCAGCGTTCTTCCGTTTACATCCGATGTATCCTCTGACGCCTCCTGCAATGCAGTTTTTAATTTCTGTTCCAGCTGTATCACATAGTCCTTCGTCACTGCTGCATCTTTGGAAAAAAAGCAGGAAATCTGTGCATAACTGTCTTCTGCTGACCACTCTGATGCGATCTGCTGTGTGGAAAGCTGTCTGCCGAGTGCCCGTTCCACACAGCCGAAAAGAATGGCAGCACATATCATCAGCACTAATAGAAGTATTTTTCTGTACTGCTTTACCTTCATGTGTCATTCCTTTCTGCTTATTCTGATGCCAGACGTACCTGTTCGTTTTCCTTGATCGGTTTTGTAGTCGTTGTGATCACATACTCATATCCTTCCAAAGCTCCGGTCACTGCTGATTTTGTATCGTCTGATGTGATAACATCCACATCCACACGTCTCGCATAGTAGCGGTTTCCAAGCGGTGTACTCTTTGACTCTATGATCAGAATGAATTTTCCATTGGAATCTTCCCGGATAGCACTCGTCGGTACGATCGTGTCATAGTTGGAGCTCTGCTCCCCGATAGACAGTGTATAGCTGTCTCCGACTGACACATCCCCTTTCATCTCACAGATGATAATACTGTTGGTGCGGTTCTGTGGATCTTTGCGGATGGCTGACACGACTGCGGAAACATCATTTCCGTACCAGTTATTCAGTATTTCCGCTGTATCTCCGACTCTGACCTTCTTTGCCTGATTTTCAGTCACAGAGAACTGTAACACATACGCTTTGTTTTCCGGCTGAATGGTCATCATGACATCATTGGCGTTGACTGTAGTTCCTGCTGTTACTGCAATATCAGTAACAGTTCCTGATATTGGTGATGTGATCTCTGTTCCGATGGATTTCGCCTGTAATTTTGCTACTTCTTCCTGCAGATCTGTCATTGTTTTATAGGCAGATGCGATCGTCACCTCTCCACTGATCTTATCGGTCACTTTTTTCTGATCATTGGTTGCGCTGGTCAATGCTGAGTTTGCATCGGTCAGTGCCGCCGTTGCCGTGTTCAACTGCGCCTGCAGATTGTTCGCTTCCGCGGTGTTTGTGCCAGTCAGTTTTTTCACGGAGAGATTGTAGTTTGCATTGCTCAGAGCATTCTTGCTGTCGGTTGCTGCGGATTTTGCAGAATCGTAAGGTCCCTGGACTTTATCTAGGTTTCCTTTGCAGTTTTTTAATTTTTCATTGGCAGATTTCATTGCTATTTCTGCTGCGTCCATGGCTTTTTTATTATTCAAGTCGCTGGTATCTTTCTCATATGTTGCCTTTGCTGCATTAAAAGCTATTACAGCATCATTATATTCACTCAGCGCCGTATCATACGCACTCTTCACCGGTGTATAAGCACTCTCCGCACTCGTCAGGCTGTCCTGCGCCTCACTGTTCTTTTTCTCTGCATCTAACACTGCCTTTTCCTCTGCAGTTGTGTCTGTCGTTGAGTTGCTGACCGCATCGATATGTGCTTTGATCTTATCGACACTTGCCTGTGCAGCATCCACTGCCGCCTGCGCATCTTTCACTCTCTGATTTGCTGCTGCGATCTCATTTTGTTTCTGGGTGAGGCTTGATCCCTTTCCAGCCTCAATGCTCTGGCGCTCTGCCACTGTGATCCCTGCGGTAAGCACTGCAGATTCATAGGCTGCCTGTGCCTCGTTTAAACTCTTCTTTGCAGCATCTAACTCATCACTGTCTGTATCCTCTAAGGTAAACAGTAAATCTCCGGTTGCTACTTCCGCATCCTTTTTCACGTTGACCGTTGCGATCTTCCTTGTCTCCTCGATCGTGACGGAATAACTCTCACTCGCCTCCACAGAACCGCTTCCGCGCACCTTGGAAGTGATCTGACCGCTTGTCACCTGCTGTGTGCTGACTTCCACAAGCGAATAATTCATGATCGTATTGGAAAAAAAGGTAAGTATCAGCATCACCAGTAAAAATATAATTGTGATATTCTTTATTTTATCTTTTCTATCTGTCATCTTTTTAACTCTCCATTTTCTATCCTTTGACACCGCCCTGATAAGCGATACCTTCTACCAGCTGATCCTCACCGTATAAGAAAATCAAAAGGCTTGGGATCATGTAAAAGGTCGCCACTGCAAATGCCAGTCCCACTTCCTGCGCATTGATCTTTGACAAAAAGATCGACAGCGGGTATTTATCTGTATCGTTAAAAAACAGCAGTGGCTGTTCCACCATATTCCAGTAATCCATAAATACCAGGATCGCACAGGTTGTGATCACTCCCTTACAGATTGGAATACATATCTTTGTAAAGACCTGAAACTCGTTGGCTCCGTCAATCTTCGCCGCCTCGATGAGCGGCACTGGTATTCGTCTCATATACTTCGTGATCAGGTACACACTAAACGGTGAAAAAATACCCGGAAGCCATATACTCCAGTTCGTATCCAGTAGCTTCATCCAGTTTAAGACCAGATAATTTGGCACCAGTGTAACCTGATATGGCATCATCATTAAGATCACATATGCAAAAAAGACGATTGCGGAAAGTTTTCCTCTGGTCCTTGTGAAGCCATATGCGGCGAGCACTGCCACCACCAGCTGGAATACCACGATCGGCACCACTAAGATCACGGAATTCCAAAACTTCAACAGATAGTCCGGACTCTTAAATAACACGGTCGCATACTGTGAGAAAGTCACCATATCCGGTATAAATTTGAGGTTTACCGTCTGAGAGATGTACTGCTTGCCCCCGGTATCCGTTTTCTGGAAAATAGAACCATAGTTGGAGGTGATCTCCGCTGCCGACATAAACGAATTGCTGATGGTAAGAACGATCGGCATGATAAAAATCAGCGCCGTAACCACTGCGATCACCGTCAGGCAGATGCGGATACATAATTTTTTTCGTTCTGATCTCTTTTTCATTCTTCCTCCAAATCCTTTCCAAAATGATGTTCCACCCAAAATAAAATTCCCATAATGACGATCATCACAAAGGACATATAAATTGCTGCCGTGGAAAGTTTCTGGTAATCTGCCGAAGCAAACGTATTGTTCATATAATGCTGCAGCATATAAAGTGCACCGTACGGATACTCGCCTGTCAGAAGATAAATCTCACGGAAAACCTTAAACGAATTGATCATGGAAAGTATCGTCACAAACATGATCGTCGGTGACAGATACCGCAATTTAACATGCAGGAATATCTGCCAGCGGTTTGCCCCGTCCAACTCTGCCACCTCGATAATATCCTTTGGGATATTTCCCATCGCAGACAAAAAGAGAATCATATTGTAACCTAAGTTTTTCCATAAAAACAGCAGAATAATGACCAAAAGACCTGCTGAAGATTTCAGCCAGTCCACCTGTCCTCCGCCGAACTTCTGCACTGCCACATTCACAACACCATTGTAATCAAAAAGCACCTGCCAGATCAGCACGATAGACGCTGTCGGCACCATAAGCGGTGTCAGAAAACAACTCCGCAGTTCACTTTTTAACGGAATGCCTGCATCCAGCAGAAATGCGAGTGCCATGCCAAGGATCACGGCAAGCGGCACTGCCACTACCGAAAAAAATAGTGTATTTCCAACTGCTGTCCGGAATGCCCCATTTTGAATGACATTGATGTAATTTGTCAGTCCCACAAACTTTTTTGCCACCGGATTATTCACAAAGGAAAAATAGATCACTACAAGAAATGGGAGTACAAAAAATAACAGTACTCCCAGAACGCTCGGTGCCAGGAACGCTCCTGACACCAGCCTATGAAACCATGATTTATTCTGTTTTTTTATAACCTTACTAAAATCCTTTTTCTTACTTCGTCTCACTTAAATATACCTGCATTCTGCTCTGGATAATTTTTGCCACATCCTCTGCGGACTTCTGTCCTGAGAAATAGGCTGCTGCCTCCTCATTGATGATATTGGTGATATCATCGGAAACGGCACCGGAAACAGCGGTTGTATTGTATACAAGATCTTTTACCTGATCTACATCCTCCTGTGTCGCCGGCTGGATCTCAACTTCGAATTCCCCCCAGCCCCAGGTACTTCCGCCGTCAGAGTCTGCTTTCATTGCGTTCTGACAATATTTTTCAAAATCGTCTTTTCTAATGGAAAATCCATAAGTGTAATCACTGTCGCCGTCGCTGCTCTTCTTTGGCAGATAAAATGTCCTTAAAAACTGCCATGCACCATCGACATCCTTACAGCTATTGGAAATTCCAATAATATTGTTCAGACTCAGCATTGCTCCGTTTCCCTCGCTGGTCGGATAACCAATAAATGTTGTCGGACCTCCAAAAATCGCACGGTACATCTGTACCTGCTCAAAATCACTGAGATAATAAGTATCTAAAAGCTGTTTTCCCTGACTCAGCAGAACCGTGCTGTCTTCCTCTTCCATATCATCTCTATATTCAAACTCTTCCGGGAACATATTTGCAAAATCCAGTACATCTATAAATTCCTGACTGTCAAAATTACAGCTTGCATCCTCCCAGTTGATAAAATCATTATAGCCGAGACTCATCAGTGCTGTCAATGCAGACGTCCGGTCCATACCCCAGAAAAGCTGTGTTCCTTCCGGTTTGGATGCGAGCAGCGCCTTCATATCCGACACGGTCCATCCCGGTGTCGTTCCAACATCATCCGCTTTTCCGATCACCGTCTGTAACGTAAAGGTCTGCGGCAGGATCGCCAGTTTTCCATCATACTCGCATGCAGTGAGTACATTTGGAAGGAAATCATCTCTCGAAAGTTCCGTGTCTTTGTCCAGCAGTCCATACAGATCCACATTTAATCCTTTGGATGCAAAATTGATCGCCTGGGAATAATCGTTAAAAAGCACCAGATCAATGTTGGAATCCGATGTCACTGCCGTGTTGAAGCTGTTCACTGCATCCTCGTACTCCTCTGCGCCGTCTCCATAAGACTTCATTGTGATATGATACTTATCCTGACTCTTGTTAAATGCGATCACCTTCTCCTCCATGTCTGAACCTGTCCACATGCAGGCGAGTGTGAGATTTACGGTATCTGCCACTTCACTGGCATCCACTTCTTTGATCAGTGCGATCTCCGTCTGGTTTCCGTTGGAGTTCCAGTTCTGAAGATAAGCTGCGATTCTTCCATCGGACAGGACTCCGTAGCTGCTCACGCTGGAGCTGGAAATATTACAGTCCATCCAGCTGAAAAATTCCTCTTTTTCCTTCGTATCCAGATTGTACTTATAAACACTGCTGCCCTCTGTGACCAGCAGATTCTTCTCATCTAACACAGAGACTGTATCGGAAGGGACTTCAATTGCCTTGTCTGTCTGTTCTTTCATTGCGCCGACATCTAACGGCCGCAGCTCACATCCGGCATCCCCATATCCGATGGAGGCAACCGTTCCGTCCGCAAGCCCGACCAGTCTGGATGTATATCCATCCGATGGGATCCTGCCTTTCTGGCTGCCGTCCCCTCCTATTACAAGTGTAAAATATTCATCTGAGCTGACGCTGTTGCCACTGTCATTATTGGACCAGGTATTCAGGGCAAGATAAAGGTTTCCCTCCTTATCCACTGCTATTCCGTTACAGCTTACATTCTCTGCATTTGCTCCGAGATCCATGTCCTGTTCAAACGCAATATTTCCGGATGTGTCCACTTTGAGGATGGAAGAAGTCTGAATGAATCTCGCATTCTGAGCCAGCAGAAATCTGCCATAGTTTACATTGCCGTTCTCATCCGTATAATCTTTTGCATAATAATCATTCCAGTCCTTTTCTGCATCCTCGGCACTGTATCCCCACTGGTCTGCCATATAACTTAACACATCATCCAGTGTTGCGTCAGAATAATCCTCGGTGACACTCGACTCATCCATCTGGTTCTTCGTCACAAACAGGTAAACCTCTCCGCTGTCTGCCACGGTATATCCTGACACCCAGCTGCTGTTTCCGCTGCCGTCACTCTGCGCCTGCTCATAAAGCTGTGCATTTTCTCCGGTGATCAGATTATAGGAATACAGTCCGGATTTTGTGTAGTCCTCATTGCTGGAAGTGTAATACATCACATCTCCCTTAAACTGTATATTACTTGTCGTATCATTAAAACTGTCCGGCAGATCACTCAGATAATCTGCTTTGAAATATCTCTTCTTTCCGTCTGCGGATGTGCTGTTGCCGCCACCGCCACAGGCAGTAAGCCCTGCTGTCATTGCGGCTGTAAGTGTCAGTGCCACCGCCTTTCTCCATAAACTTCGGTTCATATGCATTCCTCCCATAAAATGCCGCTTTCTGCGGACGTTTTTTCTATAATTTCAGAATATAGAAGTCCTTATGGAAAAGCAAGATACAAAAGTTTATGAAATTCTTAATTTTGTCTGAATGGAAATTTATGGATCAGATTCCATGTTGGCAGTGCATATCCCTGATTTTAAATAGTGGTGAATGTTTTGTTGGAGATTTAGAGCCTATCGAATATCTTGCTGCTTATGATCAAAATGACAGATTGAATTATGATTGGGAACTTTCACTTGTAGCAGGCATTCATCCAACAACCGTGAGTTTCATAGTGCAAATTGCAGATTCTGTGGTGCTTTTCATAACGTTGACTGGGCAAATATAAGCGTCCTCTCACAAGTCATTCACGTAGAGTAGGCGGATGAAAATTTCATCCGCCCCTCATCAAACCGTGCATGAGGTT
>OGGS01001836.1_pt1 | contig 13357 bp, 9 predicted proteins | sample 1571281 | NCBI WGS metagenome assembly OGGS01 (sample SAMEA2582042, study PRJEB24529) | metagenome | biome: Human gut stool | place: China | collected 2011 | reverse complement strand
CGCCGAGCACCGCGACGGCCGGTACAGCCTGCGGCGCAGCCAGCGCGATGATGATGCCGATGACGAGACCAGCAGCAATCAGCTTGATGAGCGCTGTCTCCCGGTATTTCTTACCAATCTTATGGAACATATGAATCCCCCTAGAAAAATAAAATCGTTTCTCTCAAGAATACATATGTTATGTATATACTAAACATTACGGGGATGCAAGACTTTTTTATCTTTTTGTATCCACCAGATGTACTATGTACGTGCAGAAAAGAAAACAGCGCGTACATTTGCTTGTTTGTACGCGCTGAATGGCCATTGTCGATATATCATGGTTTTTTTATGGTATCGAGCTCGATGAGATAACGCCCGACTGCGTCCTGCCAGCGGGGCAGCCGCAGGAATCCCGCTTCATCGAGAGAACGCTTGCTCAGGCGGGAATTCTTCGGCCGCACAGCCTTCGTCGGATAAGCTGAGGAAGGCACCGGCGTGACACTCGTCCCGCATCCGGCCTGACGGAAGATCTCGGCCGCAAACTCCGCCTAGGAACAAAATCCTTCATTAGTTGCATGGTAAACGCCATACGCATCCGTCTGGATCATATCCGCCAGCAGAACCGCCAGATCGCGCGTGTATGTCGGCGAACCAATCTGATCATCGACGACCGTAAGCGCATCATGCGTTTCGCTGAGCTGCAGCATCGTGCGGATGAAATTCCTGCCATTGAGGCCAAAGACCCACAAGATGCGCACGATGAAATACGCATCGAGCAGTTCCTGCACGGCCTGTTCGCCGGCCAGCTTGGAACGGCCGTACACATTCTGCGGCCCCTTCTCATCATTGACTTCATAAGGCTTCTCTCCATCGCCCGGAAAAACGTAATCCGTGCTGATGTAGAGCAGCTTTGCCCCGAGCTCGCGGCAGCTCTCGGCCAGCGCACGCATGCCACCGGCATTGACTGCCATGCAGCGTGCTTCTTCCTCTTCTGCACGGTCGACAGCCGTATAGGCGGCACAGTGGATGACAGCATGAAGCGGTGAACCGCTTCCGGCTCCGTTAAAGGAAAGTCCCTGCTCGAAACGCCGCGCACCTCGATGCCGCGGTCCTCCAGTTCCTTGACACAGTCATGTCCCAGCTGCCCTATGACGCCTGTGACCAAAATCTTCATCCTCATTTCCCCTTCCCTCGAATATTCTCTTTCTATGATATTCGTTTCAAACGGCCATCTTCCTGCCGCCAGGGGAAATTTCCGTCACACATGCCGGAATCAGCGAGACTTCGAAGAGGAAAAATACGCATCCTTCTGCTGCTTCAGCCGCTCGGCAAAGAGAGGAGCCAGCCCGATATAACGCTCGGGCTTCATGATTGCATCAATGTCATCAGCCGAGAGATACGGCTGAACGCGCGGGTCCTGCTTCAGGATATCTCCCAGATTGCTCTCTTCCTGAAAAGCCTTCATGGAAAGTTCATGGACAATCGCATGAGCCATCTGACGTCCCACGCTCCTGCCAAGATGCATCATGATGGCTTCCGAGAAGATCAAGCCATGCAGGCAGCCGAGGTTGCGCTGCATATGTGCGGGATAAACCGTCAGATGTTCCACAAGGCCAATTGCCCGCTCGACAGAAGCGTGAACGAGCGAACAGATCTGCGTGAAGAGCGGGATTTCCGCCGAAGCACCGCGCGGGTCACGTTCATGCTCAAGCTCCAGGCAATCCATCAGCGTGGCTGCGCAGCCGCGGGCCAGCCGTGCATTCGTGGAGAGCTCCATGGCGCGGAAGGGATTGCGTTTGTGCGGCATCGTGGAAGAACCGACACTGCCTTTTCCCTGCGCCTCCTCCACCTCGCCGATCTCCGATTTCTGCAGGGCATAGATTTCCGTACCCATCTTGCCCATGGTCTCTGCCATGAGTGCCAGGTCATTCATGAGCTCCGCATAATGGTGGCGGGAAACCGACCAGGCGATGGGCGGTACAGACAGGCCGAGTTTCTGCAGGAAGCGTTCCTGTACCGCAAGGCCCTTGGTGCCAAAGGAAGCCATCGTCCCGACAGCACCGGCCAGCTGGCCGCGAAAGGCGCGCCGGCTGCACTCATGGAGGCGGTCGATATTCTCGCGAATCTCAAAGCCCCAGACGGCTATTTTATAACCAAAGGTAATGGGCAGTGCCTGCTGACCGTTCGTGCGGCCAACCATGACAAGATCCTTGTAACGGCAGGCAGCATCAGCCGTCACTTCATAGAGTCGCTCAAAGCGCTTCATCAGAAGTGTGAAGGCTTCTTTTAGCTGCAGCGTCGTTCCCGTATCGAGGATATCCTGCGTCGTGGCGCCCCAGTGCACGTATTCGCCAGCCTGATCCTGACAGATTTTCTTGTATGCATGGACAACAGGTACAAACGGATGTCCCGTACGCACGAAATCCGCCTGGAGCGCTTCAAAGTCGATCAAATCCACATCGGAACAGCGCATGATCTCATCGGCCATCGCCCGCGGGATGATGCCAAGTTCCGCCTCGGCATCGGCCAGCGCCGCCTCGCAGTCCATCTGCTTCTGAATGCGGTTCCGGTCGCCAAAGATGTGCTTCATTTCCGGCGTGGTGAAATACATATCCTGCAGGAGCATGGAGTCTGCCATGTTCATCATCCCTTCACCAGTTCACAGGCCACGGTGGACAGCAGCTGGGCTTCGAGGACCAGAGCCCGTTCGTCAAAATCAAAATAGTTGTTGTGATTGACAGCCGCGAGAGAACCGCCGATGATCAGGTATGCCGCCTGACCGCCATGCTTCTGCACGCGTTCCATGAAATAGGAGCAATCTTCACTGCCACCAATATCATGGACCTCCTCCAGACGGTTGAAGATGCCAAGACGCTCAGCCGTCTTCCTGACATGCGCAGAGAGTTCCGGCGAATTGTTGCCGCTGGCGGCACCGCCCGTCTGGATGAACTGTACCTTGACATCGTACATCATGGCCGCGCCCTTGAGGATCTCCTCCGCGCGCTTCTGGACAAAATCATTGACCTCCGTCGTCGCGCCGCGCGTCTCAACCTCCATATGCGCATGTGCCGGAATGACATTGCGTCCGGTACCGGCATTCAGCACGCCGACGTTGATGCGCGTCACGCCCTTGCTGTGGCGCGTGATGCCCTGGATATTGATGGCGGCATTGGCTGCAGCGAGCAGAGCGTTCTTGCCGCACTCCGGCATGCCGCCGGCGTGTGCCGGCACACCCGTGAAATCCGCATCGAATTTTGTTGTGGCGAGGAAGCCCCGGACATCGTAGCCGAGGAAACCGACCGGCGGCATCATGAGATGTGCACCGAGCAGATAATCCGCGTCATCGACAACGCCTTTGGCTGCCATGGCCCGTGCGCCGCGCACACCTTCTTCCGCCGGCTGGAAGATGAATTTGACGGTTCCCACCAGTTCATCCTTGAGGCCGGCAAGAATCTTGGCGACAGCCAGTCCCGCCGTCGTATGACCATCATGGCCGCAGGCATGCATGCAGCCCGGATGCAGGCTGAAGAAACCTTCTCGATAGGGACGATGTTTTTCGTCCTTTGCTTCCTCGACCTCGTTGCAGTCCATGTCAAAGCGCAGCGCAACGGTCTTGCCAGGGCGCCCCGTGCGCAGGATGCCGACGACGCCGGTCCTGCCACCGGCCATGGCAGCCACGAGTTTCTTATCTGCGCCTTCTTCCACAGCCCGTTCCATGCAGGCATCCATCACATCTTTGGCAGGCAAGCCCATCTGCTGGCTGCCATCGATGACCTCCCAGCCGAAATGAACCTCATAGCCAAGAGACTCGAGTTCCTGAATGACCATGCTGGCCGTCCGGAACTCGGTCCAGCCCGCTTCAGGGTGACGGTGCAGGTCCCGGCGGCGCTTGACCATTTCCGGATACAAATGCTCCGCCATATCCTTGATTTTCTGACCGATATCCATATATGTCCTCTTTTCCTTTTCCTATCATCGCTTTGGCAACTGCGCGGGTGCAACATCCTGCAGGCCTGCCATCAGGAGCAGCATCAAAAGATCTTTCTGCGGTCCGAGCCAGGCCTCCGTCGGATCAAACCATTCTCCTGTCGTATGCACGCATCCTTCCCTGCCGCCACGGCCCACGCTGAGCGCGGGAATGCCGAGCGAAATGGGTATATTGGCGTCGGTACTCGTCTCATCCCGCAGCTCCGGCTCGATGCCCAGTGCCCGGCAGGCCGTCTGCGCGATGCGCACAATCTGGCAGTCATCAGCCTGCGTGCCGGCCGGGCGGGAACCGACCTGCTGGATTTCTGCCGCTACCGCGCCCTGCTGCGTGCCGCGGCGGTTCTCAGCCGCCACAGCCGCCTTGATGGCTGCCTTGGCTTCCCCTTCCAGCCGTGCCAGCTCTTTCGGGCTGTCCGAGCGGATATCCAGCAGGAAGCTGCTCTCGGCCGCAATCGTGTTGACCGAGGTCCCGCCCTTCACGACGCCTACATTAAACGTCGTCTTCGGCGCATCGGGCACCTGAAAATCAGCAATGCGCGCAATGGCGCGTCCCATGGCATGGATGGCGCTCGGACGGCCAAAATCCGCAAAGCTGTGTCCGCCGGGTCCACGGAACGTCACGCGGTAACGTGAACTGCCCGTTGCACGATGCACGATGCCGCCCAGGGTCGGCGTATCCAGAGAGACAAAGGCGGCAATGTCATTGGGCTGCCGGAAGATATGCTTGACGCCGCGCAGATCTCCGAGGCCTTCTTCCCCGACATTGGCGCAGAAGACAATATCCCCTGCAAATACCAGTTCCGAGGACTTGATGGCGCGGATCATGGTCAGAAGATCTGCGAGGCCATGGGTATCATCGTTAATGCCCGGGGCATACCAGACGCCATCCTTTTGCTGCGGGGCAAGCGGCGTATCGAGCGGAAAGACCGTATCCGTGTGAGCCGCCATCATGATTTTCGGGCCATCGCCCGCTCCCGGCAGCGTGCCGAATACATTGTCCACCTCATCCATATGGACATCCAGCAGCCCTAAAGCCGCAAATTTATCGCGCATGGCTTCCGCCTTTTGATGCTCGTGATTGGAAAATGCCGGGATCTGCACGAGCTCCAGCAGATCCTTCATCATCTGATCCTGATCTTCCTGCAGGTAAGCCAAAGCCTTCTGGACACGCTCATCCTGCATGATTTTCTTCATAATCTTTTCCATATCTCGTTGCCTCTCATTTCATCATGATAGAATCATCGTTTTTCTGTCTGCCGTCTGCCATCAACGATGCGGTGCCGGCTTGACTTCCGGTGGAATCGGGCAGACGTATTCCCTGCCCTGCATGCGTTCTTTGAATTCATCGCGAATGCCCTTGACGAGCTCCGGCTCCTGCATCAGGCGCACGGCTGCAAGCGCCATGGTCTTGCCGGCCAGCAGCAGGCCCTTGTGTGCAAGCGGCGATTTGCCCTGTGCCACCTGCTGCCAGGAATGATTCGGCGTATTGTTGGCATAGCAGTTGGTCAGGACCTGTACGACCGGCACGTTCCAGCTGACATCACCCACATCGGTGCTGGCGGCAATCGGCGTTTCCGTCGGCGTATAGGGATAGACCGTATCCATGATCAGCTTGCCTGCAATGAGCTTGCCAAGCTCTTTGCCCTTGACCGGGCCATAGATCATATCGAGGATATCCTGGCTGTACGTGCGGTCGCTGCCCACAAGCGAATCCTCAATCTTCTGAGCGAAGGCCAGATCCTCTTCGGTGATGGGCTCGGGGCCGTATTCCATCATGCAGTCATGGGCCAGCTTCTCAAGATGGCGGTTCGGGATGATATTGGAGCTGCCGCGGTCAAAGACGACCTCCAGCTGCGTCTCCGTCATGAGCGCCGCGCCCTGGGCAATCTTGACGACGCGCTTGTAGATATCATTGGCCTGGGGCAGCTGCGGCGTGCGGATCTGATAGAGCACGGCAGCTTCCGACTGAACGACATTCGGCGATGAACCGCCGCTGTTGGTGATGGCATAGTGGATGCGTGCTTCCTGGATGACATGCTCGCGCAGGAAATTGGCACCGACGTTCATGAGCTCGACGGCATCGAGCGCACTGCGGCCAAGGTGCGGACAGGCACCGGCATGTGCGCTCTTGCCGTGGAACTTGAAGCAGACCTGCAGCGTCGCCAGGAAGTTGTAGCCCGTGATGCTGTTCTCGTAGCTTGGATGACAAGTGAGGGCCACGTCGACATCGCGGAACAGCCCGGCTCTGGCCATGTACGCCTTGCCGGAGCCGCTCTCCTCGCCCGGGCAGCCGTAATAGCGGACCGTCCCCGGGATGCCATGTGCCTTGAGATAATCCTTGACGGCAACGGCAGCCGCCAGCGCCGATGCACCGAGGATATTGTGGCCGCATCCATGGCCTTTGCCGCCCTCCGTCACGGGTTTCGGCTCGGCCACACCAGCCTGCTGACTCAGGCCGTAAAGGGCATCGTATTCACCGAGGATGCCGATGACCGGTTTCCCCTGGCCGTATTCGCCGATAAAAGCCGTCTTCATGTCAGCCAGATCTTTCTTGACGGTAAACCCTTCCTTTTCCAGAGCGGCTTCGATGCATGCCGCAGACTGGAACTCCTCAAAGCGGGTTTCGGCATAACCCCAGATCTTATCACTAACCGTAAAGAACTCGTCTTTCTTCTGTTCGACGAGCTGCTTGATTTCATCGCGTAATTCCATGATTTACGCCTGCCTTTCTTATCATAACAATTGCAGATATTATTTTCCTTTTATGGACAGCGCCGTGCCGGCGCCCAGGAAAATGACGAGAATCACGAAGCCGAACACGGCATCATAGGAACCATCAAACAGGGAAATCAGATATCCCATGACCACGGGTGCCACCACACCGGCCAGCTGCTGGCCGAAGATGATCACGCCCGTCGCCGTCCCGACTTCATGCGCCGACATCCACTGCATCGGCATCATGTAGACGGTTGCCGAGGCAATGCTCATGAGCACCGTGACGACTGTCAGGAGCGAGAACCCGGCTGCCACGCTGTCGGCCCGCAGCATCGCGTACATGAGGGCGGCACCTAAAAGCAGCGACGCCGTGAGCACGGCCTTCTGGCTGTGCTGGAAGCGCGTTTCCAAAAGGTAACTGCTGAAATTCATCAGGACAAAGGAAACGAGCCAGGGGACCATCGAGAGCGTCCCCATATGAACCATGTCGAGTCCCTTGACTTCAAGCCAGTAGGATGGCAGCCAAGCATTGAGTCCCCAGATGAAGACACCGAGGCCAAACTGGATAAACGCCAGTTTTAAAATGAACGGATTGCGCAGCATCGTGCCGAGCCCCACCTGTGAAACACCCTGTTCCCCTGCGGCTGCGGGCTTCGTATGATAGAACGTTGCCAAGAGCACCGTGATGAGGAGCCCCATGAAGCCGAAGAAGAAAAACATGGAGCGCCAGCCGAACCAGGCTGTCGATACGGCACAGAACAGAGCGCCGAAGGCCACGCCCATAGACCCCGCCGATACCTGGAAGGTCTTGGCTCGCCCGCGTATCTCCGGCGGGAAGAGTTCCGCGATAGCCACCGACGTGATGGATCCGAAGCCGCCCTGGCTGAAGCCGAGCAGGAAGCGTACGCTGATGAGCACCAGGAAGGAACCAGCCATGCCCGTGAGGCAGGAAAAAATGGCCCAGAGCAGCACGATGCCGATAAGGGAACGGCGCGTGCCGAAATGACTGGCCAGATAACCGCCTGAAAGTGTCATGAGCGAATACATGAAGAAGAAGCTGCTCATGACGGCGCCCATCTGACCCGTACTCAGAGAAAGTTCCTCACGCAGAGGTACGGCAGCAATATTGATGGCCTGCTTGTCCACGTAGCCAAAGCCCCAGGCCACAAAGATCAGGACGAGCAGCAGCCAGCTTTTTCGATTTGTTTCTGCTGACAACATCATTCCTCCATCCCGCTCAGAACAAGACAAGGACCATCATGACGATACCCGCCACGATGCAGGGAACGGCATTACGTTTGGTGAGCTCCATCGGATTGACCCCAGCCATCTTCGCACAGATGATGCTGACACCGGCCACCGGTGACATGCAGCGGCCAAGATTGCCGGCTGCCTGCACAACAGCACCCATATCGGAAATCTGCAGGCCAAACGTCGCGGCATGCGGCGTGACCGTGCCGTTGAAGGCCAGTACGGCAGCATTGCCCGAGCCGGAAAGCGCTGCCAGGATGAAGGGACCGAAGGTTGCCGAGGCCTTGGCAAGTGCAGCTGAGCTGGCCATGGCGTCAATGAGCGCCTTCGTCAGGCCCATGACGTTCATGCCCTGAATGAACATGGCCGCCGCCGCAATCAGGCAGACGATGCTTGCAAAACCATTGCCCGCCCCTTTAAAGAACGAATTGGCAAAATCGCGTACATTGGGGCGCGCAACCAGGAAGCAGAGCGCCGTTCCGAGGAACATGGCATTCGGAATGGAAATGGATGGCAATACCTGCACAGCTGGGCTGGCGAGAATGAGGATGACGATTGGTACAAGCGGTACGATAGCGTAATGCGGTTTGATTTTCTCCTCTTTCTCCAATTCTTCTTCAGCAAGTTCCTCCGCAGGTGTTTCCTTCATAACGCCTTCTTTGGTGATCATCGCGATGCCAAACAGAATAAGCGCACTGACAATAACACAGATAAAGGCTTTTGGCGCAAATCCCTGAATAATGGTCATGAGATCTTCCTGTGCAAGATCTGCCACCTGCACGATAAAAGGATTGCCGGGGCTCACACTCGACCCCCAGGTGCCGAGCAGGACGGTGCTGGCTGCCATGGCCGGTTTGACGCCGAGCTTAATGAGCGTCGGGATGAGGATGGCGCCAACGGCTGCCGCCAGCCCCGAAGCACTCAAGAGAGAAATATTGATGAGCCAGACCAGCACAATGGTCGCCGGAATGATAATGATTTTAACCCGGTGCAAGAGTCTCGTGATTGCCATGACCAGATGCTTGCTGCAGCCCGTCATATCGAGGACCATGCTGAACCCCATGGTCACACAGATGATTGGCGTCAGGCTTTCATTGATCAGAGCCTTGGAAAACGCATTGAGCGACGACAGCATATTGCCGCCGATGAACGACATGATGAGTCCGGACATCATGAGGACAACACGCGTCTCATAATTCTTGACAATGGCCCAGAAGGTCAGAACCACCAGGATAATGCCTGCAATAATCATAAAAAGTCCTCCCTGAAACAAAGCTTCCGTTTCGATGCATTTATGGACAGACCTTATTGGATCTTATTAAAGACATATTCCTTTATTAGTCTTTATTTTATAAAATGACGTTCCTGTTGTCAATGACAATCTTAAGATAAAACAATATGAAATTATAATGATATCTACGTTAAAAATAGATATGGTTTATTGTAATACATGGTATAAGAGAAAAAAAACCTCCAACCGTGTTGTTTCTCCTGCGTCAATATGATATATCTAATATATAGCAAAAATTGCACATTCTGTTCCTTTTACACTTATACCAAAAGACGTTATTGAGGTGTCCCCATGAAAACCTTTGGCATTGTCAGCAATTCCCCGGATGTCCTGAAGCAGATCCAGGAAGTCGCTGCATCCGTCTTCAATCCCAAGACGACAATCTACAAGACATACTGCTATCAGGATACGCGCGAAATCCCCGGCATTATCCAGGATGGCTGTGCCGAAATCGAAGGCTGGATTTTCTCCGGCGAAACACCGTATGCACATGCCGAGCCGTATCTGCCCAAGAATATGCCCGCTGTTTCCTGCATCCTGAACGGACTGGAGATTTTCCGCTACCTGCTGCAGAGCCTGGCACTTTCGAAAGTGCATGTACTGCGCATCTCCATCGACCTGCCTGAGATTGCTTCCCCTGATTGGATTACAGCCATGCAGGAATCCGGTGTCCCCTTCGACCAGGTTCATCTTCATTATTACGATGCCATGCATATCGACCAGAACATCCACTCTGTTGTAAATTTCCACAACACCTTATGGCAGGCTGGAAAGATTGAACGAGTCCTGACCTCGTCTACAAAAGTTCGCCAAACGCTCGAACGCCTGCACATACCCGTCATTCAGATGCATGGCAGCACCTTTACCATCCGCAACGCCCTGCTGAAACTCAAAGAGCGGCGCATGCATCAGCATCTGATTGAAAGTGAGGTCGCACTGACACGCATCGAGACGGTAAACATGGAAAAACTGCTGCTCGCCTCCTCCGGCCCCCTGCAATTCCAGATGCAGCTGCTTCACCTCAAGGAAAAAATCCTTGAACTCTGCCAGAATCTTCACGGTTCCTATCTGGCTGAGAAAGACAACGGCCGCTTTGAGATTTTCGCTTCCCGCGGCATCATTGAACGCAATGCAGGAAAGATACGGAAAGCCATCGAAGATATCCGCCTCAATCTCAACATCGAGGTCAGTGCCGGCATCGGCTTCGGCTATACGGCCTTCGATGCCCAGCGCAACGCCTGGCGCGCTCTGTCGTACGGACGCCAGCAGGACCCGCGCCAGGATGTCATCGCGATTGACATCAACGGCAATATACAGGAAAACCTGGGAACCGAACACCCCCTGACATTCACTGCCTCTCTCGAAAATCCGGAGATCCTAAGCCGTCTGGAATCCGTCGGTGTCGGCACGCGCAATTACATGCGGATCTCGGCCATCGCCAAGAAAATCGGTCATGGCTTCACATCAAGCGAGATTGCCCAGCAGATGGGCGTCACGGACCGCAATGCCCGCCGCATCATCAAGAACCTGCTCACGGCAGGGCTCGTCATCTGCGTCGGCGAAGAATCCCTGAGCACACGCGGCCGTCCGACAAAGAAATATCGCATGAACCCGGAATTCCAGCCCTGATAAAGAGCAGGAGTACATCACCGGCAGATATACTCCTGTTTTTACTTGACATATTTGAACGTTATGGTATACTGTAATTGCATTTATGGACATATTCTTTATATAGACTTTATTACGGACTCTTTTCCTTTATCTGTGTTTCTTGGGAAAGGAGTCTTTATTGTGAAGAAAACCGTATTCGCTTTAGCCGCAGGCCTCCTGTGCGCCGCCGCTTCCCCTGCCCTGGCCGCCAATAACCCCTTTCAGGACGTTCCGAAGGATCACTGGTCCTACGACGCCGTGACGCAGCTCGCTGCCGACGGCATCCTGGAAGGCTACAGCGACAGGAACTTCCGTGGGAATCAAGCCTTGACCCGATACGAGATGGCGCAGATGATTGCCCGCGCGATGGCAAAGGAAAATATACCGGCAGCCGACCAGAATCTTCTCGATAAGCTCGCGGCAGAATACCAGGATGAATTGAAGAACCTCGGCGTACGCGTCGGCAATCTCGAACGCAATGCCGATACGACGAAATTCTCCGGTTACCTGTATCTGCGTGAACAGAATCAGCACATCAAGAATAAACACACGGGCAAGTCAACGCGCAGCACGGTCAATCGCGCCTGGTTCGACCTCATCTCTCAGTCCCAGATCAACAAGAACTGGAAGGTCGTCACGGAAACCAACACGATCGTCGACCTCAACAAGGATAAGACCGACGACACGTACGACCTCTACTTCGCCTCGATGTTTGCAGATGGCACGTACGGCAAATTCCATACGCAGCTCGGCCGCATCGATAATTTCAGTCAGGACGGCGGCGTCGTGATGCACAATCCGATCAGCGGCGGCAAATTCACATTCGGCAACAAGCTACGCACGACGCTCACCGCAGCCCGCGTATCCTGCAGCTCGCTGCCCAGTCTCAACAGCGGCGAATCGTTCGATTTCGGAGCAGCCGAACTCGCCTACCCGGCCAGCAAAGCCACGAAGCTTTACGGCGCCTTCTATCAGCTGCACGACGATAAGTTCAAGGCCACGCGCGGCAGTGAAAGTCCCAGCATCTACACGCTCGGTTTCCGCAGCACGATTGCAAAGAATCTGGTCCTTACGGGATACTACCTCAAGGCTTCTGACACAACAGCCGCTCACACCAAGGATACCGGCTGGTTCGGCGCTCTGGAGTATCGCCGCGTGAAGCTCGACCAGCCCGGCACCTGGAGCCTCTACACGAAATACGCCAATATCCCGGAATTCACCCAGATCAACCTCGATACCGGCCATTTCCGCGATTACAAGGGGTTCGAGGTCGGCGGCTTCTACATCCCCGCGAAGAACATCCGCGCGCATCTGCGTTATTACTACGGCAAAAATGTGGAAGACACGGCCATCACGAAGAATCTTGTGCGCGGCGAGGTCCGCATCTTCTTCTAAGCGTATTTCTCACACAGAACAGTACCCCAGTTTTCTCTCATTTGCAGATTATAGTCCGCCCTTGGCATGCAGCCAAGGCGGGCTATTTTTTGTTATGAGTAAAAGCAGTGCATCCGGCCACGAATAAACTCGTTTATCCGAATGAGGCGCGTTTCGTTGCCATCTGCTCCGACTTACCGTGCCCGAAGACATGCTTTTTTATGAACATATATTATATTATTGAAAAATCATATATAGTATCTATTGAAATAATTTGCTTAATTTGTATAACAGCAGTTTACAGCTTTTTGAAGCACAATAAAATCGCATAGCCTCCAGATGGTGTATAATGTAATCGCTAAAAAACAACAACACCCAAGAGAAAGGCTATGCGATGACTTCATTATACACCGAGAAATCTGTAACTGATAGACTCCTGACGATTTTTTCTTCCTTGTTCCCATCTGCGACGAGACCGACGCGCCATCTGCTGGCGTGGCTTCTCATCGCTCAGCTTGCGCTGGAGTCGGCTCCGTCGGTGCGCTGCCTGTTCCGGCAGTTCCTGTCGAAGCAGACGGACGCATCGCTCAACAGCTATTACCGTGCTCTTGGCAACGGCCTCGTCACGGATGCATCTATTCGCCAGGCTTTGGCGCTGCGGGCGCTTGCCATAGTGCCGGAAGCGCTGCGGCAGGAGCCTATCCTGCTCAGCGTGGATGACACGACCATTGCCAAATGGGGCAAGCACTTTGAAGGAGTGGGCATCCTGTACGACCATGCTGAGCACGACGGCAAGCCATTCGTTAATGGCCATGCCTTCGTCAGCCTGACGATGACGGTGCCAGTCCTCCATGAGAACGCGGGCAAGCAGCAGATCCGTTATATCGCGGTGCCGATTGGCTACGTCATGAGCAACGGCGAAGCCTTGAAGCTGACGCTTGCCTGCCAGCTTCTTGATGAAGTCATGCCCATCCTTGAAAAACGCCAGGTCATCCTGCTCTTTGACAGCTGGTACGCCAAGCGAGAACTGCTCGCGCATGCGCTCAGCTATTCGAATCTCAACGTGATCTGCAATGCACGTCATGATACGGCAATGTTCGAGCTGCC
>OGGS01001825.1_pt1 | contig 13431 bp, 10 predicted proteins | sample 1571281 | NCBI WGS metagenome assembly OGGS01 (sample SAMEA2582042, study PRJEB24529) | metagenome | biome: Human gut stool | place: China | collected 2011 | reverse complement strand
GCCGTATCGGCACTTAGAATTATGCGGTATTGCCCAAAATGTATAATTTCCGCGGCTGGTAAAATTTTTACCCGCCGCGGCTTTTTTTGCGGCCAAGTATCTGCTATAATAAGGGCCGTGTAAATGTTTGATAAACAACGAACACTTCCTGAAACAGACTTTGAGGAAGAAGGTGCTGTTATGAATACAGCGAAAGAACTGTATGACCGTTGGCTGGCCCAGCCGGAACTGGATACCGCTGTGGCGGAAGAACTGCACGGCATTGCCGGGGATGATGCTGCTATCACGGACCGTTTTTACCGTGACCTGGAATTTGGCACCGGCGGCCTGCGCGGTGTGCTGGGGGCAGGCACCAACCGCATGAATCTGTACACGGTGCGCAAGGCCACCCAGGGCCTGGCCGATTACCTGAACGCGACCGACCTGCCCAAAAAGATCGCCATTGCGCATGACAGCCGCAATAACGGCGAACTGTTCACCCGCGAAGCTGCCCGCGTGCTGGCGGCAAACGGCATTACCGCCTGCGTGTACCCGCGGCTGGAGCCCACGCCCGCACTTTCCTGGGCGGTGCGCTATCTGGGCTGCGGGGCAGGCGTCTGCATTACAGCCAGCCACAACCCGGCCAAGTACAACGGCTATAAAGTGTATGGCGCCGATGGCTGCCAGATCACGCTGGAAGTGGCAGATAAAATTCTGGCTGCAATCGAAAAAGTGGACTGCTTTGACGGCGTAAAGCTGGTGGATTATGAAGCCGGTGTGCAGGCAGGCCGCATTGTGAGCATTGACGACAAATGCCTGGATGATTTTGTACAGGCTGTATATGACCAGCGCGTTGGCGATGGCACCGGCATTGAGCAGCTTAAGCTGGTGTACACCCCGCTGAACGGCACCGGCCTGGAGTGCGTAAAAAAACTGCTGGCCAAACTGGGTGTGACCCATGTGACGGTGGTGCCGGAGCAGGAAACACCGGATGGGAATTTTCCCACCTGCCCGTATCCCAACCCGGAAATCCGCGAAGCCATGCAGAAGGGACTGGAACTGTGCGATAAAGTACACCCGGATCTACTGCTTGGCACCGACCCCGACTGTGACCGCTGCGGCACCGCTGTGCCGGACGGCAAGGGCGGCTACCGGCTGATCACCGGCAACGAGATGGGCATTATCCTGCTGGATTATATCTGCCGCACACGCCTGGCCCGCGGCACCATGCCCAAGGATCCCGTGGCCGTGACCACCATTGTTTCCACCGATATGGCAACGCCGGTTGCCAAAAAGTATGGCGTGGAGCTGCGCCGCACCCTGACGGGCTTTAAGTTCATCGGCGAGCAGATCGGCAAGCTGGAAGCAGAGGGCCGTGTGGAACGCTATATCTTTGGCTTTGAGGAGAGCTATGGTTACCTGTCCGGCGGACATGTGCGGGATAAGGATGCCGTGAACGCCACGCTGCTGGTGTGTGAAGCCGCCGCCTGGTATGCCCAGCAGGGCATGACGCTGCTGGATGCCATTGAAGCGCTGTACAAAGAGTTTGGCTATTACCGCAACGCCCTGTGCAGCTTTGCCTTTGAGGGCGAAACCGGCATGTACACCATGCAGAACCTGATGAAGGCTCTGCGCGCCGACCCGCCCAAAGAGATTGCGGGCTATGCGGTGGAGCGTGTTGCGGATTATGATACCGATGGCACCGGCCTGCCTCGCGCCAACGTGCTGGAATACCACCTGGCGGGCGGCCACAAGCTGATGGTGCGCCCCTCCGGCACCGAGCCGAAAATCAAAGTGTATCTGTCCGCCGTGGGCAAGAGCGAAGCGGAAGCCGATGCGGTGAACGCGGAGCTGGCGAAGGCGGCGGAAATGCTCATGAAGTGAGTTAGGGGGTAGGAGTGAGGAGTTGGATGGGAAAATTAGAAATGAGTAATTAGGAATTTTGCGGTAAGGGCCAGGCCCGGCGGTTTGATCTGTAGGGCACGATGCCCTCATCGCGCCGGGGAGAGACCCTGCCGGTTGCTATAAACGCTGCCAATATTTGTAGGGGACGATGCTTGCATCGTCCCGCGGACGGGCCGCGCCACATCATTCGCCGCCTAAGGTGGGGTATGCTCCCACCGGACCGGTGTTTTCGCCCTGCGGGGATGAAAGCGAAGCCGCCATCGCCGAAGCTTACCGCCGGACGATGGAGGTGGAAGGCTGCTATTCCATCAGCTGGTGGTGCGACCCCGTTCTGCTGGGCAGGGTGCCGGAACCGATGGCCAAAGCCCTGGGGGCGGATGTGTTCACCCCGCAGGAACTGGAGCTGCTGCACCAGCCGCTGGATTACCTGGGCTTTAACGTCTATAATGCCTGCGCGGCCCAGCAGCCGGGCAGCGAGTATACCGCCAACACCTGGCAGGGCAGCCCGCGCACTGCGATGGAATGGCCCATCACGCCGGATTGCATCTATTGGGCCATCCGCTTTTTGAACCAGCGGTATGGTCGGCCCATCCTGATTACCGAGAACGGCATGGCCAACACAGATTTTGTGATGCTGGACGGTAAAGTGCACGACCCGCAGCGCATTGATTATGTGCACCGCCACCTGCTGGCCGCCCGCCGCGCCTTGCAGGAGGGCTACCCGCTGATCGGTTATACCTACTGGTCGATCATGGATAACTATGAGTGGGCCGAAGGCTACAGCAAGCGCTTTGGGCTGATTTATGTGGACTACCGCACCATGGAACGCATCCCCAAGGATTCCGCTGCGTGGTACGCCCATGTGATCGCCACAAACGGCAGCGAGCTGTAAAATGCAAAACATATGTCAGGGGGAAGCTCTGCGCAGGGCTTCCCCTTGACTTTTTGTATGCTGCGCTTTATAATTTGAAAAGACTACCGATTTGATAGGTTGGGCGGGCGCGAACCCGCCCATTTGTTTGTTAATTTACAAAACCGTGGGGGAGCAGGCAGTATGCTGAATCAGTTTTCAAGAACGCAGTTGTTGTTTGGCAAGGAGGCAATGGAGCGTCTGTACAACGCCCGTGTGGCCGTGTTTGGCGTTGGCGGTGTTGGAGGCTATACGGTGGAAGCACTGGCACGCAGCGGCATTGGCACGCTGGACCTGATTGATGACGACAAGGTCTGCCTGACCAACCTGAACCGCCAGATCCTGGCCACCCGCAAAACGGTGGGCAAATACAAGGTGGATGTGGCGGAAGAGCGCATCCATGATATCAACCCGGACGCCGTGGTGAACACCTACAAGACGTTCTACATGCCAGACACCGCCGACCAGTTCGATTTCAGCCAGTACGACTATGTGGTCGATGCCATCGACACGGTAAAGGGCAAGCTGGAACTGGTCATGCAGGCGCAGGCAACGGGCACGCCCATCATCAGCTGCATGGGCGCGGGCAATAAGCTGGATGCTTCCGCCCTGGAAGTTGCGGATATTTACGATACCTCCGTCTGCCCGCTGGCCCGCGTAATGCGCGCCGAGCTGCGCAAGCGCGGGGTCAAGCACCTGAAGGTGGTATACTCCAAAGAGCCTGCACTGACCCCCATTGATGATATGACCATCAGCTGCCGCACCCATTGCATCTGCCCGCCCGACACGGCCCGCAAATGTACCCAGCGCCGCCAGGTTCCCGGCAGCAACGCCTTTGTGCCCGCCGCCGCGGGGCTGATCATTGCGGGTGAGGTTGTGCGCGACATTGCCAACGGCGAACCGCAGAAAAAATAAGGGCAATACCGCATAATTCTAAGTGCCGATACGGCGAGCGAGGTGCGGCAGATGCCAAGCCAAAAGCGCAGATAATACTGGATGCTGCAAAGGTGAGCGCCGCCAGTGGCGGAAACAGCGAACCGAAGCAGGGGCAGCGGTCGCAGAGTGCGAGGGGCTTTTGCCCCCGAAGCACGATGCGGGTACCGCAACCCGACATTATCGAGCATTTTGGCAACGCAGATGCCGTGCCGCAGCTGCCGGAGCGGTGCTTAAGCCGCAAGGCGGGAATTGTGTGGCGTTGCCATAAGCAGCACAACACCTATCGAAAACGTCAGGGAAACAAAGATGCTCCGTAAGGGTGAACAGTGTTCGCCCACGGACGTTTGCCATGTGCATGACATAAATGTGCGTTGCTATGTCAAGGCGGCGGGCACACAATGTGCGCCCCTATGCTCCCAACAGAATTTTTAATACACGAAAAATTTCGGGAGAGATTCCGGGCGGCGGACATACGCCTATGCTTGGAACGGCTGTACTGCGCGGCAAGCCTGCCAAATCTGGCAGGCTTTTTTTGTGCTGTTTGCAGATTGACAAATGTACAACAAACACATATGCTGTTATTAGTGCGCAATGCCTGCGCAACATGGGAAAAGGAGGGTGCTGAATGGCAGGTAAGCGTGATGAAGTGACCATCGCGGAAGTGGCGGAGGCATTGAATATATCAAAAACAACGGTATCACGCGCAATATCCGGCAAGGGCCGCGTGAGCGAGGCTACCCGCGCGCGTGTGTTCGATTATATCGGCAAGGGCCGCCAGGATGCAGCTGCGCCGCTGCGCACTGCGCAGCAGGGCCCAACCAACAACCTTGCGCTGGTGATCCCCAAGCATTTTATGCGGCTGGACTTGCCGTTCCTGCGCAAGTGCATGGGCGGTGTGTGGAACATGGCGGCCCAGCGCGGGTATGACCTGCTGCTGTGCTATGCGGGAGAAACCGATGTAGGCCAGCTGGAACGCCAGCTGGAATCCTACAAGGTGGATGGCGTGATTTTGTCCCGTACGATGCTGCACGATGAATGTGTGCAGACTTTGCAGCGCCACAATGTGCCTTTTGTGGCCATTGGCCGCGTGGATGACGATAAGGTGCCCCAGGTGGATAACGACCAGGTAGGAGCGTCTGCCGAGATGACCCGCCTGCTGCTGCAGCTGGGCATGCGCCGCATTGCCTATATGGGCGGCTGCACCGACTATACCGTCAACGCGGACCGGCTGCGCGGCTACCTGCGCGGATTTTCCGACTGTGGGGTGCAGGTGGACCAGAAATTGATTTGGACGGGCATTGAAACCAGCGAACAGCGGATCGATGCATTGGAAGGTGCGCTGGAGCAAAAGCCCGAATGTCTGCTCTGCGCGGACGACAGCATGGCAGCCGTGATGCTGCAGGAGCTGCGCGCCCGGCACATCAAGGTACCGGAACAGGTGAAACTGGCCAGCTTTTATGATAGTGAGCTGCTGACCAGCTCAACCCCGCAGATCTCGGCCGCTCAGTTTGACGGCGAGCGCCTGGGCGCCACGGCATGCCGGATGCTGCTGGATATTTTGGCGGGCAAGCAAATCGCATTGCGCCAGATGCAGGGATATCAGGTGATTTTGCGCGAGTCCACAAAATAGACAATATTACCAATATTGTAAAATATGATGATTGATACAGCCTTTCCTGCGCGCACAGCATGTGCACCAGGAAAGGCTGATTGTTGTTAAAAAGCCTGTACTAAAGTTGCGCAACATTGCGCATACAAAATTCGACATTGTTACAAAAGTGTAACAGACTGTGAAAAATGCACAAGAAAACATGGTAAAACATGTTGGTTATGAACATTGACACTGAAAATAGAATTGTGTATCCTTAAGTTGTGAAACAAAGTTGCGCAACGATGATGCGCAACCTTGAGAAGCTTGTGATATAGCAGATGAAGGAGAATGATTATGAAAAAGCAACTCGCACTTGCAACAGCTGCCTTGATGGCACTGTCCCTGGCAGCATGCGGCAGCACCGCACCTGCCTCTTCCGCAGCAGAGTCCACCAGCACTGCAGCTTCCAGCGAAGCCGCCTCCACCGACAGCACCGCAGCTGACGATGGTGACGTTCTGCAGCAGGCTGCAGCCGCTGCTTTCGCCAACGACGTTACCCTGACCATGTGGGGCGCTGAGGAAGACCAGGAACTGCTGCGCACCATCGCTGATAACTTTATCAAAGAATACGGCAATTACGGCGGCAAGATCACCATCAACCTCGGCACTCAGTCCGAGTCTGAGGCAAAGGATACCGTCCTGACCGACCCCACCGCCGCTGCTGACGTTTATGCTTTTGCTGATGACCAGCTGAACGAGCTGGTTCAGGCAGGCGCCCTGCAGGAAGTTCAGCTGAACGCTGACGACATCAAGAGCCGCAACACTGCAGCTTCTGTTGACGCTGCAACCCTGAACGGCAAGCTGTATGCTTACCCCCTGACCGCTGATAACGGCTACTTCATGTTCTATGATAAGTCCTTCTTCACCGAGGACGACGTTAAGAGCCTGGATACCATGCTGGAAAAGGCAGCCGATGCCGGCAAGAAGGTTTCCATGGACGTTGCCAACGGCTGGTACCTGTACAGCTTCTATGCTGGCGCTGGCCTGAACCTGAGCCTGGCTGATGACGGCGTGAACACCGTCTGCAACTGGAACGAAGCACCGGGTGCTGATGTTACCCAGGCTGTCATTGATATCTGCAAGAACCCCGGCTTCATTGCCCTGAAGGACGAAGAGTTCACCGGCAAGCTGAAGGACGGCACCCTGGTTGCCGGCGTTAACGGTACCTGGCGTGCAAACGACGCTGCTGAAGTTTGGGGCGACAACTACGCCGCCTGCAAGCTGCCCACCTACACCCTGAACGGTGAGCAGGTCCAGATGGCTTCCTTCTCCGGCTTCAAACTGATCGGTGTCAACCCCCACAGCTCTAACGTTGGTGCTGCCATGCTGCTGGCTGATTACGTTACCAACGAAGAGAACGAGACCCTCCGCTTCCAGCAGCGTGCACAGGGCCCCTCCAACACCAATGCTCTGGCAGCCGCTTCTTCTCCGGCTCTGACCGCTGTTGTTGCTCAGTCTGAGTACGCTAACCTGCAGCGCGTCGGCGGCAACTACTGGGCTTCTGCTGAAACCCTCGGCCAGATCTGTGTCAACGGCAACCCCGATGGCAAGGATACCCAGACCCTGATTGAAGATGCTGTTGCTGGCATCACCGCACCGGTTACCCAGTAATTGTTAAGACGAAAAAAGCTGCATTGATACACTAAAACAACGGCCCACAAACGGTCCGGAACGGTTGCCGGGCACGTGTGGGCCGCTTGGCGTAACCGCGTTGGAAAGGAGAGATTCCTGTGGCAAAATCCGCTGCTGCGGCCCTGCACACGGAACCAAAGGAACCCAATTTTTTGCAGAAATTTGGTCATGACTTTGTGCACGGCGATATCTTTACCAAACTATCCTTCTTTGTATGGGGTCTGGGCTACATTGGCCACGGCCAGCTGATGAAGGCGCTTCTGGTCACATTTGTACAGGGTTTTGCGCTGTATTTCCTGGCATTCTTTGGCGTACCCAACCTGGCAAAGTTCGGCACCCTTGGCACCGTAAAAATGGAGATGGTGTTCGATGTTGCCACGATGAAAAACGTTGTAAACGATTACGATAATTCGTTTGAGATCCTGCTGATGAGCATGATCTCCTTTATCGTGATCGCGGCACTGATCGCGGCGGCCATGATGGTGGTATCTTCCAACTATCAGCTGCAGAAGATCCGTGAAGCTGGCAAAAAGACCAACAACTTTGTGCAGGACATCAACGTTTACCTGAACGAAAAGTTCTATGTGACCCTGCTCACCCTGCCGGTTCTGGGCGTTGTGGTGTTCACCATTGTGCCGCTGTTCATCCTGATCGCCGTTGCGTTCACCAACTATGACCAGCAGCACATGCCGCCCAATGAACTGTTTACCTGGGTTGGGCTGAACAACTTCTTTACCCTGTTTGGCGGCGGCGGAATGACCTCCACGTTTGGTTATTCCTTTGCCAAGGTTTTAACCTGGACGTTGGTTTGGGCATTCTTTGCCACCTTTACCAACTTCTTTGGCGGCATTTTGATGGCAATGTTCATCAACGACAAAAAGACCAAGTTCCCCAAGTTCTGGCGTACCCTGTTCATGGTGACCATTGCGGTGCCGCAGTTCGTTACGCTGCTTCTGGTGCGTAACTTCTTCTCCAACAACGGCATTTTCAACACCATGATGCGCAATGCCGGTGTGACGGGCTTTTTGCAGAACATTGGTCTGGTAGACAAGGGCCTTTCTTACATTCCGTTCCTGACCCAGCCGGGCTGGGCCATGTTTACCATCATCATGATCAATATCTGGATCGGCGTGCCGTACCAGATGCTGATCGCTACCGGCGTGCTGATGAACATTCCCGCTGACATGATCGAGGCCGCCCGCATTGACGGCGCCAACCCGGTGCAGATGTTCTTCCGCATCAAGCTGCCCTACCTGCTCAGCGTGCAGGGTCCCTCTCTGGTAACGGATTTCGTCAAGAACGTCAACAACTTCAACGTCATTTACCTGCTCACGCAGGGCGTGTTTGTAACCCAGAATCAGGCCCTTGCACAGTCCAACGCAAAGGAAGTTGACCTGCTGGTTACCTGGCTGTTCCGCTTGACGCAGGATTACTACAACTACAAGATGGCTGCCGTGCTGGGCATTATGGTGTTCATTGTGTGCGCCGTGTTTACGGTTGTATGCTTCCACTTTATCAATAAGAAGGAGGCGACGTTCTCTTGAGTACCACTGCTGTACCCTCTGCCGCTGTGCAAAAGCAGCTCAAGCAGGGCAAAGTGAAAAAAGGCATCTTCTCCGTCATCCGCCATCTGGTGCTGGCGCTGCTGGCTTTTATCTGGCTGGTACCCATCGCCTGGCTGTTGCTGACCTCGTTCTCCACCGATAAGGGCATCAACTTTACCCGCTTTGTGCCGGAAAGCTTTACCATGTGGAACTACGTCAGCATTATGACACAGCCGGACTCTGTTGCACAGTTCCCGCGCTGGTTCATGAACACCCTGGTTGTGGCATGCTTTAACTGTGTGATCTCCACCTGCTTTGTGTTGATGGTGGCTTACGCCATAAGCTGCTGCCGCTTCAAGGGCCGCAAGCTGCTGCAGAACTTGTCCGTTACCGTCAACCTGTTCCCCGGCGTTCTGGCCATGATCGCTGTGTACTTTGTTTTGAAGTACATGAACCTGACCAACTCTTACGCCGGTCTGATCATGGTATACGCGGGCTCTTCCGGCCTAGGCTACCTGATCTGTAAGGGCTTTTTTGATACGGTGCCTGTGGCACTGCGTGAGGCCGCCAAGCTGGACGGCGCTTCGGAAGCGCGCATCTTCTTCCAGATCGTCATCCCGATGTCCCGCCCGATCCTGGTGTACACCATTATCAACTCCTTCCTGACGCCGTGGACCGACTTTGTTGTGGCAAAGATGATCCTGAACTCCGGCGTTTCGACGGACTGGACGGTGGCAATCGGCCTGTACAACATGCTGCAAAAGGCTTTGGTCAACAGCTACTTCTCCCGTTTCTGCGCAGGCGGTGTTTTGGTGGCTATCCCCATCTCCATCCTGTTTGTCATCATGCAGAAGTTCTATGTTGAGGGCATTACCTCCGGTGCAGCAAAGGGCTAAACCTTTGCATCAACTGCACATGGCACAATAGTTGCAGAATCTACTATAATTAGGAATTGGAAATCAGGAATGAGGAATTTCGGTGCAGACCGCCAGTTCCGTCTTTCGGGTTTCCGATTCCTAATTTTTGTTTTATGTTTTACAGTGTAGAGGAAAGGGAATCCACGATGAACTTTATCACCAAAGCCCCTGTGATGCTGTGCGGCGGCGATTATAACCCGGATCAATGGCTGGACCGCCCGGATATTCTTGAAGCGGACATCCGCATGATGAAAAAGGCCGGAATGAACAGCGTTACGCTGGGTGTGTTTGCCTGGGCAGCATATGAGCCGCGCGAGGGGGAATATAACTTTACTTGGCTGCGCGAGATCATGGATCGACTGTATGACCAGGGCATTTATACCGAGCTGGCAACGCCCACTGGTGCAAAGCCCAACTGGCTGGCACGCAAATACCCCGAAGTGCTGCGCGTGCAGTCCAACGGTGTACGGGACCACCAGGGCATGCGCCACAACCACTGCCTGACCAGCCCCATCTACCGCCAGAAGGTAGAGGAGCTGCTGAACCACCTGATCGACGCTGTGGGCGACCACCCCGGCCTGATCTTGTGGCACATTTCCAATGAGCTGGGCGGCGAATGCTACTGCCCGCTGTGCCAAGAGCGCTTCCGCGGCTGGCTGAAAGAAAAGTATCATACCATTGATGCCCTGAACCATGCCTGGTGGACTAGCTTCTGGAGCCACCACTACGACAGCTTTGACGAGGTGGAGCCGCCGTTTGATAACGGGGAGCAGAGCCTGAACGGCCTGAAGCTGGATTGGCGGCGCTTTACCACCTGGAACATGATGGACTATGTACACAGCGAAACGGCGATCCTGCGCAAGCGGACCCCCAATGTGCCCATTACCACGAACCTGATGGAGTACTTCCCCGGATTGGACTACCACAAGCTGCAAAGAGAGCTGGATTTTGTCTGCTGGGACAGTTACCCCCATTGGGGGCGCCCCGACCGCAGCACCACCGTGACGGCGGGCATGACGGCGTTTGATCATGCGCTGATCCGCGGCTGCAAGCCGGACAAGCCGTTCCTGCTGATGGAAAGCACCCCCAGCCTGGTGAACTGGCACGAGTATAATAAGCTCAAGCGCCCCGGCGTGAACCGGATGAGCGCTATCCAGACAGTGGCCTGTGGTGCGGACGGCGTGCAGTACTTCCAGTGGCGCAAGGGCCGCGGCGGCTCTGAGCAGTTCCACGGCGCGGTTGTGGACCACGATGGCCGCGATGATACCCGCGTGTTCAACGAAGTGACCGCCACCAACGAAGCCCTGGCCGCCCTGACCCCGGTGTGCGGCAGCCTGCCCAAAGCGGACACGGCCATGATCTTTGACTGGGACAACCGCTGGGCGCTGGATGACGCCTGGGGCATGCAGATCAAGCAGAAAAACCTGCGCGAAACCTGCTGCCAGCTGTACGCCCAGCTGAACCACTGCGGTGTGGAAACCGACGTTGTGGGCGTGGATGCAGACCTGAACCGCTATAAGCTGGTGGTGCTGCCCATGCTGTTTATGACCAAGCCTGGTTTTGCACAAAAGATCCGCGAATATGTGGAAAACGGCGGCACCGTTGTGGCCACCTATCTGCTGGGCTATGTGGATGAAAGCACCCTGTGTTGGCTGGGCGGGTTCCCCGGTGACGGCCTGCGCGAAGTGTTTGGCGTGACCGCAAGCGAACTGGATACCCTGTACCCCGGCGAGGGCAACCGTGCCATCTGGGTCAAGAGCAGCCAGCAGAGCAGCATCAAGGATTACTGCGAACTGTTGCAGCCTGCCGAGGATACCGAGGTGGTGGCTGTGTATGGACAGGATTTCTATTCCGGCCATGCGGCTGTGACCCACCATGTGTTCGGCAAGGGGCACGCTTATTACATCGGTGCGCGCCTGGATGATGCCGGCAACGCCGCTGTGCTGCGTGCAGCTTTGGCCGATGCCAAGGTGCACCTGCGTGACCTGCCGCAGGGTGTGGAATACCACTGCCGCGAAAGCGAGAACGCGCGCTACCATTTCTACATCAACACCACCCAGAGCGCAGTTAAGGTGCAGGTGGAATCCGGTGCAGACCTGTTGAGCGGCAAAAACGTTTTGGGCAGCATGGAGCTGAAACCCTATGATGCCTGCGCAATTGAGGAAAAAGTGAAATAAGAAAAACGCCATGCTTTCCGAAGAAAGCATGGCGTTTTTTAGTTAGGAGTTAGGAATTGGAGGTGGGGAAAGGGAGCGGCGAGGTTGGTTTGAGCAGATGCTTTGTGGTGCCAGAACGGTCAAGACCGTTCCCTACAGTGCATTTTATAATGTGCGGCAATATTTATGGTGCACCCCCACCCGTAGGGGCGCACCATGTGCGCCCGCTGCGCTGAAGGGGAACTGCTCCTTTTTAGGCCGTGCGTATCTCTCAAATATACTTATCCAACATATCCTGCAAAGCCTGCTTGGGCAGGAAACCGATGCTGCGGGCGGATTCCTGGCCGTTTTTCAGTACGACCAGGCAGGGGATGCTGGAAATGCCGTATTCGGTGGCAAGCTGGCGGTTTTTGTCCACATCAATGCTGTAAAATGCGGCTTTGCTGCCAACTTCATCGGCAAGCTCATGCAGGACCGGGGCAAGCATCTGGCAGGGACCGCACCAGGTTGCAGAAAAATCCAGAATGGCCACGCCCTGTGCTTTGGCCTGGGAAAGATCATTATTGCTGATTTTGGTAACCATAAAAAGGTTCCCTCCTTTAATTATGACTGTAAAGCAGCGTGTTCCGCTGCTGTTTGCCGGACATGGTTATGGCGTATCTACACCATAGTATGGGCCGGGAGGGGAAAAGACATTCCCTTACTGCTGATTGTACACAGTTTGGACTGCTTTGTCAATAAGAAAAAGACTGAATCTTAATTTTGACATAAAATTACTATAACAAGTAAGACAAATTAAGACGAAAAGCAGATACAGGATAAAACAAAGCCACCCGCTCTGCGCAGGGAACCCCTGCACAGAACGGGTGGCAACTTTGTTGGAAGGTAATCAGCGGTTGTATTTTGCAGTAGCCTGCAGGCGCTGCATGGCACGGTTCAGGGCAATCTTGCTCTGGTAATACTCGTGCATGCTCTGCTTGTGCTGCAAGCGTTCCTCGGCGCGGATGCGGGCGGCCTCGGCACGGTTCTTATCGATATCCTCCGGGCGCTCGGCGCTGTCGACCAGCAGCACAACGTAAGCGGGGGTCACTTCGGCAATGCCATCGCCCACCAGTACGTTGCGGGTTTCGCCGTTCACGGTGAACTGCATGATGCCCATTTCCAGGGCAACCAGCACCGGACTGTGTCCGGCCTGTACGCCGTACTGGCCGTCAGCGGTGGGCAGGGTCAGGCTTTCGCACTCGCCCTGGAAAAACTCGCCGCTGCTGGCCGTGATGTTCAGAACGAACTTTTCCATCAGGCCACACCGCCCTTTTCGGCAGCCTTCTTGCGAGCATCGTCCAGCGTGCCCACGTTGAAGAACGCCCATTCGGGCAGATCATCGACCTGACCGTCCACAATGGCGGCAAAGCCCTTGACAGTTTCGGCCAGGGGCACATATTTGCCCGGCAGGCCGGTAAAGTTCTCGGCAACGAAGAACGGCTGGGACAGGAATTTCTGGATTTTGCGGGCGCGGGCAACGGTCAGCTTATCGTTGTCGTCCAGTTCGTCCATGCCAAGGATGGCGATAATGTCCTGCAGTTCCTGGTAGCGCTGCAAGGTAGCCTGTACCTTGCGGGCTACGCGATAATGCTCCTCGCCCACAATGTCTGCTTCCAGGATGCGGCTGGTGGAATCCAGCGGATCCACGGCGGGGTAGATACCCTGTTCCACGATCTTACGGGACAGAACGGTAGTGGCATCCAGGTGGGCAAAGGTGGTGGCCGGGGCGGGGTCGGTCAGGTCGTCGGCAGGCACATAA
>OGGS01001824.1_pt1 | contig 13434 bp, 9 predicted proteins | sample 1571281 | NCBI WGS metagenome assembly OGGS01 (sample SAMEA2582042, study PRJEB24529) | metagenome | biome: Human gut stool | place: China | collected 2011 | reverse complement strand
TCTATAATAAAGAATTATATAAATAATGGAACAAAAAGAATATCTCAGTATTAAATCCTTTGGTCCAATAAAGGATGTCAAATTAGATAATATCAAACCATTCACTTTCTTTATTGGTGAATCAGGTAGTGGAAAAAGTACCATTTTAAAGGTGCTGGCTATGATGAGACATATGTGTAAGCAAATAAATCTTCGTTCATACTTGAAATTGGGTAATGTTATTGATAAAACCATAGATTTAAGCATTTCTGAATATCTACGTAATGGTGGGATGACAGATTATGTCAAAAATGATACTGAAATAGTTTATAGCAAAGGAGATTGTAATATAACCTATACTCCACAGAAAGGACTAAAAGGAACAAGAAAAATAATCAGCAGCGAGAATTTATCATTGGAGAAGATCTCATTTTTCTCTGATAAACGGGGAGCTATAGCTCCTTTATTAGCAAATTTGAGTGATGGAGCAGCGTTGGGATTCTATTTTACCGAGACCTTTCAAGACTTTAAAAAAGCTACAGAAGTGATAAAGGAGCTGGAAATGCCTTATTTAGGTGTTCGCTACTATGAAAAGAAAGCTCAGAATGGAAGCAGACAATTCTTTATCAGCAATGTAAATGACACTTATAAAATTCATTTTGAAGATGCATCTTCTGGCATTCAAACGATGACACCCCTTGCTGTGATCGCTGAATATTTCTCAAAACATTTTGATCTGGTACACGGATTTAATTCTTCTATAGTTACTCTATTGGGCAAAAATGATAGTTTATCATCTTTCAGACATGATATGAATATCGGTGATATTGCCAACCGTTCCATACATCTGATGATTGAAGAACCGGAACTGAGTATGTTTCCTACAGCCCAGCGTTCATCATTAAATATGCTTATAGATAAATGCTTGAACGGAAATAAATATATGACATTGACTTTGGCTACTCATAGTCCATATATCATTAATCATTTGAATCTTTTGCTTAAAGCATTTGACAAAGGGGTGAAAATAGAAAATGCAGCATTGGACTATCATAAGACTGAGGTATATGTAGTAGAGCATGGGATGGTAAAAAGCATTAAAGTTCAAAATGCCCATCTGATAAACACGGATTACCTATCGGATGATATTAACGAGATATACAATGAGTACGATAAATTAGATGAGATACAATGATTGACTTACTAAAACGGGAACTACCGTCACATTATAAATTACATCGTACCATTGTTGATGTTCCATATGAGATTACTGCTGAAGAGCACTTTGATTTGACAGACAGAGGTCTGACATCTATCGTGGATTATAAGACTGGGAATATTTCTTTCGATCATAGTAATCGGACAGAAGTTCAGGTTATTAATTATGAAGCGTATCTAATAGGCCTGAAGGGAACAAAATTTGAAACCGGAAGGAAGAGGTGTGATTTTATTTTGCACGAGACAGGAGGCAGTTGTGATAGTTTTTATATCTTAAACGAACAAACATCTACCAAAAAAAATATTGAGAACTTATCTAAGCCTATACTTGATAAGGATAAAAACGTGATCTATCCCGGTGGAAAATATGAAAAAGCGGAAATACAATTGTTGGAAACGTTAAGAACAATCAGGGCTGTTCCTTCTATTTCTGCTTTTATAAATCGATATAAGCGTAAAGTATGCTTGATGTCATATCTTATTAAACCTGATCAAGATTCAAAGGTTTCAAGCGCCCAAAAATCCTTTGGAAGATATAAGCTGATTGAATCTAGAGAAACTGGAGAAAATGGAGCTTTATTGGAACATCCTTCAATAAATGCCGAAGGTTTCGAATTTCGTAGAATCAGCCATGAATATTCATTTAGGTTGAGTTGATATGCGTTGAGAGATATTCAGAAAATTAAAACAGTAGATTAAATAACATCTTATAAATCTACTGTTTTAATGCTTAAATGTAGCCGGATGAAAACGATAAATTCATAGACCCTATCGCTTTATCATTTTTTTTATGAATGGAGTTATCAAATTGGCATATCTCATCATTCCCAAGTCGGTAAAATGAATGCCATCAACCGTAGCCTCACCATCTTCTCCTATCATCTTTTCCGAATGAATCAAATATATATCTTTTTCCCCCTTCTTCTTGAGTGAATTGAAAATCTCATTCAATGTTTGATTCTTCCTTGTTACTTCATGAGCTACTCTCTGATCAAATAATGTATGAGTGAAAATAGGGTCTTCTATAAATACAATCGGAGTTTTCGGATGCTTGTTGCGAATGATCCGGTAAAAAGTTTCCATACGTTCTTTCATCTGTTCTACTGAAGCATTGGGTACAAAATCCAAAACGAAGACACCGGCATCCACTTCCGCCATGACTCTTGCGACTTCAAGGTCAAGTTGTCCGTTACCACTAAAACCAAGATTAATGCATTCTCGGTTCAACCTTCTTGATATGATATTGGTATGTGCCATTCCGGGACGTGAAGCACAGCCTCCTTGCAGGATGCTGGTTCCATAGAATACAATTGGTTTCTCACGGATCGGATAATTAATCTGAGGCTGATCAATGGAAGATAAAGAATCGACTCCTATAGACAGTGACACAAGTCCGTCATAAAGAGGAAGATATAGCATATATTCCCTTTCTTTAGGCTGCATATTGGCGATAACGGTAGCTTGATTTGTTTTTCCATTAGGACGTGCACTATTGACAAATCTCCACTGACCGTTCTCTTCCCAACAATATAAATCAAGACCTTTTATTCCTACATCGGTCATATGATTCATATGGTTATTAAAGAGATTCTCCCATTTCAACGCTATTCGGGTAGAGTTACTACGAAATCGTATCGCCATTCCTGCCGAATTACGACTCAAATTCCATAAAGGGGAACGAGAAATGTTTTTGAGAGAATCCGGTAGTCTCTCATATCTTGCCCCTGTGTCTTGTGTTGCTTTTCCTAAAAGAGGAAAGCATGACGCATCATGGTACGTCATTTGTTGTGCCTGTAACTGAATGCCGAACAGGCACAACATTGTGAAAAAAAAGAATTGTTTCATCATCTATTTAATTCCGACAGCGGTCAGCACTTTCCTTTGTTTGCCGTCACTGCCTTTAATGGTTTCTTTGCCATTGACCAGCATGCACGATGAACCGCCTCCGTCAAGATTCAGCGCTTCCGTACATCCCAGATCTTTCATTACTTTAGCTACGTTGGCAGTGGTCAGTCCTGCTACTCCTTCTGTCATGTTTCTGCCTTCGCACACAAAGATAATCATTTTTTTGTTAGTTGTTATACCAATTGCGGTGCGAGGTTGATTGGAAGCTGCAGAAATATCCAGCATTTCTTCTACATACGTGTTTTTAATCTCTCCGGCACGCAGTAAAACTGTGACACCTCCGATACCGGTGGTAGCCTCCAATGCTTTTGCGCCGTTGGGGAAAGTAGATGACGGAGCCTGCAACGGATCCTTGTTTATATCGTTATCAGCAGGGGCGGGATAGCAATAATTAATTCCGTCGGATGCTTGATAAGTCCATGTCGTTTGAAATGTTCCGTCCTTCATTTGGCAGAAGGCTCCTAAAGTCGGATACCACATAGTTACCCAGTCTTTTGAATAGTAGTTCTGATTGGGTGCCAGTAACTGCCCTTCACGAATCACTAGATTTTGCGAATAATAGAATCCGGCACTGTAAAAAAACAATCCTCCATTGATGACTACCGGTGCTTTGGAAGATTCATAAAACTCCGAAGGGGTATGTATCGATTTACCTCCATATCCATTGGCTTCCTGTGAGAAAGCGATGTCGCCCAGAACTTCAAATTTAGCTTTACTCATATCTGCGACAGCTATGTAGGCAATCGCCTTCTTTCCCGCCAGATTTTCAGGTGATTTATAGATGTGAATATAGTCCGGAAGACTTCCGAAATTATCGGCTGTCGTCCATCCTTGTGATACTATATCAGGATTCGATTCTTCCTCTTCAGTTTCCTGATCCCATTCCCACGGATGATCAGGATAGCTTTCTCCACATGAACATATAGAGAAGGCAAGCAGTGCTGTTGTTATAAAATATAGACGTTTGATTAACATGATTCAAGTCCTCCAAAAACATTTTAATTTAGTAAATAATATGGTTATTAATAAAGCCAGAGAAGTTATGATGACTCCCCGTAAAAAGCCCAGCCAGGCATTTTGATCCAGATAGGAAAGATAGGTTCCCAGTCCTGCCAGATTCAATAGAGGTAATACTACCAACTGGGTGGATACGTATGCAATCATCGGATTCTGCCCTGCATATTCCAATGGACGGGTCAATCGGGACCAAGAATAAATGTCGCACATAATAGAAAATGCAATCATCGCCATAAAGGCAAGTCCCGATGCAAGGAAGTAATAACTGTACGTAGAAGGATCTTTCCGGATTCCCCCTTCGTAAGCTTCAAAAGCCAGCCCTAATAATATCAGATAAGTTCCTGCTCTGAAGAGTTTATACCAGTAACCGGTGTTTTTTCCTTCCACTTGCAAGAGAATGTAGAGAACGCATAATATAGCGATTGTACCCACTAAATTGAGAATAAGATAACGCATATAAAGTCCGTATAAATTGAATACGATCAGTCCGATGGTCAATAAGAGTATCCATGGCATTCTTTTGCGTTCGTCTTTATTGTCGTTTACGGGCATCGTGTTTTTGCAGTGTAACCACTCATGCAGATATTCTCCGGCAATGCTGCCGGGAATTACGATAAACAGATACTTCAGATAGGAGCACTTATACATCCACGGTAAGGGCGAGAATGCCATCAGGCTATGATTCCATGATTCTGCGTTTTCATTTCCCAAGAACACTGCCATGATAAAAGGCAATATTGCTATACGAATCCATGGCTTATTGATCGTTAATGTATAAATCAGTGAGCCGAAAATGGCCATATTGGCCAATACCAGAATGATAATATTACTGTAGCCTAGACTGAATGTCCGTCCATCGGCATAGTTGATATTCAGCAGCATGAACACTCCCGTTGCATAAGCCAGTATTTTAATCAGCATCCTTACGTATTCCGGCATTTTGAACGGAATCCTCATGAACATGGGAAACATCAAGGCAAAACCTCCCAATGCAATGAGCCATGAGCGAACATCCTGAGGAGAAGATACTACCCACGGATATATATGCTGAATAAAAATAGCGAAGAAAGTCAGCCGGAAACCTCTTAAAAGGCTGTCGTATATAATTCTCCGGCGGGAGCTGCCTTTTCTGTATTTGTTACCTATTGAAAAAGGGAAGGCAGCTCCCATGGCAAACAGGAAAAAAGGAAACACCAGGTCAACCCAAGTGATCCCATATATAGAACCATCAAACACAAAGTTGGAGCGGGGACCTACCTGAGCATGATACATCCATCCGGGAAGCACTCCCCAGGCAACGCTGCCGGAGAGAACCATTGTCAGAATAGCATACCCACGCAGGGCATCCAAAGAAGAAGCTCGTGTACTGTTGTTATTCATAATTTTCGTTTAATTAATGTATTACGACCCGAAATGGAGAAGCAGGTATTTCCGCATTATTGAAAAGATCACCTTCCATATAATTGCGGAAACAATAACGCACTTCTACAGGATGAGGCACCGAATCATTCCATACTTTCACACGGGCAGAACCATTGATTATTTCCGCTTCTGCCGGTACGATATTTCCCTTTTCGTCTACAAGTTCAAATCCCCGCAACTTTTGATTTTCAGGGATCAGTCCATCACTGCCATGTTCAAAAGTGATTTCTACTACATTCTCTTTCAATTGATGGCTTTTATACAAAGGGCCTGCATACAGAAAACCTTCTTTGCCATAAGTCTTGGCCAGAGCCCAGTAAGCAAGGCGCTGACCGACTTTAATTTTGTAGGGAGGATGAATGAATTTTTCACTTCCTGCATCCGTCGTTGTAACCATACCAACATTAGGAACTTCTTGCATTAATTCCAGCTGGCATTGACGGAACCATGCACGATCAAGCCTATCTTTACCTTCGGCCTGCCATGGAGTGATCTGGACATAGTATACAGGCATTGCAGGATTATGAAAGAATTCTCTCCACTGAGCGACCATTGCGGGAAAGAGCTTTTTATAAAGAGCGGGATCAGCAGAATTGGACTCTCCCTGATACCAGATGACTCCCTTTATACTCAAAGGGATTAAAGGAGAAATCATTGCGTTAAACAGATTGGACGGACCGTTATTTCCCCCATTCGGTTTACGCGGATTGGGCGGACGGGGAACTCTGGGCTGTGGTTTGGGAGGAGCCGGCTTTCCAGCTGCTTGTGCCGCCTGCACAGCTATCGCCCATTCTTTTTGTGCCTGATTCCATTCTTTTCCTACGGTCTTATCCCATTCCCTTACCGCTTCATCAAATTCTTTCTGCTTCTGTGGATAAGTGGCGAGTATTTCCGGATTATCTTTCACATTCTTCTCATACGCAGCTACATAGTGAGCCAAAGCCGGTTCTTGTTTCAATCCGGAAAGGCTGGTCCAGGCTTCTGCACGCGTACCTCCCCATGCGGACTGGATAACTCCCAACGGGCGTCCGTTTGCAGCACGCATATCACGTGCAAAGTAATAAGCTGTTGCCGAAAAGCCCTGTCCATTGATCTTAGCCAACATCTCCGGTGTACAAAGCACCCATCTGGCAGCCCGTTCGGGGTTAGATGTTCCCTGAGGAACTTCAATATCGGTCAATGGCTCTAACGACGTATTCTTGGGAACAAAGAACAAACGCAGCAAAGGATCTTCCGAAGCGGCTATATCGTCAGCATATTCTTTTCTTACCTTCATTCCCCATTCCATATTCGATTGTCCGGAAGCAACCCATACATCGCCTACCAACACATCCAAGTAGACAAGTTTGTTCTTACCGGCAATCGTCAGAGTCTGCCCTTCTTTCTTTGTTTTTATCGGTTTCAGGTTCACTCTCCATGTTCCGTCAGTGTCAGCAGTCGTTTTCACTTTCTGTCCGGCAAAGACTACCTCTACGGTTTCTCCGGCATCAGCCCATCCAAAGATGGCAATCTTTGTGTCTTGCTGCAACACCATGTGATCACCGAAGATCAGCGGCATCCGTACATCGGCTTTCATCTTTGTCAGCCCAAAGCTTACGGACAACAAGAATATCCATGATATGAAAAGAAGTCGTTTCATTTTATTTATAAGTCTATATCTACATTACTATATTTCCATTTCACTGTGACCCGTTTGGAATCGGGAGTACAGTGAATCATTATTTGTTTATCCTGTATCGTGACAGGAAGGGATTCCCTTCCTTGTTTCGCCTTCGCCTCAGTTACTTTGTTTTCCGTTAAGATAACGAGAGTCAGCGGAATATCAAACTGTTCTTTATTTAATTTACAATTCAGAATAAAAGACACTGAATTAGAATCGATTTTCACGTCCTTGATAGTGGTCGCATCACGCTGTCTGATGTATCGGCCGATAGTACCGAAAGTATCGATCCAAAGATCTTTTTCATGCTTCTTCGCATAAGTCAGATGAGATTCAAAAACATCAGGGCGAAGCGGATCAAATCCGTCTGTCAAACCGTGAATCATAGCTACGCCCCATTTCCTCTGGCTAATCAGTTTATCAACCCATTGATTGATATTCTCTGCCGTGGTATCTCTGGCTCCAATGCCTTGCTGAAAAGTACGGGCTACGACATGACGTTTTTCTACGATCTTTTCGACTTGCTCATTGAAGCTGTTGTAAGGGTAACAAAAAGAAACGGGGAAAATACCCGTTTCCTTTCGGATCATATCAGCACTATTTTCTATCTCATGTTCAAGTTCCTCCGGTTCTTTTACCTGAGTCACCAGATTCTTATGACTGTACCCATGATTACCGATTTCAAAACCTTTAGCCGCCAATGTACGTATCTCCTCCCAGGTAACACCTCCCCATGCACCCGGCTTCTTGGCCTCAGCTTCCTGCAACGTAGCCGAGACCTGCCCGGGAATGACAAAGAATGTTCCCGGTATCTGCAACTTCTCCATGATGGGAGCAGCAATCAGATACTGATTGCGCAATCCATCATCAAATGTATAGCTTACAGCACCGGCCTTGGCATCCTTAAAGTCAGCGATTCGTATCTTGACCGATACGTCATGAACCGGTTCGGTTGCCCTTACGAAGAGACTGGAAACAATCAGTAACAGTCCAAAACAGGTTATAAGCCTCTGATACATATCACTTCACTTATCCGGTAAAAGTTATCATTCATTTACTATTAAAGGAATCTTATAAAGATACCATCTTGTATTTGGTCGTAAACGCTACAGGCTGCTTATTCTCTTTTGCCAGCTTGAACGGAATCAGTTTTTCTTCGCCCGCTCCCAGTTCATAATGAATGGCATCTCCCACCTTCTTACCATCCACAAACATTTCCACCTTACCGATATCCATCAACGTACCTGTATTTTTCACACTCACCCACACTGTCTTTTGGTTCTTGACAAGGTTCTCTTCTATCTTGGACACAGTAAGATCGAAATTGGCACCAAACTCATGTGTATAATTAAGCATTCCCATGACACCTTTCTTGTTATCACTATAGCCTACACTATGTTTGATCTCATTTTTAGCTACGTAATCGGGACTCATTCCGCCTACCATGATTTTGAACTCTCCTTTTTCCACGACTCTGTCCATCCGGTCATTGAGCAATGAAATATCATACGGAGTCATTTCAAACGAAACAGTCTTCGATTCTCCCGGCTGCAAATGAATACGGGCAAAGTCTTTCAATTCCATAACACGGGTTTTCACACTGGCATACATATCCGTCACATATAGCTGAGCGACTTCATCACCCGCACGGCTTCCTACGTTCTTCACTGTAGCCTGAACTTCCACATTGCCATTCGCCTTTTCCTGTATCTTCAGATTAGAATATTCGAATGAAGTGTAGCTAAGTCCGAATCCGAAACGGTAAAGAGGATAATATTCCATATCTACATATTCGTAACGGCGTCCTGAAGTCTTGAAGTTATAATACAAAGGAAGTTGTCCTACGTGACGCGGGAATGTCATCGGCAGGCGACCGGCAGGATTGTAATCACCAAACAGTACATCTGCCATAGCCGGACCACCTTCTTGTCCCGGCAACCAGTTTACCAAGATAGCCTTGCACATTTCGGATGCTTTCAGAATATCATAAGGACGGCCTGCCTGAAGAATCAGTATCACCGGTTTTCCGGTTGCACAGACTGCTTCCAGCAATTCCTGCTGTTTGCCCGGAAGGATTAAAGTCGCCCAGTCGTTATTTTCTCCACATGTCTTACGGACATCATTGGTCGCTTCACTGGTAGAGCAGTCACCCAGTACCATAATCACGACATCTGATTGGGAAGCTGCCTTCACAGCTTTCGGAATATTGGTTTCGTCCGGATTGGTAAAGTCACATCCCTGTTCATAAAGAACTTTGGTCTGTTTGCCTACTGCGCCTTTGATACCTGTCAATACCGATTTCAGTTGTCCCGGAAGCAATTTCGGAGTGTAATCGCCCGGCTGCAGGTCATCTGCACCGGGGCCCAGTACCGCAATCGTACGCAGTGTCTTTGACAAAGGAAGAAGATTCTCTTTGTTTTCCAGCATTACAATTGATTCACGTGCCGCCTGACGTGCCATTTCCTTATGGCTGTCCGAGTTCCATCCCGGGTATATTTTCTTCCAGTCCAGTGGTTTGCAAGGGTTCTTTTCAAAAAGTTCGTTGCGGAACATCGTACCCAGCATCGTACGGCATACATTGTCCAGATCTTCCATATTGATACGACCGTCTTTTGCCGCCTGAATCACTTCTTTATTATTGTAAGTATCACCGCAATTAGTTGCAATGCCGGCAGCCAATGCCTGATTGGCAGCTTCAATCTTATCTTTTGCCGTGTAATGTTTACGGGCTGTCAGATTTCCGATAGCGCCACAGTCACTGACGATAAACCCGTTGAATCCCCATTCCTGACGCAATATCTGTTGCAGCAGTTCTTTGCTCTTGGCAACCGGAACTCCCATATAGTCGGAATAGGCCATCATCAAAGACTGGCAGTCATAATTACGGATCGCATGACGGAACGGAACCAGATGAATCTCGCGCATCTCACGTTCGGACAGTCCTATATCATGTGAATCACGTCCGCCCAACGGGGCACCATGTCCACCGAAATGCTTGGGAGTAGTAAACAATCCTCTGGACTGGTATCCTTTGATCCATGCACCTCCTATTTGTGACACCAATACAGGGTCTTCTCCGAAAGTTTCTTCACAGCGCCCCCAACGTGCATCCTGTGCAACGTCCAATACCGGCGACCATGCCTGTTTGGTATTGGCAGCCACTGTCTCGTCTCCGATCACCATAGCCACTTCTTCCGTCAGCTTCCTGTTCCAGGTAGCTCCCATCGCCAAAGCCTGAGGGAAGATAGTAGCACCGCTACCATAAGAGAAACCATGCACCGCTTCTACCTTTGTGATAGGAGGCACGTACAAATGAGGAATACCGGGAATACCCCATCCTTCACGGATCAGTTCCATTTTATCCTCCGGCGTCATCACTGCCAACAAACTTTCCACCCGTTCTTCTACCGGCAGTGACGCGTCCATATACCGACGGTCGGTTACTTTTCCCTGACTGTCCGTTAATACCTTTTCTGCCACAAGAACTGAAATTTCTTTCAGAGAGAAAGGCTTATCCAGCTTTCCCGGCTTAAAATTCAGCTTGACGTGTGCACCGTATTTAGGAGTGAATTTAACTTTCATCTGTTTGTCGTTCCCTTCGATCCGGTAGTTCACGGGAGTTCCCAGATTCATGGGGTCATAAGTGACAAAGATATCCAGTACTTCTTTCAGTTCATTCTTATTGATACCCTGCATCTGAAGGTCCAGTTCACAAACATCTCCGGGCTGCTGAATGGTAAACATCAGCCATTGTTCAGCCTTTAGTGCCTGAGAAGGGATTGTCCACATCGTTTTTACATTCCTGTCAAAGGCTAAAGCAGCATTTTCCGCATTTGCAGAAGCAGATACCGATAATATATCACTCTGTTGCTGTGCCATTGCTACCGAACATGACAATAACCCTACTGCCAATATCCATTTCATTTTGTTTTTCATGCTATGTTCGTTTTTCAACTATTATAAGGATTCTATTTATTAATTGCCTGTGTATGGATCTATCTGTTATTTAGTTTGCTTCACCATTTTTATAGTGCCGTCCGGATTGTAGTACAGTTTGTCCACACAGATAGAGCGCAGCCAATCATGACCTGACAATGCACTGTTGTGATAGAAAGAATACCATTGTCCCTTGAACTCGACAATAGAGCCGTGGTTGGTATAACTATCGGTGGGTTCCATATAAATACCCTTGTATTCCCAAGGCCCCAAAGGCGAATCACTGATGGCATAACACATTCGGTTATGCTTTTCTCCGTCGTCGTGATTATCAGAATAAGACAAGTAATATTTTCCGTTATACTTATGTATCCAGGTCGCTTCGTGGAAGTCTGAGAGTCCCTCCATAGTCCGCATGGGCCCATCCAATTCTATCATATTATCTTTCAGTTTGCCACCTTTGCAGGTACCACCGCCACCATTGTAGATATAGGCCTGTCCGTCATCGTCCACAAATACACAAGGATCGATCATCGGGTCCATTCCCTCAATATATCCCTGTACCTTAAATCCTTCCGCAGGCTTGTCACTGGTAGCTACACCGATCTTCCAGCTATCATTCCAGTCTGTTTCGCTGGGATGAGGGAAGTAGAAATAGTAGGTGCCGTTTCTGTAAGCACAATCCGGAGCCCACATAAAACCTCCTTCTTTCCGTCCCCACGGCACCTGGTCGGAACTCAGGATTTCTCCATGATCCGTCCAGTTAATCATATCATCGGTCGAGAATACATGATAGCGGTCCATCAAGTCGCATCCGCGCGGAGGAGCAATGTCATGAGAAGCGTACACATACAATCTGCCATCTTTCCAGACATGCGCTGACGGGTCAGCGGTATACATATGCCGGATAAAAGGATTCGGACTTTTCGTATCCAGCTTTGTACTAAATGCCACAGCTTTTTCCTTTCTTAAAATCTTAGAGGCCTCTCCCACCAATTTCAAATAATGATCGCTTTCCACGCCTTCTTCAAGGGGCACAAATGTACTTTTACCTACGGGAACCTTCTTTGCACATTTAAAGATGGCTGTCCCTTCATCTATCTCATCAAACATAGCCACATAGATCATTTCAGCACCCGCCCGAATGGCTCCCATCAATTGTGTCCAAAGGAAAGAACCTTTATTGCGGGGAATAAACGAATTATGATCTTTCCCCTTCAGATTTCCCCATGAGAAACCGGGGAAAACCAGCGGAGCATAATCTACCTGATTCTTTTTTGCCCACTGAATATCTTCTTCCACCAGTTTCTGATACTTGGGATAAGTCGTTTCATTATAACGCCCTACAAACCAAGGCATCATGATATCACATTTTCGGATAAGCTCATGCAGGCGGGGATCTGATTCTGTGTCCCCATTCAGTGTACGCCACTGCGTAGGTACTCCAAGCATCACACTGAATCCCTGTGACTTCAAGCCGTCAATAATATGAGCGGCTTCTTTCAGCCCATAGCGACGATTATCATTAAATCCGACTCCCCAAACCGTAACCAGCGGTTTACCATTGTGATACAGATAAGAGGGGTTCTTTGCATGGTCTTTTAAGGAATAGCGGTCTGCTATTTCTGCTATGTCTTTCAGCAACAACTGCTCTTCTCCCGGCTGCATACCGCTCAGGTCGTACATCACGCAGATAGCCCGTTCGTATTTATTAGCAGATTTCATCGCTGAATTCAGTACTTTATTAAAGTGTTTCAATCCGCTTTCGTTCCGTATCTCCGTGATAAAACGTTGCATAAATACTCCGTCCAGCCCATACTCCTGCATCCATCTGAAATGAACATCTACCGTAGATTCATCATGAGAAGAAAAAACGGTTGCCGGTTTACCGTCAGCAAAGGAAAATTCAGTCTTATAGAGCTTCTTATACTCCGACACTTCCGGCCAAAGGTCCACCGAACATGACCCCGGACGAAACCCATTACGTCCATTATAATGATGCCAACCACGGCCCGAGCCGTCACCAGGGGTGTTGAACCACCCCTGATAACCTGCCATGACCAATCCTTTGTAAGAATTATACTGTTTCCCACCGGATTGTGCCATCACCCCTATTGAAAACAATAAACACACCAACAACCAATCAAACCTTTTTACCATGTTATTCTTTTATTTTTCATGTTATGTTATTACGTCTGCCAAAAAATATTTTTCAGCAAAGTAAAGGGGCATCCCTTAATAAATACCACAAAAACGAATTAATAATGACTTAAAATCGAATTAATTGAAGAAAAAGA
>OGGS01001818.1_pt1 | contig 13473 bp, 10 predicted proteins | sample 1571281 | NCBI WGS metagenome assembly OGGS01 (sample SAMEA2582042, study PRJEB24529) | metagenome | biome: Human gut stool | place: China | collected 2011 | reverse complement strand
GCGCGGCGCGCCGTCCGGTTCGAAAAGCAGCAGCGTACCGCCGCACGCCTCTTCCGCGCGTGCGACCGCTTCCGATGCCGACACCTCCCGCTGCGATCCGCCGCGGCCCTCCGCCAAATCGATCTGCGTCAGTTTCATCTTCACCTGATTTTGCTGGTCAACGGATATTTCAGCCCCTTATACCCCGTGATATAGGCATTGACGCTTCCCACGCGAATGGGCGATTCGAGGTGAAGGGGAATCTTGTTCTCGTCGTCCGACAGCCAGATGAAGAACTCCGATCCGTCGGTGAACGAGAAACTCTCGGAGGTACCGATCTGGCAGGCGAACTTCAACGTGTTGAATTTCCCCATGTTGCGGATTTTCTTCACCTCGCGCCCCTCGAAGCGGTAGCGCAAATGGCGGATCGTATCTTCGAGCACCATCTGCAAGACACGCTGCTCGCCGACGCGGAACGACGCAGCGTCGGCGCTGCGCATGTTGAAAAAGAGCGACACGGCGTCCATGCTCACGTCGGTGAGCGCCATCTCCTTCCGGTTTTCGGGCAGCGTGCGCCGCTGCCAGCGGGTCGCCACGCGCCGCGCCGGCCAGTCGTAGTCGAACCGGCTGCGGAAGGTATAGCCCCCTTCGTGGATATCGCTCGTGAATCGCACGGTGCGCAGCGTCGCGGTATCGACCCAGATGTTGTACCGGTCGTCGAGCGAGAAGAACCACCGGAACGAGGCCAGCGTCTTGCCCTGTCCGAAGACGTTATAGACGGTCTGTCCGTCGAGTTCGACCTCGGAGGTACGCACCACGACGGTGGCCACCTCCGTATTGGGCACCAGCTTGGCGCGGTAGCTGACACGGTAGAACAACTCTTCGCCGGGCACGTAGATCTGTCCCGCGGCGGAGAATATGCCTCCCGTCAGCAGAAAAAGTATGAGGATTCGTTTCATCGTAAGTTGTTTCATCTGTCATTCACCGTTTTCGTTAAGCCGAGTGCAGAGCCGCGCTTGCGCGAGCTTTGCTGAGGCGAGAAAATTAAGAATGAAATTCACCGGTTTTTGCCCGTTTTTCGCGGGAAATCGTATCTTTGCGGCATTGAAAGCGGGTATCTCCGCAGAAGTAAGTTTGAAAATAAGATTGGGCAGGTATGAATCCGAAGGTTGACAAATGGGTGCGTAAAGCCGGTTCGTGGTGCGAAAAGGCTTGTCCGCGAACCCGAAGCGGGTGGATCATGATCGCGTTGACGGCGGTCGTCATTGTGGCCGGTGTCGTGTGGCTGCTCCGTCCTCGAAGCGAGGCGGTGCACTATCCGATCGTGGCGGTCGAGCCGGTCGCCACGCAGAACGTGGAGATCTACGGCGAGTTCGTGGGGCGCATCCGTGCACAGCAGTTCGTCGAGGTGCGGGCCCGCGTGGAGGGTTATCTCGAACGGATGCTCTTCCGCGAGGGAAGCTACGTGAAGAAGGGGCAGACGCTCTTCATCATCGACCCCAAGATCTACCGCGCCCGCGTGGACAAGGCCAAGGCGCAGCTCAACAAGGATCGCGCACTGGCCCAGAAGGCCGAGCGCGACCTAAAACGCATCCGCCCGCTCTATGCGCAGAATGCCGCCAGCCAGCTCGATCTGGACAATGCGACGGCCGCCTACGAGAGCGCGACAGCCAACGTGCTGATGAGCGAAGCCGACCTGATGCAGGCGGCCACGGCGCTGGGCTATACCACCGTACAGTCGCCCATCACGGGCTATATCAGCGCCAGCAACGCCGACATCGGAACCCTCGTGGGGCCGGGCGGCAAGTCGCTGCTGGCGACCATCGTCAAGAGCGATACGGTGCGTGTCGATTTCAGCATGACCGGCATGGATTACCTGCGCAGCAAGGAGCGCAATGTCAATCTGGGGCAGAAGGATTCCACGCGCCGCTGGAACCCCTACATCACCGTCACCCTGCCCGACAACTCGCGCTATCCGCTGCGGGGGCTGGTCGATTTCGCCGACCCGCAGGTCGACCCCGAGACGGGAACCTTCTCCGTGCGCGCCGAGATGCCCAACCCCGACCATATCCTGCTGCCCGGCCAGTTCACCAAGGTCAAGCTGCTGCTCGACGTGCGTGAGAACGCCGTGGTCGTACCGTCCAAGGCGATCGTGATCGAGAAAGGCGGTGCCTACATCTTCGTCGTGCGGCCCGACAGCGTCGTCGAAAAACGTTTTATCGAGACGGGGCCCGAGCTGGACAACAAGACGGTGGTCGAACGCGGTCTGCTCTCCGGCGAACGGATCGTCGTGGAGGGTTACCACAAACTCAATCACGGTATGCGCGTCGAGGCGGTCGAGCCCCGGCGCGACAATGGCGTGGCATCCAATTAACGACAGCCTATGAAGAGCGATTTCTTTATCGACCGGCCGGTCTTTTCGACCGTTCTCTCGGTCATCATCGTCATCGTGGGCGTCATCGGATTGGCGCTGCTGCCCATCGACCAGTATCCCAAGATTGTCCCGCCCGTGGTGAAGGTGAGCGCCTCCTATCCGGGCGCCAGCGCCCAGACCGTGACGCAGGCGGTGGCCACGCCGATCGAACAGGAGCTCAACGGTACGCCGGGGATGCTCTACATGGAGTCGTCGTCGACCAACTCCGGCGGCTTCACCGCCACGATCACCTTCGACATCGACACCGATGCCGACCTGGCGGCCGTCGAGGTGCAGAACCGCGTGAAGCTGGCTGAAAGCCGGCTGCCGGCCGAGGTGGTGCAGAACGGCATCTCGGTCGAGAAACAGGCGTCGAGCAAACTGCTGACGATCACGCTGCTGTCGTCGGATCCCAAGTTCGACGAAATCTACCTGAGCAACTACGCGACGCTCAACGTGCTGGACATGCTGCGGCGCGTGCCGGGCGTGGGCAGCGTCTCGAACGTCGGATCGCGCTACTACGCCATGCAGATCTGGGTGCTGCCCGACCGGCTGGCCAATCTGGGGCTGACGGTGCAGGACTTGCAGCGGGCATTGAAGGATCAGAACCGCGAATCGGCCGCCGGCGTGCTCGGACAGCAGCCCATGACCGATCTCGATGTGACGATCCCCATTACGGCGCAGGGGCGTTTGTCGTCGGTGGGCGAGTTCGAGGAGATCGTCGTCCGCGCCAACCCCGACGGCTCGATCATCCGCCTGCGCGACGTGGCGCGCGTTTCGCTCGAAGCGTCGTCCTATAACACCGAGAGTGGTATCAACGGGGGAAATGCCGCGGTGCTCAACATCAACATGCTGCCGGGCGCCAACGCCATGGAGGTGGCCGACGCGGTGAAAGAGGCCATGGAGGAGATCAGCCGCAACTTCCCCGAAGGAATCTCCTACCAGATACCGTTCGACATGACGACCTATATCTCCGAGTCGATCCACCACGTCTACCGGACGCTTTTCGAAGCGCTGCTGCTGGTGATTCTGGTGGTCTTCCTCTCGCTGCAGAGCTGGCGCGCGACGCTCATCCCGATCGTGGCGGTCCCCATTTCGCTGATCGGCACCTTCGGCGTGATGCTCGTCTTCGGCTTCTCGCTCAACATGCTGACGCTGCTGGGACTGATTCTCGCTATCGGCATCGTGGTGGACGACGCCATCGTGGTGGTCGAGAACGTGGACCGCATCATGAACGAGGAGCATCTTTCGCCTTACGAAGCGACGAAGAAGGCGATGGGCAGCCTGAGCGGCGCACTGATCGCCATGTCGCTCGTGTTGTGCGCCGTGTTCGTCCCGGTGAGCTTCCTTGCGGGAATCACGGGACAGCTTTACCGCCAGTTCACCATTACGATCGCCGTTTCGGTGATCATTTCGACGGTCGTGGCGCTGACGCTCAGCCCCGTGATGTGTTCGCTTTTCCTCAAACCCGAAAGCGGGGAGAAGAAAAACCGGTTTTTCCGCCGCATCAATCTCGGACTGGCGACGGGCAACAGGTTCTACGGCCGGATGATTCGGGGGGCGCTGAAGCACTCGCGGCGCATGCTGGCCGCCTTCGGCATCGTGCTGGTCGGCATCTGGCTGATGAACCGTCTGGTGCCCCAGAGCTTCATGCCGCAGGAGGATCAGGGCTATTTCACCGTGGAGTTGGAGCTCCCCGAAGGGGCGACTATCGAGCGTACGCGCGAGGTGACCGACCGGGCCGTCGAGTTTCTGATGAACGATCCCGACGTGGAGTACGTGCTCAACGTGACGGGTTCGAGTCCCCGCGTGGGCACCAATCAGGCGCGCAGCCAGCTGACCGTGATCCTCAAACCGTGGGGCGACCGCGATTCGGACGGCCTGAGCGAGGTGATGCAGCGCGTGCGCGCCGAGATGTCGCGCTATCCCGAAAGCCGGGTCTACCTGTCGCGTCCGGCCGTGATTCCCGGTCTGGGCAATTCGGGCGGTTTCGAGATGGTGCTCGAAGCGCGCGGCAATACGACCTACGCCGAGCTGCAGCGCGCCGTCGATACGCTGATGCGCTATGCCGCGCAGCGGCCCGAACTCACGGGGCTCTCGTCGTCGATGCAGGGCGATATCCCGCAGCTCTATTTCGACGTGGACCGCGACAAGGCGCAGCTGCTGGGCGTCTCGATGTCGGACATTTTCTCGACGATGAAGGCCTTTACGGGGTCGATCTACGTCAATGACTTCAATATGTTCAACCGCATCTACCGCGTTTACATCCAGGCCGAGGCTCCCTACCGTGCGCAGCGCGACAACCTGAACCTCTTCTTCGTGCGCGGGGCGGGCGGGGTGATGATTCCCATCACGGCGCTCGGCACGACGCATTATACCACGGGTGCGGGCAACATCAAGCGCTTCAACATGTTCAACTCGGCGACCATTTCGGGCGAAGCGGCCCACGGCTACAGTTCGGGGCAGGCGATGGACGTGCTGGAGAGCATTGTCCGCAAGCACCTCCCGGCATCGGTCGGCGTCGAGTGGAGCGGCCTTTCCTACCAGGAAAAGCATGTCGGCGGGCAGACCGGCCTGGTACTGGCGCTGGCCTTCCTGTTCGTCTTCCTGTTCCTCGCGGCGCAGTACGAAAGCTGGTCGGTGCCCGTGGCGGTCATCCTGTCGCTTCCCGTGGCCGGCATCGGCGCCTATCTGGGCATCTGGATCTGCGGGCTGGAGAACAACATCTATTTCCAGATCGGACTGGTGATGCTCGTGGGGCTGGTGGCCAAGAACGCCATCCTGATCGTGGAGTTCGCCAAGGAGGAGATCGAGAAGGGACGCGACGCCGTCTCTGCGGCCCTTACCGCGGCGCACCTGCGCTTCCGCCCGATCGTGATGACCTCGCTGGCCTTCATCCTCGGCCTGCTGCCGCTGGTCTTCGCTTCGGGACCGGGTTCGGCCAGCCGTCAGGGCATCGGCACGGGCGTCTTCTTCGGCATGCTGGTCGCCATTACCGTCGGCATTGTCTTCGTGCCCTTCTTCTTCGTGTGGATTTACAGGATCAAAGCAAAACTGAAACGATGAAACGACTTACGATAATCATTCTGCTGGCCGCAGCGGCCGGAATGGTCTCCTGCTCGGCCGTGCGGCACTGCAAAGCGCCCGACGTCGATCTGCCGGAGCGCATCGCCGGGGAGGATTCCGACTGCCTGACCGTTGCCGACGTGCAGTGGTGGCGGTTCTACGGCGATTCGACCCTCTGCCAAATCATCGAACGCACGCTGGACAACAACCGGGACATGCTCGCCGCCGCCGCGCGCGTGGAGCGCCTGCGGGAGCTGTACCGGGTGAGCCGGGCCGAACGCCTGCCGTCGGTCACGGGAACCGCTTACGGCGACTACGAGACCAACGACTACGCCGGTGAAAAATCGAGCCGCGACCCCGGATTCGGGGCCAAAGTCACGCTCAGCTGGGAGCTGGATTTGTGGGGCAACCTGCGCTGGGCCAAACGCAAAGGGGGCGCCGAATACCTCGCTTCGGTCGAGGACCGGCGGGCGATGCGCATGACGCTGGTGGCGTCCGTCGCCGCGGCCTACTTCAACCTCATCGCGCTGGATAACGAGCTGTCGATCGTGCGGCGTACGCTCATTACGCGCAGCGAGGGACTCTATCAGGTGCAGCTGCGGTTCGAGGGCGGTCTCACCTCCGAAATGGTCTATCAGCAGGCGAAGGTGGAGTACGCCTCGACGGCCGCGCTGATTCCGGACCTCGAACGCAAAATCAAGATCATGGAGAACGGCATCCTGCTGCTCATGGGTGAAAATCCCGACCGGCGGGTGGTGCGCGGCAAGATGAATACCGATGCCGAATTCGCTGACAGCCTGCCCGTCGGACTGCCCTCCGGGCTGTTGCAGCGCCGTCCCGACGTCCGGTCTTCCGAGCAGCGGCTCCGTGCGGCGATGGCTGCAGCGGGCATGGCCTACGCCGACCGGTTTCCGCGCCTGACGTTCAATCTGACAGGCGGTCTCGAAAACGACGCCTTGAGCGGATTTTTCCGTTCGCCTTTCTCGTATGTCGCCGGGACGCTCGCTTCGCCGATCTTCGGTTTCGGCCGCAAGCAGGCCCGCTACCGTGCCGCGCTGGCGGCTTACGACGAAGCGCGTCTGGCCTACGAGCAGAAAGTCCTGACGGTCTTCAAGGAGGCCGACGACGCTGTGATCACCTATCGCAGCGCCCGCAAAACGGCGGCCTTGAAGCTGAATCTGCGCGATGCGGCGAGCAAATACGTCGAGCTGGCGCACCTGCAATACCGTGCCGGAAGCACCAATTACATCGACGTGCTGGACGCCCAGCGGCGCTATTTCGACGCCCAGATCGGCCTGAGCAACTCCGTGCGCGACGAGCATCTGGCGCTGGTGCAGCTCTACAAGGCGTTGGGCGGCGGCTGGACCGAATGACTTGGCGTTACAGATATGGACGAGGGGCGTAGTCATAGACCTGCGCCCCTTCGTCTGTTTTCTGTCGTATCTCCGGTGTTTCCCGGTCTGCAGCCGGTCGTGTCCCGCGATCGGCCATGTGCTCCATAGCCGGTCATGCACTCTGCGATTGGCCGTACGCTCCGGGATTCGCCGGCCTTGGGCATCGAAAAAGCCGCAGGAACCTGTCGAAACAGACTCTTGCGGCCGGATTGTGGAATTATATTCCCGGTTTAGAACCGTCTTTTGCCGTAACCGTCGCGGTTGTAGCCACCGCCGCCGCGGTTGCCTCCGTAACCGCCGCCGTTGCCGTGTTCGGTCTTGGGGCGGGCTACGTTTACGATGATCGTCATACCCTCGAAATCGGTGCCGTTCAGGGCGTCGATGGCGCTCTGACCTTGGCCCTCGTCGGGCATCTCGACAAAGCCGAAACCGCGCGAACGTCCGGTCTCCCGGTCTGTGATGATGTTAGCCGAAGATACCTCTCCGTATTGTGCGAAAAGTGCCTGCAAACTCTCGCCTGTCGTGCGGAAGTTCAGTTTTGAAACGTAAATGTTCATCTGTCTTTTGATTATGTGAAATGATGCTTGTTTATTTTGCGTATGCTATGTTGACCGCATTGAGTCCCCGTTGACCGCGTTCCGTCTCGAAGGTCACCAGCGCGCCTTCGGCGATGTCGGCCGGTGCGTTGCTGATGTGGAAGAAATATTTCTCCGTACTGTCGAGGTCCTTGATGAAACCGTAGCCTTTGTCTGTGTTGAAATGTTCCACGCGTCCCCGCAGTGCGACCGGCTCCTGCTCCTCCTTTTTGGGGACGAATACCGCGATGGTCTCCGCATCGACCTTCGGTTTGCTGCTCATGTCGGGCGGCGTGTCGGTAATCATGCCGTTCGCATCGACATACGCGATCATGTCGTCGAGCGAGCTGCCGCCCCTGTTGGCTTTGCGTTCCTCTTTGCGCTGTTGCTTCTCTAACTTCTTGCCTTGTTTTTTCTTCTCTAATTCTCTTTTGCTGAATGAAATCGCCATTAATTATATGATTAAAATGTGTTTGTTCCAGGCTTTCGCCGCCGTTGCCGCACGCCGCCGGATATGCTCCGTGCCGCGCTGTTGCTGGAGCGAGTCGGTATTCGAACAAAAAAAGTCGGTTTTGAAGGCTGAATCAGCGATGGAGAAGACCTGCTAAAGATAAGCGGGACAGTGTATTGCCAAGAAAGTTACAATATGAACTCGATTGTCCGGGTTGCCAAAGATAGGCATTATAATCGGAATATCTGCATTTATTTGCAGATATTTCGCTGCCGGTGCATTTCGGCGCTTTGGGCGGGACTTCTCCGATAAAAAAAAGCCACCGCTTTTGCGGTGGCTTGAGCCGAAACCGGGACTTGAACCCGGGACCTCTTCATTACGAGTGAAACGCTCTACCAACTGAGCTATTTCGGCTTGCCGGGAACATTAAGTTCCCTTTGGGACTGCAAATATCTGAAAAATATTTTTTTCAAACAACAATTTTTCAAAAATTCTCACATTTCTTACTATATTCGTGCAAAACTAACCCGATAATGATCACTTTTCTGGTGTGCCTTGCGCTGCTGGTGGCGGCGTATTTTACATACGGACGTTATCTGGAGCGTCTTTGCGGGGCCGATGCAGGGCGTCCCGTGCCTTCGGCCGTGTCGTTCGACGGCGTGGACTATATTCCGATGCCGATGTGGAAGACTTTCCTCGTCCAACTGCTCAATATCGCCGGTCTGGGGCCGATTTTCGGCGCCGTGCTGGGCGCGGCCTACGGTCCCGTGGCGTTTCTCTGGATTACGTTCGGCGGGATTTTCATGGGCGCGGCCCATGACTTTATCGCCGGCATGATCTCCCTGCGCAATAACGGCGCGAGCCTTCCGGAGACGGTCGGCACCTATCTGGGCAACGGCGTCAAACAGCTGATGCGCGTCTTTTCTGTCGGATTGATGGTGCTCGTGGGCGCGGTGTTCCTCTCGCAGCCCGCTTCGCTGATCGCCAACCGCATCGACGCTCCGGCGCTTTCGGGAATCGTCTTCGGCGATTTCTCGTGGCTGCTGCTGATCGTTCTGGGCGTCATTCTCGTTTATTATATCGTGGCGACCCTGCTGCCCGTCGATAAGATTATCGGACGCATCTATCCGGTTTTCGGCTGTGCGCTGCTTTTCATGGCGCTGGGAATCCTTGCGGTACTGCTTTTCAGCGGGAAATATACGATTCCCGAATTCACCTCTTTCCGGAACCAGATCGCCGATGCGGCGCGGTTTCCGATCGTGCCGATGCTCTTTACGACCATCGCCTGCGGCGCGATTTCGGGATTTCACGCCACGCAGTCGCCGCTGATGGCCCGCTGTCTTGGCTCCGAGCGTCAGGCCCGGCCCGTGTTTTACGGCGCCATGATCTCCGAGAGCATCATCGCCCTGATCTGGGCGGCTGTCGCCATGGCGTTCTGGAACGGCGTCGGAGGGCTGAACGCCGCGATCGCCGAATACGGCGGACAGGCGGCCGTGATGGTCGATGCGATCGCCCGCGACACGCTGGGCGAGGTGCTGGCCGGGTTCGTGATTTTCGGAGTCGTGGCCTGCGCGATCACTTCGGGCGACACGGCCTTCCGCTCGGCGCGGCTGATCGTCGCCGACTTTATGGGCGTCGAGCAGCGGAGCCTGCGCAAACGCATCTACATCAGCGTTCCGCTCTTCGCTGCAGGTCTCGTAATCATATTCTGTCTGCCTTTTCAGACGATGTGGAGCTATTTCGCGTGGATGAACCAGACGTTGGCGATGGTCACGCTGTGGATGATTACGGCTTTCCTGAACCGGCACGGCCGCAACCGCTGGGTGGGGCTGATTCCGGCGACGGTCATGACCTACGTATGCTCGTCCTACGTCTTCGTCTCTCCGCTCATGTGCGGCATGCGCGACCGTGCGGCGGCCTACCTGCTAGGCGGGGCGGTGACACTCGTATTGTTGATAATTCTAATTTTTAAAATGCGGCGCGATGCAAAATCCCTGCCTTAACCCGACTGCCGACCAGACCTACGAGGTAATCGGCGAGGGACCCTATAATTTTGCCAAAGTACTGGCCCGTACCCGCGAAATGGAGCGTGCCGGAAATGTCGAGGAAGCCTGCAACGAGCGGTTTCAGGCCTTTCAGCGTTTTGCCGAGCTGGTGCCGGAGGACGAAGAGGTGAATCTCGAATGGAACCACCGCAATTCGCGCGCGGCCCTCGAACTGATTCGGGCGTCGGCCATCGACCATTTTCTGATCAACGACTTCGAAATGTCGGCGGCACTGCTCGAATTGCTGCTCGAACTGGACCCCGAAGACCATCTGGAGGGGAGTGAACTGCTGGCTTTCGATTATCTGGCCATGGACGAGCAGGAGTTGTTCGACGAGGTGATCAACGACGTGTCGGACAAGTATGCCAGCCGCGAAATCCTGCTGCTATGGTCGGCGTTCCGCCGCGGCGGGAAGCTGCCCGAAGGGGAGTTGCAGCGCTTTAAAACCCGCTTTGCGCCCTATTTCGCCGAATTTACGGCCGAGGAACATCCCGCCGACGAGACTTACCTGCGCGATATCGAGAGCGAACGCCCTTCGCTTCGGGCGCAGGCCCGCGAATTGTGGTTGCAGACCGAAAACCTATGGTGTCTCTGGCCCGGATTCATCGGGGCGTTGCGCGCGGCGCGCTGACGGACGTCAGGAGCTGAGGCGTCGCAGGGGGTGACGGCGGGTGACGGCATTGCAGGGACGGAGACGTCGCAGGCCCCGCCCCTCCGGCCGCATGATCTCCGGCGCTATTTCTTGTGGCGTTCCAGATAGATCGAATAGAGCCTGAAATGCTCTTCGATCGCGTTTTTGTACCCTTTCAGGTCGCGGTTTTCGATGTATTTCAGCAGGTCGCGGTGCGTCACCAACGCACCGGCCCGCTCCAGCTCCTTTTCGATCGGTTCCAGAAAGTCGCGGTACTTCTCCCTGACGAAATCCAGCACGGGATAGATGATGTTCTGAAATTCGGTGATGATCTTGTTTCCCGTGATTTCATAGAGTTTGGTGTGGAAGCGGTGTTCGCTGACCGGAGCGTATTTGTTGTTGCCGATGACCTGACTCATCTCGACGATCTCCTTCAGCTCGGCGACGTCGGCGTCGGTGAGGTTGCGGAAGATGTTGTCGCTGATGCCGATTTCGAGCGCCACGCGGAATTCGAGGATGTCGCAGAGCGTCGATTCGTTCATCAGCAGCGGATTGATGCACCGTTTCATGCCGCCGAGCAGCGACGGCTCGCCCAGCACCATGCCTTTCTTGGTGCGCGAGACGATCATGCCGGTCATCTTGAAGCGGCTCAGCGCTTCGCGCAGTACGGCCCGGCCGACACCCAGCGACGCCGCGAGTTCCATCTCGTTCGGAATGCTGCATCCGGGGCGCAGACCCTGTTCCTTGAAGTAGGAGATCAGACTCTCCTCGACGCTGTCTACGAGCGTGGTGTTGTGGTTGGCTAACTTCAGTTCTTCCATGCGCGGGTGTCTCTTTGCCGGCGGGGCTTGTGCGGCTATTCGGTCTCTTTCCGGTTTCGGACCAGCTCCTTGAAGCAGTGGCGGCAGATCGCCTCGTAGGAGTCGGTTTCGCCCAGCATGACCAGCTTCTCGTCTTGCGTAAGGCGGTGCGAATGGTGCGCGAGGTTGCCGCAGCGGACGCAGATGGCGTGGACCTTGGTGACGTATTCGGCCGTGGCCATCAGCGCCGGCATCGGGCCGAAGGGCTTGCCGGTGTAGTCCATGTCGAGTCCCGCGACGATGACCCGCACGCCGCTGTCGGCCAGCTCGCGGCAGACCTCGATGATGCCGTCGTCGAAGAACTGCGCCTCGTCGATGCCCACGATATCGACGTCGGAGGTCATCAGCAGGATGTTCCGGGCCGAGTCGACCGGCGTGGAGCGGATGGCGTTGGCGTCGTGCGAGACGACCTCCTCTTCCGAATAGCGCACGTCGATGCGGGGTTTGAAGATTTCAACCTTCTGGTTGGCGAATTTGGCGCGTTTGAGACGGCGTATCAGCTCTTCGGTCTTGCCTGAGAACATCGAGCCGCAGATTACTTCGATCCAGCCTTTGCGGCTGGCGTTTTCCAAGAACATAAATCAGAGTATCGTTTGTTTCGGTTTGTTATTCGCACTCGTCGAGGCGGGTGATGCGGGCGCCGAGGGCGTTCAGGCGGCCGTCGATGTCGCGGTAGCCGCGGTCGATCTGGTCGATGTTCTGGATCGTCGAGACCCCCTCGGCCGACATGGCGGCGATCAGCAGTGCCACGCCCGCGCGGATGTCGGGCGAAGTCATGCGCGTAGCGCGCAGGCGGATGCGGTGGTCGTGGCCGATGACCGTGGCGCGGTGCGGGTCGCAGAGGATGATCTGCGCCCCCATGTCGATCAGCTTGTCAACGAAGAACAGACGGCTTTCGAACATTTTCTGGTGAATCAGCACGGCACCCTTGGCCTGCGTCGCCACCACGAGGAAGATTGACAGCAGGTCGGGCGTGAGTCCCGGCCACGGGGCGTCGGCGATGTTCATGATCGACCCGTCGAGGAAGGTCTCGATCGAGTAGTGGTCCTGCCGGGGAATATGGATGTCGTCGCCCTGCTGTTCGAAGCGGATGCCCATGCGGGCGAACTGCGCCGGGATGATGCCGAGGTTCTCGAACGAGACGTTCTTGACGGTCAGCTCCGACTGGTTCATGGCGGCCATGCCGATGAAACTGCCCACCTCGATCATGTCGGGCAGCAGCGTGTGCTCCGTGCCGCCGAGCGACTCGACGCCCTCGATGGTCAGCAGGTTCGAGGCGATGCCCGAGATGCGTGCGCCCATGCGGTTGAGCATCTTGCACAGCTGTTGCAGGTAGGGCTCGCAGGCGGCGTTGTAGATCGTCGTGAAGCCCTTGGCCATCACGGCGGCCATCACGATGTTGGCCGTACCGGTCACCGATGCTTCGTCCAGCAGCATGTAGGTTCCTTTCAACTCGCGGCCTTCGACCATGAAAAATTCGTCGGCGATGTCGAAATCGAACTTCGCACCCAGCTTCTGGAACCCGAGGAAGTGGGTATCCAGCCTCCGCCGGCCGATTTTGTCGCCGCCGGGTTTGGGTATGTAACCCACGCCGAAGCGCGCCAGCATGGGGCCGATGAGCATCACCGAGCCGCGCAGGCGCGTGCAGCGTTGCCGGTAGTCCTCCGTGCGGAGGTAGTCGAAATCTATTTCGCGGGCGCAAAAACTGTATGTATCCTCCGCGAGTTGTTCGACCTCGACGCCCATGCGCCGCAGCAGTTCGATGAGCTGCATGACGTCGAGGATCTGGGGAATGTTGTGCACCGTGACCCGTTCGGGGGTCAGCAGCGTGGCGCAGAGTATCTGCAACGCTTCGTTCTTGGCGCCCTGGGGCGTGATGCTGCCGTGGAGCCGGTGGCCTCCTTCGACTTTGAAAATCGCCATAATCCGTGAAAATTAACGGCAGGAACCGTTTCCCGCCGTAAGCCGCCCCTTGTCGTGCGGACATGCCCCGTGCGGGCATGCTGCTTTGCCGGCGGCCACTCTCTCGTTGACAAAGATAAAAAGATTTCATGCTTTT
>OGGS01001804.1_pt1 | contig 13587 bp, 9 predicted proteins | sample 1571281 | NCBI WGS metagenome assembly OGGS01 (sample SAMEA2582042, study PRJEB24529) | metagenome | biome: Human gut stool | place: China | collected 2011 | reverse complement strand
TTTACATCACAGACCAGCAGCCGGATACAGCCCAGGCTGGCCTGGGTGCCCAGCTGGTTGAACTGGTCGTACTCGATATCGTCCTTGTGCTGGCTGTAATACGGCACAGTGTGGAACAGATAGGAATCCCAGATGCGGGTAGCGTACTGGCCATAGCTCGGCCCGGCCAGCAGCCGCCAGTCATAATTGACCGGCGTTGCAAAGAATCCCAGCGGGGTATCCGCGCCGCCGGAGCACACCATGGCCATATACGGCTTGGTGTAGTTACCCTCATCGTCCAGCGCCAGTACCGTCACGGTAGAAGCCGCGCGGTTGACCGCGATCATATAGGGGCAGCCATCTTTGGCACTGTATTTCAGCCCCTCGCTCTGGTAAAATTCATCGGCAGCCAGCTGTTCCATCAAGGCTTTGCCGCGCTCATCCCAAAGCGCTGGGTCCACCACCTGCGGGGCATCCTTGGTGCAGTTTGCAGACGCCGTTGAGGTGGCATCGGCAATGCGCTGTTCTTCCTCGGTCATGGTGGGCTGTTCCTGCTGGCTGTCGCCATCCGTGGTGCTGTCTGCACCGTCGGGCGCGGTGGAGCTGGAATCCCCCTGGCTCTGGTTGGGCTTGTTGGTAATGGTGCCATCGGTTTTTACCAGCAAAAAGCAGCCTGCGCACACCAAAATAAACACGGCAATGCAGAAAATCAAAGTGATCAGGGCATGCACGCGGCGGTTCTGTTTGCGTGAAACAGCGCGGCGGCGCTGCATATTGCTGCTCCTGGCAGCGGGTGCAGGGCGGCGCTTGGGTCCCTGCGCCGGACGTTTTTGTTGCGGCATTGTGCAGACCTCCCGTTTATGGTGTCAAAATCGTATGTTTCGGGCTTTGCTTCCCACTGCGGGCGGGCGCGGCCCGAACGGAATTCATTTTCCGTATTCTTCCGCCACAAATTTTTCCAGTGCGGCAAAGCTGCGGCGGACCTTCTCGGTATCAATGCAGTACGCCATGCGGAAGTAGCCGGGGCAGCCAAAGCTGTCGCCGGGAACCAACGCCAGGTCATACTTCATGGCCTTTTTGCAAAACGCATTGGCGTCCTCCTCCAGCGCTTTGGGGAAGATATAGAAGGTGCCGGAGGGTTTGACCACGGTAAAGCCCAGCTTTTTCAGCTCGGCGTAAATCAGCTCCATGTTGGTTTCGTACACGCCCAAGTCGCTGGTTTCGTCCAGGCATTCGGCCACGGCCAGCTGGATCAGTGATGCCGGGCAGTTGTGGCCGGTTCCGCGGCTGATCTGGCCGCACATGGGCACAATATACTCGGCGTCCTCGCAGCGCGGGTTCGCAGCCACATAGCCGATGCGCTCGCCCGGCAGGCTCAGGCTCTTGCTGAACGAATAGCAGGTCAACGTATCGTCATAGAACTTGGCGGCATACTGGATGGGCTGCCCGCCGAACATGATTTCGCGGTACGGCTCATCCGAGATCAAAAAGATTCGGTGCCCATACTTGGTGCTGGCGGCGCGCAGGCGGTCGGCCAGGCCGGTCAGCGTCTCGGCGCTGTAGGCTGCGCCGGAGGGATTGTTGGGGGTGTTGATCAGCACGGCGGCGGTGTTCTCATCCAGCATCGCGTCAAATGCGTCAAAGTCAATCTGGAAATCCTTCGTGCGGGGCGGAACGACCTTCAGATTCAGGCCCGCGCCCTCCACATACGGCTTGTATTCCGGGAAGAACGGCGCAAAGGTGATAATATCCTGCCCCGGCACCGCCACGCAGCGCATGGCGTGGGCCAGCGCACCAGCAGCACCCGTTGCCATAAAGATATGCTCCATACCGTAGTCCATGCCAAAGCGGCGGTTCAGGCTTTCGGCCACCGCCTTGCGCACGGCGGGGATGGTCAGCGTGGGGCTGTAGCCATGCAGCGTCACCGGCTCCTTGGTCTGCAGCAGATCGATGCAGGTTTTGGTAAAGTGCTCCGGGCAGGGCACCGAAGGGTTGCCCAGCGAATAATCAAACACATTTTCATAGCCGATCTCGGTCCCGCGAGCCGTGCTCCACTCGGAGATTTGGCGAATAACGGACTTGCCGCTAAGCATATCTTTATAGCGCTGCGCAATCATTTTACAGTTCCCCCCACCGCAATTTTGCAGTTATTTCATGATAACGTCATACAGTTCATCGCTGTTTTCTGCCAGGTATTCCGCCCCGGCCGCATTCAGTTCCTCCCGCGTGCGGAATCCCCACACTGCCCCGCAGCAGGGCAGGTTCGCATTGTGGGCGGTTTCCACATCCACGTTGCTGTCCCCCACATACAGGGTGCTGGCCGGGTCGGCATGCAGGGCCTGCAGCAGGGCGTTCGTGCCCTCGGCGGCGGGCTTGGGGGCCACGCCGGTCATCTGGCCGCGCACGATCGTAAAATACTGCGTGCCGAAATAATCCTTGACGACCTCTTTTGCCAGCGCATCCGCCTTGTTGGAAAACACCGCCAGCTGCACGCCGTTCGCTTTCAGCTTTGCCAGCATTTCGGGGATGCCGGGGTACGGTGCGGTGGTGTCCCGCAGGTGCTGGCCATAATCCCGCTTAAAATCCGCCAGGGCCGCTTCCAGCACCGCCGGGGTGCGCTGGTCTGCCGGGGCCAGGCGCTCCACCAGTTTCGGGATACCGTTGCCCACGAAATAGCGGTACGCCTGGCGCTCATGGGTGGGCCAGCCATATTTCCGGCACAGCCGGTTGCCGGCATCCGCCAGGTCAGTCAGGGTGTTCAGCAGCGTACCATCCAGGTCAAACACTACAGTTTTATACATTTTGTAATATCCTCTATTTTCTATACATATTCCAACTTTTCCCACTGATACGGCAAAAGCCACACTTCTATTATAGGAGCATTTTGCCAAAACGGCAACCGCTTTTGCCTGTTGTTTTGGAACAAAAGTGTAAATTATACAGCGGCAGGGTGCAATATCACGTAAAGTGTGCTACTATATATTTGTATTGCTGGCCGGGAGTGCTCCAGCCAAGGGGAGGAAAAAAGATGGACCTGTTTCTTTCAATTCTGAAATCCGTCATTTACGGTGTGATTGAAGGCATCACCGAATGGCTGCCGATTTCCAGCACCGGGCATATGATCCTTGCCGAGCAGGTGCTGAAGTTTGGCTATACGGAAGATTTTATGGAAATGTTCCGCGTTGTCATCCAGCTGGGTGCTATCCTGGCTGTTGTGGTGCTGTATTTTCACAAGCTGTGGCCGTTCTGCAAGGATAATGGCCGCGATACCGGCTTTGCCGCCCACCTGCGCTGGCCCGTGGTCCGGCTATGGTGAAAGGCAGAACACGATAGTACTCAGCGGGATGGGCTGGGCATTCTGCTGGACGACTGGATGGACGCCCACCTGTATAACAGCGTGGTGGTTGCCCTGATGCTGATTGTGTACGGCGTTGCCTTTATCCTGATCGAGCGCCGCCCGCGGGTGCCCACCACCACCAAGCTTTCCCGCATTACTTACCCGCAGGCGTTCAAGGTTGGCTGCTGGCAGGTGCTCTCCCTGATTCCCGGCACCTCCCGCAGCGGCTCCACCATTCTGGGCGGCATGCTGTGCGGCATGTCCCGCCCGGCTGCCAGCCAGTTCACCTTCTTCCTTGCCATCCCGGTCATGGCCGGTGCCAGTTTGCTCAAGCTGGTCAAGTTCTTTGGCAAGGGCAACAGCTTCACGCTGGATCAGACCGTTGTGCTGATCGTTGGCTGTGCGGTTGCCTTTATCGTTTCCATCATCGCCATCCGCTTCCTGATGGATTACGTCAAGCGCCACACCTTCACCGCGTTCGGCGTTTACCGCATCGCGCTCGGCACTGTTGTTCTGGTGATCTGGGGCGTACAGATCTTTGTGCTGAAAGCGCCCGCCGCCGTGTAACGGCCCGGAGTGTATCTGAAATCGAAAATCTCCCCGCTGCATTTTGTGCATCAGCACATTGCAGCAGGGAGATTTTTTCTTGCCATTTTTGTTTTTAAATCAGAGGAATCCTGGCTGACGTCTGCTTATCAGCTTCTTACTTTTCCACCTGGAACAAATTCTGCTGACGGGTTGCTTTGGCACCGATGTTGTTATACTCCAAATTGAAGTACCCATGCACCCAGGCATCCAGCTCTGCATTCTCGCCGTAGGTGTGGGTCACGCCGTCCGCGTCCATATAGTCATTGGCGGCTGTCACCACCGGGGCCACCTGCTTGAGTGCCAGCAGGTACTGGTAATACGGGGTCAGCGGCAGCCCGGCATTTTCCACCAGGGTGGGTGCCAGCATGCACATATCCATGCGGTTGTACTCGTCGGTGGCGCTGGTCTGGCCTGCGTTTTCCAGCGGGTAGTTTGCCCAGATCAGGTAGGGTGTGCTGCGCTCCAAAATCTGCAAATTGTTCTCATCGGTAAAGGTATGGTCGGCCACATGATCCACAAAGCTGGGGGCGTGGTCGCCTGCCATGGCAACAATCACCTTGCGGCCGGTCTTTTCGTACTGCTCGGTCAGGTATTCGGTCAGTTCGCCAAAGGCACGGTCGGTCATATAGATGTTGCTCAAGTATTCATCCATGATGGAATCATACTCGCCGTAATCGGTTGCGGCATGCACGATATCCTCCTCCGGGGGGTTCATATCGTAATCGCCGTGGCTCTGGATGGAAACCAGGAACACAAACCGCGGCTGGTCCTCCGGCATTGCTTCATACAAACCTTCCAGGTCGCGGTAGGTGGCGCTGTCGGTCTGGTAGGGGCGGCTGCCATAGGTTTCCTTGGTCGGAAAATCATCCTGGAAGTGGGTCTCGTCAAAGCCCAGCGTCAGCCAGGCAGAATCGCGGCGGTAGTTGGAGTTGGTATAGGGGTGGGCTGCCAGCGTGGCATACCCCAGATCTTTCAGGTTGCTGACCAGGCTGTTTGCCTTGTGCAGGTTCAACCAGTTGAACGGTGTGATGGAGGGCATCAGCATCAGCGAGTTGGAGGAAAGCATCTCGTACTCGCTGGAGTTGGTGCCGCCGCCCACATGCGGGCTGATGGTGTGGCCATAAATGGAGTTGGGCAGGTTTTTGGTCACCTGCATGATCTCCTGGTCGGCCTGCAGGTCCGTTACCAGGTCAAAGTCATAAAAGCTTTCGGACAGGATCAGGAACACATCGGGGTAGTCCTGCTCGTTTGCCGTTTCGGGGCTGGCCTGATAGTCCTGCGCCATTGCAGCGGCCTCGGTGGCGGCGTCCTCGCTGTAGCCGTCCGGCTGCAGGATGGGGTCCACCATCAGGCTGGCGGCTTCAAGGCTACCCGCCAGGTAGCCGTACTTATAATAGGTTTCCTGCCAGGCCCAGCCGTAAGTGGCGGCGGGCTTGATGGGGTTGGGGCTGAAATACCCCAGATACAGCACCGCAAAAATGCCGCAGGCGCAGGCCAGCGCATGGGCGCCGCGCTGTTTCCAGCTGCGCTTATGCTTGCCGGGCAGTTTGACCTGCACAACGGCAGCCACCAGCACCGGGATGTACAGCAGCGCAATGGTAATAACTGTCTGGGTAATGTGCAGGGTATAACTGCCCATCACCTCTGCCGCGGTGCCCAGGTTCAGGATGTCCTGCGGCATCAGGGCGGAACCATGCAGGTCCCGCGTGTAATAGTTGACCAGCGCCAGCACGGTAAAAATCAGGCCGGAAACGCCGGTTGCAATGCCCCAGCTGCCGCACAGGGCAAACACCACCAGCGTCAGGCAGAACGCCGTCAGCGCATTGAGCGGTGCGTATACCGGCCACTGCCCCGCCATGTAGTTGGCAGTTACGCCGTCAGAAATTTCTAACTGGTAGCGCGCCACAAAGGCCGCTGCCACAGCCAGCGCAAATGGCAGCACCGTGCCAAGCCAGAAGCGCTTGCTTTTTAATGTTTTTTTGATGTTTTGCATGGGTATCCTGTTCCTTCGCTTTGTTTGTTCATTAAGTTGCGGTCAACATTCCGCGTCAACACGCCGAATGTCCGGTATGCCCGCAAAAGGGCATATTAGGTTAGTATATCACATTTTATGCCGGTTGTGAATCACTGTTTTTCGGCCAAATGCTGCCACTTGTTCCAAATCCGGCCCGCCCGCGCAGATTTTGCATTTACCAACCTACGCTTTCATGTTATAATATTAGTTAATCATCATTTTACCCCATAGACGGAGGCTATTCTATGAAAATTCCTGCAAAAGGTTTTACTCACGGCGGCAAGTTCCATGCAGACGATGTGTTTGCCACAGCGCTGCTGATGATTGTGCGGCCGGATATCAAAGTAACCCGTGGTTTTGTTGTGCCGAATGGTTTTGACGGCATTGTGTACGATGTGGGCTGCGGTATGTTTGACCACCACCAGGAACCGCGCGAAAGCCGCCCCAACGGCGTGCCCTATGCGGCCTTTGGCCTGCTGTGGCGCGTGTTGGGTGCCCAGCTGGTGGGTGCCCACCAGGCCCGCCTGCTGGATGAAAATTTTGTTCAGCCCCTGGACTTGAACGATAACACCGGCGAACAGAACTCCCTGGCCGATGCCATCGGCAGCTTTAACCCCGTGTGGGATTCCGGCGAAGATTCCGATGCCTGCTTCTGGCGCGCCGTGCCCTTTGCCAAGCAGGTGCTGGAAAACGAGATTGCCGCAGCCAACGCCGTGAACCGCGCGGACGAGACCGTCCAGAACGCCTACAAGAACTCCAAGGACGGCATTGTGGTCCTGCCGGACTACATGCCCTGGAAAAACGGCCTGTACAAAACCGATGCCCTGTTTGTTGTCTACCCCAGCCAGCGCGGCGGCTACAGCGCCCAGTGCGTGACCGATTACAAGACCCGCCGCAGCAAGGTGCCGTTCCCGCCCGCATGGGGCGGCCAGCCGGAGGAGATCCTGCGCGAAAAGAGCGGCCTGGCTCTCAAGTTCTGCCACCCCAGCCGTTTCCTTGTCACCGCGGAAACCAAAGAGGATGCCATTGAGGCATGTCGCCGTGCCCTGCGCGCCGCCGGAAGGCCGGTGAGCGCACAGTGAGCGCCGAAACTCTGGAGCAGTTTGGTCCCCGCCCCAGCACCGCGGCGGACTGCCAGCCAGCCCCAGCTTCCGCCTGGGTCTACATGGTGCGCTGCGCGGATGGCAGCCTGTATTCCGGCTGGACCAATGACCTTGCCCGCCGCCTGCGCGCCCACAAGGGCGGCAAGGCCGGTGCCAAGTATACCCACGCCAAAGGTGCCGTTAAGCTGACCTATGCCGAGCGCTGCACCGATAAAAGTGCCGCCCTGAAGCGGGAAGCCGCCCTGAAAAAGCTGCCAAAACCCGAAAAGGAAGCCCTTGCCGCCCAGTGGACCGCTGAAAACACCATCACCCTGCGGGATGCCGCGCCGGAGGACGCCGCCGCCGTGGCGGAGCTGTACAACTGGTATGTCACCCACTCCACGGCCACTTTCCAGTATGACCTGTGTACCGAGGAATTCCAGCGCGAAAATATCGCCTATGTGCAGCAGCGCGCGCCGTTCCTGGTTGCCGTCAATGCAGCGGGCAAGCTGTGCGGCTTTGCCTGCGCCCACCCCTGGCACAGCCGCACAGCTTATGCGTGGGATGTGGAGCTAACCGTTTACTGCGCCCACGACTGTGTGGGCCAGGGGGTTGGCGGGCGGCTGTACAAAGCCCTGCTGGACGGCGTGCGCCAGCGCGGCTACTGCAACGCCGTTGCCCTTGTGACCGGCCAGAACAAAGAGAGCTGCGCGTTCCATAAGGCGCTCGGCTTCAAAAAAATCGGCGTGGAACCCCGCACTGGGTACAAGTTCGGCCAATGGCTGGACCTTGCCTATTGGTGGATGGACCTGCGCCCCGGCCAGGAGCCTCCGGAGCCGGTGCGCCTGGGGCGATAAAACTGCATAACACAAAATTAAGCGGGGCACTGCTGATTGGCAGCGCCCCGCTTTTGTTATAAAGATTTGTAGAGGACGATGCCTGCATCGTCCCGCATACTGAGCTGCAACCATGGTATCCTGTCATCAACATCCTATCTCCCCGCCGCGCGTTTTTGTTTTCCACAAGAAGCCCCTCTGTTTGTGGAAAACCGTTCAGATTCTTTTCACTTTTTCCTGTCGTTACGCGGTCTGCATTCCTGTTTTTGCCCACAAACTGCCCTTGTTCACGCAAAGTTTACCGGAATTTCCAGCTATTTCATGCCTTGTTCATCCGCAGTTCATTTTTATTCTTCATGATAGAATCTATCGGGGGCCCCTATTACCGCCCCCAACTGGAGGAATTGTTATGCACGAAACCCAACAGCCGCGCGACCCCAAAAAGACGACCGGCATTGTATATGCCGTGATCCTTGTGGTGTTGCTGCTGCTCAATTTCTGGGCCTTCCCCGCCATGATGAAAGGCCAGGTCAAACAGGTCGATTACGGCACCTTCCTGAACATGCTCGAAAGCGGCGAACTGAGCACCGTTGAAATTCAGGATCAGCAGATCTATTTTGTGGACAAAAACGATACCACCTACTGCACCAACTCCATTGCGCAGGACCTGCAGCTGGTCAACCGGTTGGAAAGCGCCGGCGTTTCCTTTGGCAAGGTGTACAACCAGACCACCTGGGTGGATACCCTGCTGGGCTGGGTCATCTCGCTGCTGCCCATGATCATCCTGATCGTCTGGTTCAACCGCATGATGCGCAAGCGGGTCGGTGAAATGACCGGCGGCGCCAACAGCATGATTTTTGGCGGCGGCAAATCCGGTGCCAAACAGTATGTCGTTGAGGATGGCAAGTCCATCAAATTTGCCGATGTTGCCGGTGAGGACGAAGCCAAAGAGAGCCTGCAGGAAATCGTTGACTTCCTGCATAACCCCAAGCGTTACGAGGATATCGGTGCCAAAATGCCCAAGGGCGTTCTGCTTGTCGGCCCCCCGGGCACCGGTAAAACCCTGCTGGCCCGCGCTGTTGCCGGCGAAGCCGGTGTTCCCTTCTTCTCCATTGCGGGTTCTGAATTTGTCGAGATGTTCGTCGGCATGGGCGCTTCCAAGGTGCGTGACCTCTTCAAACAGGCCAACGAAAAAGCCCCCTGCATTGTCTTTATTGATGAGATCGATACCATCGGCAAAAAGCGTGACGGTGCTTCCGGTATGGGCGGCAACGATGAACGCGAGCAGACCCTGAACCAGCTGCTGACCGAAATGGACGGGTTTGACGCCGCCAAGGGTGTTATCATTCTGGCCGCCACCAACCGTCCTGAATCCCTTGACCCCGCTTTGACCCGCCCCGGCCGTTTTGACCGTCGTGTGCCCGTGGAGCTGCCCGACCTGAAAGGCCGCGAAAGCATCCTGCGCCTGCACGCTCAAAAGGTCAAAATCGGCCCCGACTGTGACTTTGCCGTGGTTGCCCGCATGACTCCCGGTGCTTCCGGTGCCGAGCTGGCCAATATCATCAACGAAGCCGCCCTGGGCGCTGTGCGCCACCACCGCATGGCCGTTACCCAGTACGACCTGCAGGAAGCCGTGGATACCATCCTGGCCGGTGCCCAGAAAAAGAATAAGATCCTGAGCGACAAAGAAAAGTGCATCGTGGCCTACCACGAAGTCGGCCATGCCATGGTTGCCGCCCTGCAGAGCCATTCCGCCCCCGTGCAGAAAATCACCATTGTACCGCGCACTTCCGGCGCGCTAGGTTTCACCATGCAGGTAGAGGACGGCGACCACACCCTGATGACCAAGGAAGAGATCCTGGCCAAAATTGCCACCATGACCGGTGGCCGTGCCGCCGAAGAAGTGGTGTTCAACTCCATCACCACCGGCGCATCCAACGATATCGAGCAGGCCACCAAGATGGCCCGCGCCATGATTACCCGCTACGGCATGACCGACGACTTTGACATGGTTGCCCTGGAAACCGTGAACAACGCCTACCTGGGCGGCGATGCCAGCCTGGCCTGCAGTGAGCGCACAGCCGCCACAGTGGACGATAAGGTCGTGGAAGTTGTCAAGCAGCAGCATGAAAAAGCCAAACAGATGCTGATTGAAAACCGCGGCAAGCTGGACGAGATCGCCAAGTACCTGTACGAGAAAGAAACCATCACCGGCGAAGAGTTCATGCGCATCCTGACCGCTGTTCCCCAGCTGCCCACCGGTGCCGTGGAACAGTAAAGGCAACACCGCACAATTCCCGCCTGACGGCTTAAGCACCGCTCCGGCGGCTGCGGCACGGCATCTGCGTTGCCAAAATGCTCGATAATACACAAAGTATTATCTGCGCTTTTGGCTTAGCAGCTGCCGTGCCTCGCTCGCCGTATCGGCACTTAGAATTGTGCGGTATTGCCTAAAATCTCCGCTCTGCGCGTTTTCTTTGTAAAATAACGGTGCCCCTGCCCTATGCAGTTCATTTACCGCACGGGCGGGGGCGTTTTGTTGTAATTCCGTAGGGGCGCACACCATGCACCCATCCGTTTTATATCATCACACTACAGCGCTTTCTCACAAAGCACACCATGTAATAGCGCCATTTTATGGCCAGCCGTTACCCATTTGTAGGGGCCGCTGCTCACCTCTTTCCGAAAAACGCAATAAAAATGCTGTCTTTCTCCACATCAGGGAAAGGCAGCATTCTTCTTTATCCGTTCAGATCTTCGCCGTTGCTGGCAATCACATTTTTATACCATCCAAAAGACTTTTTCCTCTACCGTGCCGCCGCCCTGTTCGAGTACCGGGAAAAGCACCAGTGATCCTGCCGGGCTTTATTTTGCCTGTGCGCCCTCTGGGAAGATGATCTTGTTCACAAAGAAGAAGATCACCATGGAAATGCCGCCATTGAGCACGGTGGTGCCAATGTTGTAGATGAAATCCGGCACCAGCAGGCCCGCAACCGCCACCCACACGCAGTTGATGGAGTTGACGATGCAGGTGATCAAGCAGAACGCCACCACATACCAGGCGATCTGCTTGGCCAGGTTGCCCTTGCTGCGGAACACAAAGTTGCGCTGGATGGGAAAGTTTATGCATTCTCCCACCACCATGGCAACCATGTAGGCGCAAAAGTACGGCAGACCGCCATGGGCGGAATCATACCCCAGGATGTTCCACTGGAAGGTTTCGCCAAACAGCGTGACCGGGATGCCCGGCCAGCCAAAATCCACCACCGGCAGGCTGCTGAACGCCGCCGGCAAAAATTGCAGCAGCAGGTATTTGAACACCGTAACCAGGTTGGATACGATCACAAACAGTCCGCCTTCGCGCACCCACTTGGCTGCGGCGGGGTGTTTTGCCGCAAAATTATTCCATAGCTGCATAAATAGCCCCTCTCTTTCCTCAGCTGTTGCGCAGGCGCTGTTCCAGCTGTGCGTTCAGTACCAGGTTTTTCACGGCTTCTATGATCACCCGCACAAGGCCGATGATCCAGAATCCCTGTAATTCCATCACAATGCCATCCACCATGCCCATGCTGATGGCACCGCTGGTCATTTTGGCCAGGGCACGCAGCGGCATGTTGTACTGGAACAGCACATTCAGGTCCGGCTTGCCGCGCTTGTAGCTGGCGTTCAGCAGTGCGGTAAGCACCAGCCAGATCAGCCAGCCCAGCGGGCTGCGGCTGTGGTTCAGCTCGCCCAGGGTCATGTTGCGGTCAATTTTAACTTTTCCCTGCTGCACCGGGCGGCCCAGCAGGGTGGCCCATTCGTCATCCGGCACGCTCTGCACCTTGCCGCTGGTATAGTGCGGCAGATGCTTGCCCGCATAGGGGTTGGGTGCGCCGGTACCGGCCACTTCCACCACGGCGGTCAGGCGGATGTCCGCACTGGACGCGCCGACCCGCAGCTCATAGCTGCCGCCTTCCACTTCCCAGCTGTCGGTCTTGGTGTTCCAGTAGCGGAATGCCTTGTCGTCCAGCGGGATGGTCACGGTCTTGCTTTCGCCGGGCTGCAGCTGCACCTTGGCAAAGCCTTTCAGCTCCTGTGCGGGGCGGAACACTTCTGCCCCGGGTTTTGCCACATACAGCTGCACGATCTCTGCTCCGGCGCGCTTGCCGGTGTTGGTTACGGTCAGGGTCACGCCATTGGACGCAGCCTGCAAATTGCTGTAGGCAAAGCTGGTGTAGCTTAACCCATAGCCAAAGGGGAATGCCACCGGCACACCGGCGGTCTGGTAATAGCGGTAGCCGACATACAGCCCCTCGCAGTACTGCACCATGCGGCCCGGCCCGGCAAAGTTATCCTTGGCGGGGGTATCCGCATAGGCATTGACCCAGGTTTCGGCCAGCTTGCCGCTGGGGTTCACTTTGCCAGTCAGCACATCCAGCATGGCGCCCGCCCCCGCCTGGCCGCCCAGCGCACCATACACCAGGGTACGGCAGTGTTTGAGCCACGGGGTTTCCAGCGAAGCCCCTGCGCTGAGCACCACAACGGTGTTGGGGTTGGCCTGCTGCACGGCCTTTAACAGTTCGATCTGGTTGTCCGCAAGGCGCATATCGCCGCGGTCCAGACCCTCACTTTCCTTGATTTCATCCAGCCCCAGGCAGAGCAGCACCACTTCGGCCTTTTGGGCCAGAGCTACAGCCTCGGCCTGTTTGGCGGCATCCGGTTTGCCCTGGCGGTCAAAGCCGGAGGCAAAGCCCACGCTGGCCAGGCCGCTCTCTTTCAGGCAGTCCAAAAAGGTATCCACCTTGATGGAGTTGACCGCGCTGGAGCCAGCGCCCTGGTACCGCGGTGTCTGGGCAAAGTCGCCGATCACGGCAACTTTTGCACCCTCGGCCAGCGGCAGCAGGTCGTTCTCGTTTTTCAGCAGCACAATGCTTTCGGCTGCGGCGCGGCGGGCCAGGGCGTGGTGAGCGTCCGCATCAAAGGTGCGGCTGTGGGACTGCACAGCGGCATGGGTATCAAACACCAGCGTCAGCAGCTCGTCCAGCCGGGCGTCCACATCCGCTTCGGTAATTTTTCCGCTCTGCACAGCCTGCATCAGCTCGCGCACCGCGTCCCCGCCGGGGGCGGGCATTTCCAGCGTGGAGCCGTTCTGCACGCCCAGGGCATGGTCATTGCTGCCGCCCCAGTCCGTTACCACAGCGCCGTCAAAGCCCCACTCCCCGCGCAGGATGTCCATTAACAGGTGGCGGTTTTCGTTGGCGTAAGTTCCGTTGATAAGGTTATAGCTGCTCATGATGGTCTTGGGCTTTGCTTCCTTGACCACGATCTCAAACCCGGTCAGATACAGTTCCCGCAAAGTGCGTTCATCCACCACGGAATCCGACGCCATGCGGCGCAGTTCCTGGCTGTTGACGGCAAAGTGCTTGGGGCAGGCCGAAATACCGTTGGACTGGATGCCCCGCACATAGCTCGCGGCCATTTTGCCGGAAAGATACGGATCCTCGGAGAAATACTCAAAGTTGCGGCCGCAGAGGGGGCTGCGCTTGGTGTTCAGGCCCGGCCCCAGCAGCACGGCAACTTCCTGCGCGGCGGCTTCTTCGCCCATGGCCTGGCCGATCTGCTCGCCCAGGGCGGGGTCCCAGCTGCACGCCACAGTGGCTGCCGTGGGGAAGCAGGTGGCCGGAACACTGGGGTTCAGCCCCAGGTGGTCCGCCGCGCCCGCCTGCTTGCGCACGCCGTTGGGGCCGTCGGACAGGGTAATGGCCGGGA
>OGGS01001782.1_pt1 | contig 13698 bp, 9 predicted proteins | sample 1571281 | NCBI WGS metagenome assembly OGGS01 (sample SAMEA2582042, study PRJEB24529) | metagenome | biome: Human gut stool | place: China | collected 2011 | reverse complement strand
AGATCACAGCGCCCCGGCCTCGGCCTCCGACACGGGCAGCTACTCCGATGCGTTCAGCCGGGTGGCCGAGATGGAGCCGGCCAGCTATATTTTGACGGCCGTTCAGCCGCTGGGGCTGACCGCCAGAAACGCCATGGAACGCCAGTTGATCGAGTTTTCGATCTTCGGCCAGCTGGACACCCTCTGCCGCCAGACCGGGCAGGGGACGGCATTCCAGAAAAAAGGGCAGTGCTACCTGCTGCTGGTCAACATGACGCAGGCGCAGGCAACCGGCTGGCTGCACGATGCGCAGGCCCTGCTGGAGCAGCGCACCCGGTGCAAGGTCGGCTTTGTGTGCAGCCCCGTTACCGCCGAGATGAGCGCCGTGCCGACCTTTACCGCCCCCTGCCGCGATGCCTGCCGCTGGTTCTATTTTGCCGACCGCTTACCGGATACCGTGCTTGCGATGGATGCACCGCCGTTTGGCGAGGCCCCTGCCGACACCGCCGCCCTGCATCCGCTGCAGGAGGCCGTGGCTGCCAGCTTTGTCGAGACAGACCGGGAGATTTTCAACCGTGCGGTGGAAAACCTGCTGGCCGCTGTTCCGCCCATCACCGATGGCCGCGCCGATGCAGCTGTCTACCACCTGCTTGTCTGCCGGCGCATGGTGCAGGCGCGGCTGGAACGCTCCGGTGTGCAGTGCGCGGGCGGCAGCAGCGACCTGCTGGATGCCGCGCGCGAGACCGCCGATTACCCGGCGCTGGAAGCGCTGTTCAAAAAATCGCTGGAGGAGCTGTACGGCCAGATGGCCGGGCAGGTCAAGAAAAATGAACATAAGGACATTCAAAAGGTGACCGACTATATTGCCGCGCACTACCGCGAGAACCTGACGCTGGAGGTGCTGGCAAAGCATATCCATATGAATCCGTTCTATTTCAGCAGCTATTTTAAAAAGCAGCTGGGGCAGAATTTCAAGGATTACCTAAACCGCGTGCGGATGGAACACGCGCTGGAGCTGCTGTTAAACAGCGATAAGCGCAGCTACGAAATTGCCGAGGAGGTCGGCTTCAAGGACTACCGCTATTTTAACGAGGTGTTCAGCCGCTACTACGGCAAGACCCCCGCCGCCTACCGCAAGAGCATTAAGGAGCAAAACAATGGATAACGAGCGCATACAGTGGAAATCCAGTTTGGACTCACTTTCGCTGACGAGAGTGTTTCCGGGGATTGCAGGCTGAAAGCCTCTGCCGCACCTCTGCGGAACTGTAACGCAAGCATAGCGTTTGGATATCACAACGCATTTTTGGGGTGAACCCCAACCCCCCGCAGTCGAAAAATGTTACGATTTTCTCAATTGTGGGCAGTTTTTATTGAATTTCCATCAAGATTTGTGGGAAAGGTGTACCCTTACGCCAGAACAGAAATAGATAAGAGGCCCGGAGGGCTTTACCAAAATCGGTAAAGTTCTCCGGGCCTCTTTTTTCTCCCCGGAAGGTGTATTCAAAAGGGTTACACGAAACAACAAAAAAGGAGATGAGCAAATGGCAAAAAGAAGTGTTCATTATGCCCGCGGACCTCCAGAGTGAATCAAACCTGATTCACTCGCATACCGCGCCCTGTGTGGGGCGGCTGCAGCAAATCGCACACGGATACCGGCTGCGAGAGAAAAACGCCGTTTGGGGCGTTTTTGGGGCTGTGTAGCAGTCCAGTGCGTACAACTTACTACTGTAGAGTACAATCCGATACACACAAAATATCGTTAATATGAGATAATTGAAACAAGATGTTATAAAGAAAGGGTGGTGCTATGTACACTACAAAATTACCGAAAGTGATTTCCGCCGAAGATTTACTGTCCACGCCGATTCCACCCACCAAGTGGATTATCCCCGGCTTGCTTCCCGCTGGGTTGGCTCTGTTTGCAGGTCCCAGCAAGGCGGGCAAAAGCTGGCTGACGCTATGGCTTTGCCTGCAGGTCGCACAGGGTAAGCCTGTGTGGGGTCGGGAAATTGAGCCGCGCACCGTGCTGTATCTTTCGTTGGAGGATACCTTCAACCGCCTGCAGGAGCGCCTGTTCCGGCTTGTGGGCAGCTAGGATACGCCGGAAAAGCTGATTCTGCAAACCGAATGTCCGGGAATTGGACAAGGCTTGGAGGAACAGATTACCAGCTTTCTTTACAACCATTCGGATACCGGGCTGGTAGTCATTGATACCTTGCAGAAAGTCCGTTCCTGCGACCAAAGCGGCAGTATGTACGCCAGTGACTACAAGGACGTTAGTGCGCTGAAATCCCTTGCAGCCAAGTACGGCATCTGTATTCTGCTGATTCACCATCTGCGTAAACAGGCAGCATCTGACCCATTCGACCAGATTTCCGGTTCCAATGGTCTGATGGGTGCAGCGGACACCACATGGGTCATGCAGCGCAAGCGAACGAGCAAGAATGCTGACATTATCCTGACCGGGCGTGATTTGGACAGGCGAACGCTGTATCTGCATGCCTTTTCCTCAGATTACCTCCAATTCAAGCGTTTTGGCCGGCAGGCCTTTTGCTTTCACCGTGACCGTAATCTTTCCGGGGGCATCGCCGCCGCGGACCACGGCCAATGCCTTGCCGTAGTAGGTCGTGTGGGTATCGGAGAAAAAGTTTTCCCCCATGTTAGGACGTGCAGAACCAAGGGCCAGCAGCGTTCCGGCACCGTCAACCTCCACCGTGACCGCAGTATCCTCAGAAGATTTTGTGATGCCATCCGCCCCCGTCAGGTCAATACTGATGTAGGCCAAATCCTGCGTTTTTGCCTGCAAGGTGCTCCGGTCGGCCACCACACGCAGTTCGGCAGGTCCTACAGCTGTCTTCATGGAAGTGCGGCTCTGTTCTTTTCCCTCGCCATCGTAGCTGATTGCGGTGATGGTACCGGGCTCATAGACAACGCGTTTAAAGACAGCCTTGTATTCCTTCGTCTTTTTTCTGCCATAGGAATGCCCGTTGACAATGAGCTCCGCCGTTTCGCCGTCAGAGTAGACCGTGACCTTGGTTTTTTTGCCTTCACAGCCGGCCCAGGACCAGCTTGCCACTGCGTCTGTGTCACGCCACATGGATTCGGAGCCGGTCTCCCCTGCGTGGGTATACGGTTCTACGCCGATGCCGGGGGTATGGTCCAGCCCCCAGATCAGCCGATTCCACTGTACCTCGGGGCGAAGCTTTCCGCAAATGTCGATCACGCCGCAGCCGGCGGAGATGATGGGCGCGTCCTGACCGGGATTTTTGAAGCTTTTGTAACGGACGGTACCGATGCCCGCCTCTCCCAGATAATCCCAGCCCGTCCACATAAAGTCGCCGATGACATAGGGGAATTTTTTCACCAGTTGCCAGTTATGATACAGGTTCTTGGGCAGGGTCTCGGACCCGACAATGACGCGGTCGGGATGGAGCGTACCGTCCTTCTCGTATCGGGACGCGGCGTAGTTGTAACCGCCAATATCCAGATAAGAGAAACTCACCTTTGTGGCATCGTCCGCGGCAGGTTTGGCGGCCATTTTTTCAATCATACCCCCGGCCAGGTTCATCAGCATGTTGAAGAAGGCACTGGTGGGAACATTGTCCATCGTCTGACTGCCGTTTTGATTCTCTTTCCCATTCTTTTTGTTGCCGTATATGCCGCCGCCCTTGGCCGACATACTGCACAGCATCAGGTTGACCCCCATCGTCACTGCTTTGTCCGGGTCCAGCTTTCGTGCCAGGACTGCCAATTTTTTACAGTACTCCTGTCCTTCGGGCATAGCCAGTTCGGAGATTTCATTTCCGATAGAGTTCATGACCACACTGGGATGATTGTAGTTTTTGATGACCATAGCTGTGAGATCCTGCTGCCACCATGCGCGGAAATCCCGGTCCGCATAGTCGTAGGGGTTTTTATGTACCAGCCAGTTGTCGCAGAATTCATCCATGACATACAGACCCAGCCGGTCACAGGCATCCAACAGCGCCTTGGAGGCAGGGTTGTGGGCGGAACGTATCGCGTTGAAACCGGCCTCCTTGAGCAGACGGACACGGCGGAACTCGGCATCCTCAAAAGAGCATGCGCCCAGAATACCATTGTCGTGGTGGACGCAGGCGCCACGGAACAGCGTTTTCTTGCCGTTTACAAAAAATCCTCTGGTGCTCCAGCTAAGGGTACGGAATCCAAACCAGGCGTCCGCCTCATCCACCATCTCACCATTTTTCAGCAGTTCCGCTCTGCATCGGTACAGTTCGGGATGTTCCGCGTCCCAAAGCCGCGGCTGGGAAACGGGAATGTCCGCCGACGCAGTGCCTTCCTTGACCGCAGTTTCGGCCTGCGCTACCACCTTTTCACCATCCAGAACAGAGACTCTGACCGTATCACCACCGGTGACCGAAACTTTCACATGGGCCGCATCGTTTCCGGAGGTGGAGACGAGCAGTCCATCCGGGCGGATATGACTCTTATCACCCAGGAAGAGGTTTACGCTGCGATAAATTCCGCTGCCGGAATACCAACGGGAATTGGGTACCGACGAGTTGTCCGCGATTACTTTGATTTCATTTTCTTCGCCATACTTCAGTTGTGGGTCCAGCACCACAAAGAAGTTGGTATACCCGTACCGCTGTTCAGCCACAAGCGCATCGTTCACGAACACCTGCGCGTTTTGATAAACTGCCTCAAATTCCAGCACAGCGGACTGTGTCCGCCACGTTTCAGGCACAAGAAACCGTTTAACGTAGACATAGGCCCCGCCGGGAAAGTATCCGCATGCTCCCGCTGTTGCCGCATCCTTCGAGCGTTTCTCGTACAGCATGGCATCGTGGGGAAGCGTGACCGGCTGCATAGACGGTTCCTTTCCCACGGCGCCAAATAGCCAACCTCGGTTAAAATCTTTCTTTTTCACTTTCCTGCTCTCCTTAAATATGCGCGAACGCTTCGCTGTTTGTGCAATATACGATATCGTTTCGGCCTGCGATCGATTCAAAAAGCCGCTCCAAAGCATACCAACTGGCGTTTCCCTTTTCGTAGTCCATTTCATAACTGTGTGCCCACAGGAACAACAGCAGATCCTTTTCTCCGGGTTCCTCACATTTGAAGCGCTCCACCAGTTTCACGGCATTTTTCAGAATCAGCGAGGAGGAAGGCCGAAAGTTCATCGGATTATCCGGGAACGCAAAGCCGCCGGAGGGAAAGACCACTCTGGCATATTGATACCCCTGCGCCTTCAGATACGCCTGAACAGTCGGCGAGGTTGACCCCTGCGCATAGGCGTGCCCCACGACCGTGGTGCCGAAGATTTTTTCCAGCGCGGCCTTGTCCGCATCCACCGATGCGCGCATTTCATCCTCGCTGACAGCCCCCAGCGGTTCATGCCGGAAGCCATGGGTGGCAATCTCCATTCCCTCATAGACCTGGCACACCTCGTCCTGTGGGATTCGGTTGTGCTGCACATAGGAAAATGGCCACTTGTGCTTTACGCCTTCGGGGCAATCCTGAAAAGAGAAGGTTCCAAGCCCCTTCACCTCGCCGCGGGTGCCAAGCAGGCCGGCATTGAGGTTGAAGGTTCCCTTGAGTCCGTATTGCCTCATGAGCCGGATCACCCGTTTGTCCTGTTCCAGTCCATCATCAAAGCTGAGCGTGAAATACTTTTTTCCCATGCCTATGCCTCCCCCGTCAGCTTTTGCAAATCATACGCCTGCGCCAGCAGCATTCCTCCGGCCTGATTCGGGTGCAGGTGGTCCCCCTGATGATAACGCTCGTCGGTGAACGAAGGATTCTTCGGATCGCGCAGCAGTGCATCCGCATCAACCATATAATCGAACAGCGCGCTATCTCGGATCCATTCATTGATGCTGACTCTCAGCGCCTCCATCTCCGGGGTATACCCTTTTTTCACAAAACCGCTGCGGGGCGGAAGCGTCTGGGCAATCACCCGGACACCGGCCTTATGAAGCCGATCCACAATATCGGTTACGGCCGAACCATATTGTTCCAGCGAGATGACCGCCCCTGTCTTTTGGGAATAGTAGGCCACATCATTGACCCCCAACGCCAAAATCACGCCGCAGAGTCCTGAAAAACGGAGTACATCTCGCTCAAAGCGGGACACCCCTTTTTCCCCGTAGGAAGCTCCCATCAGACCCGGGATATCATAAAGCAGACAATTCCCGCTGATTCCGGCGTTCATCAGTGCGTAGTCACCGCCATACGCATCGAACAGACGCCTTTGCAACGGTTTTACCCAGCGGTTCATAGCCGTTATACTGTCCCCGAACGCCACGATGATTTTGGAAGGCTGACCGGTAAACACTTCGATCTGATCCATCCCGGGAATCGCTTCATAAAGGCTGTACTGTTCCATATACTTTTCCCGCCGGGGTGGGGGTAGCTCGCTGTCCGTCGTATGATTTCCCTGGTAGCTTACCGCATTTTCCTCGATCATATTGCTGTCCATGACCTTGGATGCATAGTAGAGTCTGATTTCCAGCTCTTCCCCCATCGTCACTGGGAGCGTCAACGCATCCGAATAGCAGCTTTCCCCCGCGGGAACCGTGAAAACACAGCTGCCGTCCCGCGTGACGGTATGCATCTCTCCCTGTGCCCACACAGTCAGTCCCCCAATGGTGTAGGGTTTCTTTCCATAGTGGTTGGAGAAACGGATCCGAAGTTTCTCGCCCGAAACCTGGGATATAACAGAATACACCACTGTTTTTTTCTTGCCCGCCAAAAAGCCCATCGCGAAGGCAGGGGCCGCGGCTTGGTGCCAGATTGGTGTCCAGTCCATCATTATCCTCCTTTATGCCAACGTAATACTCAAGATGTCAAGCGTTCCCTTTCCCTTATACCGGAAATACAGCGGGCAGGAATCCAGGGGGCGCCCGCTCTCCAACGCCAGACGTCCGGCATCGAATTTTACTCCGGCGGTTGTCCAGTCGGCCGTCCCGGCAAGGGGAATGGATGCTATGACAGGATCTTTTTCCCCGGGTAAGAGTTCCAGCACGCCGCCTGCGCCGCGAACCGTTACAGCAATGTGGGTGCTTTCAGTCAGATCAAAATATCGGAAACCGGCAATACTGCCATTCTTCATTTTGGAAATATACGCCTTTGGTGCCGCGCTCTCTGTCTCTATGGTCACTTCCCGTTCCGCGGGCTCCGGCGGCTCGTAGTCCGGACCATCCTGGGTGATCTCGGGTCCGTCCATCGGGTTGCGCAGACCAAACATTCCGGCATGGTGCAGGACACAGGCAATGTAGGCCGGATAGGTCCCGATTCCCTTCAAAGGGCCGCCATTCAATCCGCAACTTGTGGACTCCACCATGCGGATGGTCCCGTCCTCACGGATCTCAATGGGCTCAGCTACCGCCTGCCGGTTTCGTTTGGCGCCATTGGTCGTTCGGTGGTCAAATATATACCATTGCCCGTGTACGCATACCATACCGCCGTGGCTGTTTCCCATCGGATATGCCGCATTCATGAGCTTTCTGCCCTCCAGACCGATATCACTTGAGGAATGGATCGGTCCCTTGTGGATAAATCCCTTGTCGGGGAACAGGCTCATCGCGTAATTGAGACCGGTGATGTCCGTGGCCGGATAGACCAGATAATACCACTCACCGATGTGACGGATAGAGGGTCCTTCCCAATAGTTCGGCTTCTTGGGATCAAAATCCGCCGGCATGATGATGGTGGGTTCGCTGATGATGGTCAGCATATCAGAGCTGAGTTCCATCACAAACAGTCCCTTGATCTCGTGGCCGAATTGTCCGTTGGATTTCTGCCCGCTGCCCACATAGAGAAACACCCGCCCGTCATCATCCACCAGAACGGCTGGGTCAAACATAAACCAATCTTCCGGCTTTGAGCCGTAGACTCGCCCGTCCGGGAAGTGAACATCGCCCAAATATTGATATTTTCCCGCAGGTTTGTCACACACAGCGACCGATGTGATCGATGTATTGGCCACCGAATAGTAAAGGTAGTACCGTCCGTCTGTGCCGCGCACCACATCCGGTGCATAGTAGGACAGGTTCTTTGTATTCCACGGCGTATCTTGCTTTTTGAAGATTACGCCTTCATACCGCCAGTCGGAAAGATCCTCTACCGGGGTCGACCAGCATACGTAATCGCCCTCACAGTATTCCTTGGCACCAAAAAGATCATGGCTCCCATAAATGTACAGCCGCTGACCAAATACTTTCGGTTCAGCATCCGGGATGTATTCCCAACTGGGAAGATAGGGGTTATAGCATTGCCGCTTCACAGATACTTCCTCCTTCAAAAATACTCAATTTCATGTTATACTATACTCAATTCCATGCTATACTGCCATAAAAAGGGGGGATGCTCGCATGGAACATCTGTTTTTTGACAGCATTGATGAAATGCGGAACCAGACCGGCAGCCATGGTCCGAACTATCTTCGCAACCATACGGCCGAACGGGACTATTTTTCTCCGTTGTCCATTGTAACCAGCATCCAGAAACCTCAGGAGTATCTGTTTTCCAACTATATGGATGCATGGTCCTTTTGCGTTCACACCCCGAACAAACACGAATTCTTTCATGAGACCTACATGCACAAGCATAATTTTTTTGAGCTGATGTATGTGCAGCGGGGCAACGTCCGGGTGATGATCGAGGGGGCCGAGACCACCTATACGCAGGGGAACCTTTGTCTCCTCAATCGAAACACCATGCATCGCGAAACAGATATGTCGAATGCGGATATCGTTTACATCGGCATCGATGCCTCTCTGCTGACACAGTGGCCCAAATCATTTCCGCCGCCCTTTCAGTACAAAAGCATTCTCAATCAGTTTTTCAGCGACAATCTGTCGGAACGTGCCGACTATAAAAAGGACTACCTGGACTTTACCCTTTTAGGCGAAGATACGATCCCGCAGCTCACTCAGGAATTGATCCGCGCCTTTACGGTCAAGCGGATCGGATACCAGTTTGACGTTTATTCCTCTCTGCTCCGGCTGTTTGCCGCCTTGGAGAATCCTGACATATACAAAGCAACACACATTTCGCTGAGGAACAGTCAAGAACTGCTGACGGCGGAACAGGTCAAGAAGCTGATTGAAACTCACCACGGGGCTATCCAGCGGACCAATCTGGCGGAGGCACTTAACTACTCCTGCGAGCATATATCCCGCATCATCAAGACAAACACCGGATACACTCTGAAAGCGTACTGTCAAAAGGTACAGATGGCCGAGGCGGCGCGGCTTCTGAGAACCACAGAGCTACCGGTCTGCCAGATCGCGGCATCCATGGGCTATGAAAACAGAACGCAATTCTACAAAGTGTTTCGGCGTGAGTACGGCCTCACCCCATTGGAATACCGCCGCCATATTGCGGAGGAATGATCCTTACCCGGCATTGCGGCGATCCAGACATTCCCGGATTTTTCGGCGCTCATCGTCCTTGATCGGGTATGTCCGCAGGATCAAAGCCGACAATGCGCCGAGGATGGCAGGAACAAGACCCATGATAACGATAAACCAATTGAGCATGGTCGGAATCTGCGACAGTTCCCCCATGTATTCGGAGGTGACGGGATCCACGTTGTAGCCGATTGACATGAGCACAGCGCCAATAATTGCAGCCGAAAGCGCTGCCTGGGCTTTGACAATGAAACCGCCGACAACCATTGTCAAGGCAGAACGATCCTTGCCGGTTTTATAAATGTTGTAGTCCATAATCTCCATTTCCACCATGGATTGCGGGACAAAGTCAGTTCCCACCCCCACTGCCATGATGAACAGGGTAATGAAGAACAGCGCAGGAACATTCGTAAGCAGACCCGCCATCTGGGTAATAAACAGGACCACCCCGCCGACAGACTGCACAACCAGAAGGAAACAAGTCATTTTGATCGGGTTGTTCTTAAAGAGCTTCAAGAGCGGACGACCAATAACTGCACCAACCAGCAGCGGTATGAGCATCATCATGGAAGAAATGCCGTTGAGGACACCATACTGCTCCATGTTTGTGACGCCGGTGGTCAAATCCGTGCAGAATCCCCATTTTATGTAATACGCAGGCGTGGCAAAAATAAGGGACCAGATAAAACCGGAAAAGATGCCTTTCAAATAGTAGACCACCATCGGCTTGTTCTCTTTGAACAGAAGAAAGAAGTCCTTAAACTTTACCGGCTCTGCCTCTTCTTCCTGCACACTGTGCTTTTCCTTGACAAGGAACCAGCCAATAAGGGAGAGCACCATCGCTGCACCAACAATACCGGTGATCAGGATGGCAAACGAGTCGTGATAGTTGCCCACGTGTTCGTTGACCGCAACCAGCACAGCTGTAAAGGCGGACGTAACGACGCCCAGGATCATGGTCCAAACCCGCGGTCCGATAACCAGCTTGGAACGTTCGTTGGGATCATTGGTCATCGTTCGGAACAAAAGATTGTCCTTATAAAAGGATGTTCCCACATCAAACAAAAAGTAGAAAACGATAACCCACACAACAACCAGTACGGGCTTGGACGCAAACTCGGACGGGAACGAATAGAGACATACACAGCCAATGCCAGTCAGCAGTATGCTGAGGAGAAAAAAGGGTTTGTACTTTCCGATTTTGGTCCGTTTTCCGCGATCCATCAAAAATCCCTGAATGGGATCATCCACGGCATCAAAGATCCGCGCAAACAGAAGAAGCGATGTAGCCAAGGTCGCCCCCATAGCGCCCAGCCCGGCGTAGTCGGTCATATACTGCATAAACATACTGGACATAAACACGGTACACAGACCATTTACAGTAGACAGCGCCGTTGCGCCGAAACAGTCCCGCAGTGTAATTGCGTCCGGATTTTTCACACGGACAGACTTGAGCATTATTATCCTCCTTGTCATTTCATCAGTTATTCTCAACCAACAAAGCCCGAATTCGTGCAATTCCAACAATTCAATGATAGATTATTCCTTTGTATTCCACAATGACAAAAGGTCGCCCTTTTTCAATTTATTGTATCATTTTGTTTCTTTGCACCGAAGCGAGAAAGAATAATCACATTTTGTTACAACGCGGTATGTGCCTTTCACAAAAATGGTCCACTGCACCGTTTTTGTCCGCCGGTACACAGGGCGGCGAGGTCTTACGGGTTATGCGTATTGTATGACACCGCCGCACGTGTATCAGAAATTTGCAGTCTTTACATAGAAGATATCCGATTTGAGAACCCGCCACACATTCGCATAATGGGGAACGGAATGAAAGTGCGGGCAGTTCCCATTTTGCCAGCAACTGCAAAAAAACGGAAAAACCCCGCAGCCAATGGGAAATTGGCTGCGGGGAAATTGAAACATTCTGAAAACAGCAGGATTTATTCTGTTTTTCTCAAAAAAATTGCCCCTTCTCCTGCCAAATTCCAGAAAGCGGCAGGGAAAGTGGGCATCAAGTTGGGGAAACCGCCCTAAAATGGTTGGACAACACTGTAAAACCGCGTCCCAAAATTGTGTGGTGAAACTGCTAATTTTCGACGATACAGCGAAGAGAAAAGCCCGCGACATCTTTTTTGTCACAGGCTTATGGTGCGACCGGGAGGATTCGAACCTCTGGCCTTCCGGGTCGGAGAACTACGACGCGGAGTACAATTCGATGATATACAGTGATTTTTTGTTGGTTCTGCACTGCTAGGACACATCTATCACAAGCAGTATAAAACAATGTGCCAACGATAAAAACTGACCACCAGCAATAAAAATCACTGCCGGTGGTCAGTTGGTGGTCAAAAAATGGTCAATGCGTGCGAGATACGGCGCTGCCTTTTGCCTCACCGTAAGCCCGCTTCATAGCGGCAGCAGACACAACCCATTGTTTGCCGAATTTGCATACGTCAACGCCATTTACCAGCTTCCCATAGGGCACAGCTTTGCGCAGGGTAACAGTGATAAGAAAGTGATTTAAGCTTGACTGTTAGCTGACGGATTCAGGTGCTAAAAAGGACACCTATTCTTTTGAATAGATGTCCTTTTTTGTTGTGCCGCGGGGCTGTTTTTGAATTGGGTCAGATGGCCCAGCGCTGGCTTTCGGTCTGCAGATTCACCATGTGGGTGTACAGTCCCTTCTGGGCGTACAGCTCTGCCGGGCTGCCCTGCTCGACCACGATGCCGCCCGACAGCACCACGATTTTGTCCGCACCGGCTACGGTGCGCATCCGGTGGGCAATGATAAGGACAGTTTTGTGTTTTATGAGCCGGGAAAGTGCCTCCTGAATGGCAGTTTCGTTTTCCACGTCCAGACTGGCGGTGGCTTCGTCCAGCAGAATGATGGGTGCATCCTTCAGGAAGGCGCGGGCAATGGAAATGCGCTGACGCTCGCCGCCGGAAAGGGCGCAGCCGTTCTCGCCGATGTTGGTGTTCCACTTGTCCGGCAGCTTCTCGGCAAATTCTTCGCAGTTTGCCAGCTTTGCCGCCGCAAGGACCTCCTCGTCGGTGGCACCTTTGCGCCCCAGACGGATGTTTTCCAGGATCGTGTTGTCAAACAGGGTCACATCTTGGAACACGATGGAATACAGGCTCATGAGCTTTTCCGGGTCGATTCGGGAAACCTCCATGCCGCCCACGGTGATGCTGCCCTTCTGGTAGTCCCAGAACCGTGCCGCCAGCCGGGAAACGGTGGTCTTGCCGCCGCCGGAGGGGCCTACCAGTGCCGTGACCTCCCCCTGCTTTGCGGTAAAGGAGACATCTCGCAGCACCGTCTCGCCGGAGTTGTAGGCAAAGCCCACATGGTCGAACACGATATCGCAGCCCTGATTGGTCAGCTGCTCGCTGCCGGTCTGCAGGGGAGCGTCCAGAATCTCGTTCATCCGCCCCACATTGGTGCGCATGGCGATGACCGCCGCCAGATTCTGCAAAGCCCCCTGCATGGGGTCGTACATCCGGGATGCCGCCATCAGGAACAGAAACAGGGTCAGTACGTCGATACTGCCCTGCACCAGCAGCACCGAACCGGTGAGCGCCACCGACGCAATACCCAGCTTGAGCACCATGCCGGCGGAGGACACGAACAGCGCTGTTTCCAGCTCTGCCGCGATGGACTGCTTTTCCACAGCCCGAATTTTGTCGGAAAGACCGGACAGATACCGCTGCTCCGCATTGCTGGCTTTCAGGTCGCGGAGGGTCTCGATGTACTCCTGAATGCCGTCCGCACAGGCCATTTTCGCCGCCATGGTCCTGGCCTGCACCTTATCCTGTACCCGATAGCTGCCCACCACGATGGCAGCGGATACCGGAATGACCCACAGAGCCGCCAGTGCCATCCGCCACTCAAAGGCGAACAGGCTCAGGGCAATGAGCGCGGTGGAAATAAGGGAGCCGAACAGACCTGGGATGAAGTGGGAGCAGTCCTTTTCCAACACCTCGCAGTCCGCCATGATGGTGCTGGTCAGGTCGGCAAGGTCCCGCTTGCCGAAAAAGGACAGAGGCAGCTTCCGCAGCCGCTCCGCAAGGGTCAGGCGGCGGGTGCCGCTCTCTTTATAAGTGGTAAAATAGGTGCCGTTGTACTGGAACCATGTGGTCAGCAAAATCAGCACAAAGCAGGCAACGCATCCCAGCAGATAAAAGGTGCTTCTCCCGCTCGTAGAGCCTGCCAGCAGGTCTTTTACCAGAAGATATAGCAGCCCGGTGGGCAGCATGAACGCCATGTTCTGGAACGCACAGGCCAGAACGCCCTTTACAAGCCCCTTTGCGCCCTCCGGGG
>OGGS01001779.1_pt1 | contig 13725 bp, 9 predicted proteins | sample 1571281 | NCBI WGS metagenome assembly OGGS01 (sample SAMEA2582042, study PRJEB24529) | metagenome | biome: Human gut stool | place: China | collected 2011 | reverse complement strand
GCGGCGGATCGCGCGGCGGCTTCGGCGGCGGTTTCGGCGGCGGGTCGTTCGGGGGCGGAGGCGCCGGATCGCGGTGGTAACGGGGTGTTTAAAGGCAATTGCATGATGCCGCACAGGGCGGACTTCTAAGCGCGGCTGTCGGCCGCGGATATGGCGGTCCGGAACGAAATGAGTTGATAATTTATTAAAACAGTTTGTTATGAAAAAATGGATTTGGATTGGAGTCGCCGCCCTTGTGGTGATCTTCTTCTATGCAACGTACAACGGATTCGTCAACAAGGAAGAGGGCGTTAAGACCGCATGGGCCAACGTCGAGACGCAGTATCAGCGCCGCGCTGACCTGATTCCCAATTTGGTGAATACGGTCAAGGGCTATGCGGCCCACGAGACGCAGACCTTTACCGAGGTGACCGAAGCCCGCGCCAAAGCCACCTCGATCAACTTGTCGGCCGACGACCTGACGCCCGAAAAGCTGGCCGAGTTCCAGCAGGCGCAGGCGCAGGTGCGCTCGGCGCTGGGCCGCCTGATTGCCGTGTCGGAGAGCTATCCCGACCTGAAGGCCAATCAGAACTTCCTCGAACTGCAGGCGCAGCTCGAAGGCACCGAAAACCGTATTTCGGTGGCCCGCAAGCAGTTCAACGAAGTGGCCCGGACCTATAACGTCTCCGTGCGCCGCTTCCCGGCCAACCTCGTCGCCAAAATGTTCGGTTTCGAGCAGAAGCCCTACTTCGAGTCGGCCGAAGGCTCCGAAGCCGCGCCGCAGGTACAGTTCTAAAGGAAATGGCGAACGCTAAGTCGCGCGGCTGCGTGCTGGGTGCCGTGGCCGCCGCCAGTTACGGATTGAATCCGCTCTTCACGTTGCCCCTCTACGAGGCGGGCATGGGAGTGGATTCGGTGCTTTTCTACCGTTATCTGCTGGCTGCGGCGATGCTGGGCGCGTTGATGCTCGTCCGGCGGCAGTCGTTCGCCGTGCGCCGCCGCGACCTTGTGCCGCTGGCGGTCATGGGACTGCTCTTTTCTTTCTCGTCGCTCTTCCTGTTCGAGAGCTACAACCACATGGACGCGGGCATCGCTTCGACCATCCTGTTCCTCTATCCCGTGCTGGTCGCGGTCATCATGGCCGTCGGTTTCCACGAGAAGGTGAGCCGGATCACCATGCTCTCGATCCTGCTGGCCTTCACCGGCATCGCCATGCTCTACAAAGGCGGCGGTGAGCCGCTCTCCTTTCTCGGCGTCGCGCTGGTTTTTCTCTCGTCGCTCTGCTATGCGGTCTACATCGTGGGCGTCAACCGCTCGTCGCTGCGCGGCCTGCCGACCGAGAAACTCACCTTTTACGCTCTGCTGTTCGGCCTGAGCGTCTATGTCGTGCGCCTGCGCTTCTGCGCCGACCTGCAGGCGATCCCCACGCCCGGACTCTGGATCAACGCCGTCTCGCTGGCGCTCTTTCCGACGATCGTGTCGCTGGTGACGATGGCCGCCGCCATCCGCGCCATCGGCTCTACGCCCACGGCGATCCTCGGTGCGCTGGAACCCCTTACGGCCCTCTTTTTCGGCGTCGTGGTCTTCGGCGAACGGCTCACGCTGCGCATCGTGCTGGGCGTGGTGCTGATTTTGGTTGCCGTGACGCTCATCATCGCCGGTCGGTCACTGCACATTCCTTTCCCGCACCTGCGGTTCCGCCGGGCGCGGTAGGGTAGTGGCGGAGTATGAAAGAGAATGCGGCATTAAGCCGCATTCTCTTTTTCCTGTCCGCTATGGTCGTCAGGGGTGGTTGCCGCGCGGACGATCTACAACCGGCTCTTCTCGTCGGCCGAACCCGCCTCGACGGCCCTGCGCTTGAAGGCCTTGCCCGACTTGAAGTTGTAGCTCAGCGAAATGCGGAATTCTCGGCAGTTCCATTGCTGGGAGACATCCACCCTGCGGACGAATCCTTCGCCGCGTGCGCCGACGTGCTGCGGGCGGTCGATCAGGTTGCGCACCGAGCATGCGGCGGTGAACTTGTCGCCGAACCGTTTTTTGATCCCCGCATTGAGGAAGTGCATCGGCTCCACCCAGCAGTTGCCGAAGTCCATGCGGCTCTGAAAGCGGTACGACAGGTCGATGTAGAACTTCGCGGGCAGCGTGAAGGTGGTCGAAGCATTCGCGAAATATAAATTGTAGTGCTTTTCGGGCGAGTGCTGGTCGATGCGCTGGCCCTGACGGATGTAGGTGGCGTTGAGGTTCATGGTCCACCATTTTGCGAACTGGCAGGGCGCATTGGCCGAGACGTAATAACTCTTCGTCGTGTCGTAATTGACCCACGCCATGCACAGCCGTTTCGGGTCGTCGGCGTCGGGACGCATCGTCTGTTGTATTTCGCCGGTCTGGACGACGGTGCCGCCCGTAAGCGTGTATTTGTGTTTCAGCACCAGCGTCAGGCTCGCGTCGTGCTTGTAGGCCGGATCGAGTTCCGGATTTCCCGTCTGATAGGTGTAGTCCGAAATCTGGTACCGCTGCGGGTTGAGGGTCCAGAACCGCGGCCGCTCGATCGTGCGGGCGTACTGTGCGATCAGCGAATAGGCGCCGTCCTTGGTGAGTGCATAGGAGACGTTGGCGTTGGGGAACAGACTGAAATAATTCTGCGCGATGCCGTGCCCTTTGCCTTCGGTGCGGGTGTACTCGCCGCGCACTCCCGCCACCAAGCTCCAGCGTCCGAGATTGGCCGACGCGATGCCGTACGCCGCGGCGATGTTCTCCGTATAGTTGATCGTGAAGCTCTGGTTGTCGTTGCGCGCCCATGCGTCGTCTTTCAGGTATTCGTACAGCGCGTCGTTGTGCATGTCGTTGTAGGTGTACTTGGCGCCGGCCCGCAGCGACCAGCGGGGCGAGAATTTCTTGTCGAAGGCCAGCGTGGCGGTGGTCACGTTGTAGACCGAGACCGAATTGTCGCGGTAGGCCGAGTCTGCGGCGGGCGCGGGGGCCGGAGCGGCTATGCGGCTGAAGTTGTCGTTCTCGGCGTCCGTGGTGCGGCGGTTGTAGTCGGCCAGCACCTTGAGCGTCGAACCCAGCGAGTCGATCTTCCAGATGTAGTTGAACGTCAGCGAGTAGTTGTTGCGCGCTGTGAAATTGTCATAGCGGCTGTCGGTGCGGGTCACCCCCTCTTCGGCCGTGAAGTCCGTGTAGGAGTCGTTGGGACCTTTTTCGCGGTTGCGCCAGTATTCGAACTCCGCGCCGACGCTCTGGCGGGAATTGATCTCGTACACCGAACCGAAGCTCGCGCCGAAATTCCGGTCGCGTTCGAATTTTTCGGAGTGGGCTTCGAGACTGTTGCTCCCCGACGTGTAGCGGGTGTTTTCGTCCGATTCGAATTCGTCGGTTTCGAGGTTGAACCACGCCAGCCCGTAGAGGTCGAGCCGTCCCGAATGGTAGTTGACGCGCGCACGGGGATTGACCGACCGCACCCAGCGGCCCAGCCGCGAATCGACCGACAGCGACCCCTCCACGCCGTTTTCGCGGCGTTTGCGGAGCGTTATCCGGATGATGCCGCCCGACGCATCCGCATCGTAGTCCGCGCCGGTCGTGGGCACGACCTCGATTTTCTGGATGTCGTCGGCGCGCAGCGAACGCAGGTAGGTCAGCAGCTGCGCCGGTTCCATGCGCAGTTCGCGGTCGTTGACGTACACCTTCGAACCGCTCTTGCCGTTGATCGAGATCTTCTCGTCGTCCACCCATACGCCCGGAGCGCGCTCCAGCAGTTCGATGCCGTCCTTGCCGATCGCCGCAGGGGCGTTGGCCACGTCGACGATGAAACGGTCGGCCTCGCGGCGGATCAGCTGCGCCTTGACCACCACGCCCTCGATCTGCGTCGAGGAGCTTTTCAGCACGATGTCGCCCAGATCGTTGTCCGCTTCGACGCGCACCTGCCGCAGAACGGGATCGAAACCCAGATACTGGATCGAGAGGGTGTATTCGCCCGTCGGGACCTTCAGCTCGAAGCGTCCGTCGTCGTCGGTCGCCATGCCGGCCACCTGCTCGCCGCCCCTGAGCAGCACCACCGTCGCATACTCCACGGCCTGCCCCTGCTCGTCCACGACGCGGCCGCCGGCCGGATACATGCGGGCCGCTGTTGCGTTCGCCGCAGCCATTGCGAGCAGCAGGATAAGGAGGATAAGTTTTTTCATAATATTCTGCGTTTAATTGTAATCTGCGTTGCATTTTAGTTGATGTGGCAAAGATATGTAAAAATGTTTATACTTTGCAATGCATAGTACTGTATTTTTGCAGAAAATTTTGATACATATATAAATGAGACCTCCGTACCGGCAGGGTACGGAGGTCCGAAAGGGTAGGACGGCGGGCTTACCTGCCTGCCGGAATCTGAATTTCGGTCAGCCACTCTTCCTCGCTGTCCTTGTTCCAGATGCCGTCGATATAGCTGAACCGGGGGCTTCCCGCGAGCTTGTATCCCTCTTTTTCGACGTATGCGTAAAGCTCGGCGAAGGTCTGCGGCAGGGTGTCGTAGTTTCCGCGGTGATACATGCACACGGCCGTCGGCACGGCCTCCAGCTCCTTGAATTCAATCAGCTCCGACTCCTCTTTCCGTTCGGTCACTGCTTCGCAGTATTCGATGTCGATGTCCCGTTCCCTGAATTCGCAGGTGTGGTCGATCGTGAAGCAGTAGCCCGGTTCGGAACATTCGCAACCCAGCCGCGCCATCTCCGGTCCGATGACATTGGGGCAGAGGTCGAACACTTCGTCGTAGCCCCTGACGACCCGGCGGTGGCTGGCGACGACGACCGCCGGCAGCTCTTTGATAAATGCTTTTTCCATTTTCTTCGGTTTTGCGAGTTCTTTTCCCAGCCTTTCCAGCTCCGTCATGCGCCGCTCCAGCCGAAGCAGCGTCTCCCGGCACTCCGCGGTTTTGGCCGCGATAAGCTCCGGCGACGGGCGCGTCCGCCCCTCGTCGAACAGCTCTCCGATCTCTTCGAGCGTGAATCCCAGCTCCTTGAGGTCGCGGATCGTGTTCATCCTTCCCAGCTGGCATACGTCGTAATAACGGTATCCGGTCCACTTGTCCACTTGGCTCGGTACGAGCAGCCCGATCTCTTCGTAGTGCCGCAATGTCTTGACGGTAACCCGGTTGAGCTTGGAAAATTCTCCGATTTTGAATTTGATTTTCGTTGTCTTCATAAACTCTGCGCAGTGTTCATGCGGCAAAGATACACCCTGACCTTGGGGACGGGTCAACTGTTTCGCATTATTTTTTTTCGGCGGCCTGCGAAAAAAAAGGTCCGGCCCGACGGTCATCGTGAATATTTTGTTGAAAAATCGTTGCTCCCCGATTTAGGATTCCTGCGAATAATTCCTAAATTTGCAGATTGAATTATTATGGCTCATTGTCCCCTGACGTTATTCCGAACGCTCCGCTATGCCGTTTTCCGCCCGATACGGCGTCCGGACGGGTGCGGCGGGGTGCGGCGGCCGGGCCTTAAAGACTGATTTTATGATAAGCGCAGTTTACTATATCTTTCTGGTCTTCCTCTGCACCTTTTTCATGGTGCTGTCGGCCGTCGCTCTGGTCGTGTGCTATCCTTTCGACAAGGGCCGCCGCGTGGTGCACGAACTGTCGCGCATTCTGGTCCGCATCTTCTTCGCCGTGCCTCCCCGGTGGCGGCAGCGGGTGATCGGCCGGGAGTACGTGGACCGGAAGAAGAGTTACGTCATCGTGCTGAACCACAATACGGTGATCGACATCCCGACGCTTTACTACATTCCGCTCAATTTCCGCTGGGTCTCCAAGCGCGAGGTCTTCAAGACCCCCTTCTTCGGGCAGTACCTCGTCCTGCACGGCGACATCTGCATCAACCGCGGTCGCGCTTCCGAAGCGCTGGAGCAGATGGTCCGCGACGGCAAACTATGGATTTCGCGCGGCGCTTCGGTGGCCGTATTCCCTGAGGGTACGCGCTCCAAGGACGGCGAGATTCACCGTTTCAAGGCGGGGGCCTTCACGCTGGCCAAGGAGGCGGGCGTGGAGATTCTTCCCGTGGTGCTCGACGGTACGAAGACGCTCATCAAAAAGAACGCGCTGTTCAACTGGGGCAACCGGATCACGATCCGGGTGCTGCCCCCCGTCTCCGCCGGGCGGGTCGCCGCGGCCGAGACGCACGAACTGATGCAGGAGGTGCACGACGCCATGTGCGCGGCCCTCGCCGAGATCCGAAACAAAAAATAGACTATGGCAGATTTACTCAATACGAATCCGAACGACAATTACGGCGACGACGCCATCGTCACCCTCTCGCCGCGGGAGCACATCCGCCTGCGGCCCGGTATGTATATCGGCAAGCTGGGCGACGGCGCGCAGGCCGACGACGGCATTTACGTCCTCATCAAGGAGGTCGTGGACAACTCGGTGGACGAGTTCATCATGGGCGCCGGCCGTCAGATCGACATTTCGATCGCCGACAACGTGGTTTCGGTGCGCGACTACGGCCGCGGCATTCCCCTCAAGTCGCTCGCGGCGGCCGTCAGCGAGATGAACACCGGCGGCAAGTACGGCGGCTCGGCCTTCAAGAAGACCGTCGGCCTGAACGGCGTCGGCGTCAAGGCCGTCAACATGCTTTCGAGCGAATTCACGGCCCGTTCGGTCCGCGACGGCGAAGCCCGCACGGTGACCTTCGCGCAGGGACTCGAACAGAGCGATACGTGGGAGAGCGGCGTGAGGGAGAAGAACGGCACTTTCATCTCGTTCCGCGTCGACGAGGAGGTTTTCGGGCAGTACGCCTACAACCTCGAATACGTCGAGCAGATGATCCGCAACTACACCTACCTGAATCTGGGTCTGACGTTCAATTTCAACGGCAGCAGCTACGTCTCGAAAAACGGCCTGCTGGACCTGCTGAACGAAAACATGACCGAGGAGCCGCTCTATCCGCCGATCCACCTTTCGGGCGACGACATCGAAGTGGCGATCGCCCACGGCACGGGTTACGGCGAGAGCTACTTCTCGTTCGTCAACGGCCAGTACACCTCGCAGGGCGGCACGCATCAGGCGGCGTTCCGCGAGGCCATCGCCAAGACCGTCAAGGAGTTCTACCACAAGGATTACGATGCGTCGGACATCCGCACGTCGATCATCGCCGCCATCTCGGTCAAGGTCACCGACCCCGTGTTCGAGTCGCAGACCAAGATCAAGCTCGGTTCGAAGGAGATCGAGCCGGGCGTGTCGATGCGCAACTTCGTCGTGGACTTTCTGGGCAAGCACCTCGACGACTACCTGCACAAGCACTCCGAGACGGCGCAGATTCTCCAGAAGAAGATCGTCGAGAACGAAAAGGAGCGCAAGGCGATTTCGGGCATCCAGAAGAAGGCCCGCGAGACGGCCAAGAAGGTGTCGCTCAACAACAAGAAACTGCGCGACTGCAAGATACACCGCACCGACAAGCATGAGCTGGCCGAACAGTCGATGATCTTCATCACCGAGGGTAATTCGGCTTCGGGTTCGATCACCAAGAGCCGCGACGTGCGTACGCAGGCGGTCTTCTCGTTGCGCGGCAAGCCGCTCAACTGCTACGGACTCACCAAAAAGGTCGTCTACGAGAACGAGGAGTTCAACCTCCTGCAGGCGGCACTCAACATCGAGGAGGATATGGATAACCTCCGCTACAACAAGGTGATCATCGCCACCGATGCCGATGTCGACGGCATGCACATCCGCCTGCTGATGATGACCTTCTTCCTGCAGTTCTTCCCCGACGTGATCCGTCAGGGCCATCTGTTCGTGCTGCAAACGCCGCTTTTCCGCGTGCGCAACAAGAAGGAGACGCACTACTGCTATTCGGAGGACGAACGCCTGAAAGCCGTCTCCCGCTGCGGCGCCAACGCCGAAATCACGCGATTCAAAGGTCTGGGCGAGATTTCGCCCGACGAGTTCCGCGAATTCATCGGCGAGGGGATGCGGCTGGACAAGGTCCGCATCACCAAGGACGACCCGATCCACGACCTGCTGGAGTTCTACATGGGCAAGAACACCTACGAGCGGCAGGGCTTCATCATCGACAACCTGCGCATCGAGGAGGATATCGTCGAGCAGGACCTTGCAATCAGTTAAAGGAATATGGCAGAAGAAAAAGATATCATCGGGCGGGAAGAGCCGCTCAACGAGGACGCATCGACCCCGGAAACGGCCGACGAGGCAGCCGACGAAACCCCGGCCGCCGGGCCTCAGGGCAAGGCGGGCAAATTCGACCGGCTGACGCAGGACGAGGGGGGCGTGCGCAAACTGACGGGCATGTATAAGAACTGGTTCTTGGATTACGCTTCGTACGTGATCCTCGAACGCGCCGTGCCCCATGTCGAAGACGGTCTGAAACCCGTTCAGCGGCGCATCCTCCACGCCATGAAGGTCGTGGACGACGGCCGCTACAACAAGGTGGCCAACATCGTGGGCCAGACCATGCAGTACCACCCGCACGGCGACGCGTCGATCAAGGATGCGCTGGTCCAGCTGGGCCAGAAGGACCTGCTGATCGACTGTCAGGGCAACTGGGGCAACATCCTCACGGGCGACGAAGCCGCCGCGGGCCGTTATATCGAAGCCCGCCTTTCGAAATTCGCCAACGAAGTGGTCTTCAACAAGAAGACCACCGAGTGGATGCTCACCTACGACGGCCGCAAGGAGGAGCCGGTCACGCTGCCGATCAAGTTCCCGCTGCTGCTGGCGCAGGGCTCGGACGGCATCGCCGTAGGTCTGGCGTCGAAAATCCTGCCCCACAACTTCGTGGAGCTTATCAACGCCTGCATCGCCCATCTTCAGGGCCGCGAATTCCAGCTTTACCCCGACTTCCCGACGGGCGGCATGGCCGACGTGAGCCGTTACAACGACGGTCTTCGCGGCGGTGCTGTGAAGGTCCGCGCCAAGATTTCGAAGATCGACAAACGTACGCTGGCCATCACCGAAATTCCCTATACCACGACCACCGAGTCGATCAAGGATTCGATCATCAAGGCCAACGACAAGGGCAAGATCAAGATCAAGAAGGTCGATGACAATACGGCCGACCGGGTCGAGATCGTCATTCAGGTCTCGCCCGACGAGTCGAGCGACAAGACCATCGACGCACTCTACGCCTTCACGGACTGCGAAGTCTCGATCGCCCCGAACGCCTGCCTGATCTGGGAGGACAAGCCCCATTTTCTGGGCGTGAGCGAAATCCTGCGCCGCTCGGCCGAGCATACCAAATGGCTGCTGGGCCGCGAGCTGGAGATCCGGCTCGGCGAGCTGAACGAAGCGTGGCACGCCGCGTCGCTCGAACGCATCTTCATCGAGAACAAGCTCTACCAGCTCATCGAGGGCAGCAAGAGCCGCGAGGAGGCCTACGCCGCCGTGGACAAGGGGCTGGAGCCGTTCAAGAAACTGCTCCGCCGCGAGGTGACGCTCTCCGACGTGCAGCGGCTTACGGAGCTGAAGTTCATCCGTATTTCGCGTTACGACAGCGACAAGGCCGACAACGAAATCCGCCAGATCGAGGAGGACATCAAGTCCACGCAGTACGATCTGGACCATCTTACCGAATATGCCGTAGCCTATTACGAGCGTATCCGCGACAAGTACGGCAAGGGCCGGGAGCGCAGGACCGAACTGCGCGAATTCGACAATATCGAAGCCACGAAGGTCGCCGTGACCAACGCCAAGCTCTACGTGGACCGCGCCGAAGGTTTCTTCGGCATCGGCAAGTCGATGAAGGACGCCGAGCTGGTCTGCGACTGCTCGGACATCGACGACGTGATCGTCTTCACCAAGGACGGCCGCTACGTCATCACCAAGGTCAGCGACAAGGCCTTCTTCGAGAAGGGCATCTATTATATCGGCGTCTTCAAGCGCAACGACGAGCGCACGATCTACAACGTGCTGTACCGCGACGGCAAGAACGGCCCGATCATGATGAAGCGCTGCGCCATCAAGGCCATCACGCGCGACAAGGAGTACGACATCACCAAGGGCACGCCCAAGAGCGAGATACTCTATATGTCTGTCAATCCGAACGGTGAGGCCGAGGTGCTCAAGATTTACTTCAAGCCCCGTCCGCGTCTCAAGAAGGTGATCGTGGACCTCGACTTCTCGACCCTCGCCATCAAGGGCCGCCAGAGTCAGGGCAATCTCTTCTCGCGCTACGGCATCCATAAGATCGTCCTCAAGGAGCGCGGCACTTCGACGCTCGGCGGCCAGAACGTCTGGTTCGACGAGGATGTCCGCCGCCTGAACGCCGACGGCCGCGGCACGCTGCTGGGCGAGTTCAAGGGCGACGACAAGATCATCGTCTGGACCTCCAAGAACCAGTACTACATCACGGGTTACGATCTCGGACAGCACTTCCCCGACGAAACCGTGCGCGTGAGCCGTTACGAAGCCGACCGCATCTACAGCGTCTGCTATTACGACCGCTCGCAGCAGTACTACTATATGAAGCGTTTCACGGCCGAGATGAGCGACAAGATGCAGTTCTTCCTCGACGAGGAGGGGCAGGCCGATCTGGTCGCCGTGACGGAACGCACGGGCGCCAAGCTCGAAATCACCTACAAGGGCGCGCATGCGTCGCGCCCTGCGGACGAGATCGACGTGGACGAATTCGTGGGCGTCAAGAGCCACCGCGCCAAGGGCAAGCGCCTGACGACCTACGACGTCGCCGCGCTGCGCTTCATCGAACCCGAACTGCCGCCCGAACCCGAACCTTCGGACGACGACGGCGACGACGCTCCCGACGATACGCCCTCCGGCGGCGGTGCTTCCGGCGGAGCGCAAGGCGGTTTCGGCAACGGTGCGGACAACCGTGCGGTGGGCGGTTCGAACGGTGATGCGGCTGATCGCGGCGCGATCGACGCCGCAGCACTTTCCGGTGGAATTGGTTCTGCCGTCTCTTCCGGTGCGAATTCCGCCACGGAAGGCCCGGCCTTTGCGCCGGCCTCTTCCGCTGCGGAAACTCCTTCCGCGCCGGGCGTCCCGGCCGGATCCGCCCCTGCTCGGAACAAGCCTGCGGCGGACGGCGTTCCTGCCGCAAAGGATAATCCTGCCGCGAAAGACGACTCGGCCGTGAAAGACAACCCCGCCGCGAAGGCTTCCGCTCCGAAGAAAACGCCCGCGTCGCCCGCCGGCCTGCCCCGTACGGGCACGACTTCGGGCGGCGTGGAGTTCGAAATCGAACGCGCCAAAGGCGATGCCGACGAGGTGATCGACCCCGAACAGCTGAATCTGTTTTAACCTCCGACGATGAAACCTCTTTTTCTGATCGGTTACATGGGGTGCGGCAAGAGCACCCTCGGACGCAGGCTCGCACGCCGTCTGGGTGCGGAGTTCGCCGACACCGACGCGCTGATCGAACGGCGCGAGGGGGCTTCCGTGGCCGATGTTTTCCGTTACGAAGGGGAGGAGCGTTTCCGCGAGGTGGAGCGCGAAGTGCTGGAACAGACGCTCGCCGGTACCGCCGCCGTGGTCTCCACGGGCGGAGGACTTCCCGTCTGGCGCGACAACATGGCCCGCATGAACGCTGCGGGATTTACGGTCTACCTGCGCCGCGAGGCGGAGCAGATCGCCCGGCGGCTGAGCCCTTACGGACGGCAGAAGCGTCCCCGCCTGCGAGGGCTGGACGACGCCGAACTGGTCGAGTTCATGAGCCGCGACATGGCTGCGCGCGAACCGTTTTACGCGCAGGCGCAGCTGATCGTCGATTGCGGCGAGCTGTCCGACGACGAGGTGGTCGAAACGATCCTTCGACACACGATGCAGAACGAATAACCTCCCTCCGCGGCGGTTGCTTTCCCCGAAGCGGACGGAGTGACAAATACACAGAAACGAATGAACGATGCTCCCATAGGTGTTTACGATTCGGGGCTGGGCGGACTGACCGTCTGGCGCGAGGTGCGGCGCATGCTGCCCTCCGAATCGCTCGTCTATCTGGGCGACGGCAAAAACTGCCCCTACGGATCGCGCCCCCGCGAGGAGGTGCGGCGGCTCGCCGACGAGGCCGTCGCCAGCCTCGTCGCGCAGGGATGCAAGATGGTCGTCGTGGCCTGCAATACCGCCACGGCCGCCGCAATCGACTTCCTGCGGGAGAAATACGCCCCCATGCCGATCGTGGGCATGGAGCCGGCCGTGAAACCCGCCTGCCTGAATACCCGCAGCGGGGTGGTCGGGGTGCTGGCCACCGAGCGGAGTCTCGACGGCGAACTTTTCCGCCGCACGGCGGCCAAATACGGCAGCGGCGTCGAACTCATCACCGCCCCCGGCCGCGGTTTCGTCGAATTGGTCGAGAGCGACCGCGAATCGACGCCCGAAGCCGAGCAGGCCGTCCGCGACGCCGTCGCGGTGATGCTGGAACACGGCGCCGACCAGATCGTGCTGGGGTGTACGCACTATCCCTTCCTGATCGGGGCGATCCGCCGGGCTGCGGCCGGGCGCGGCGTGACGATCATCGATCCTGCGCCCGCCGTGGCGCGCCGCACGGCCCAGCTGCTCGACGCCCGCGGCCTGCGTGCGGAGGCGGGGCATCGTCCCGAATACGGCTTCCTGACCTTCGCCGACGCGGCCTACGGCGAACGGTTGCGCCGCAAGGCTTTTGCCTGCGACGTTGCATAAATGGAAAATGATCGTTACTTTTGTATCGATAAACGAACACTGACATGGCATCGACCCAATCCAAATCGGCAAAGGCCTCCGCAACGCGCTCCGACGGCGAGAGCGCGCGGTGGATTTTCGGCCTGCTGCTGCTCTTTGCCGGAATCTTTCTGGTGGCGTCGGTGGTCTTCTACTACTTCGACTGGCGCGGCGATTACAGCGCGCTGCACGGCATCGGCAGCGAGAATCCCAATTTCGACGATTCGATCGACAACCCCTGCGGCCGTCTGGGCGCATGGACGGCCGAGATGCTTGTCGGCCGTTCGTTCGGTCTGTTCGGGATCGTTGTCCCGATCATCGTGACGATGATGGGCGCGCGCATCCTGCGCCGGCGGCCCGTCCTTTTTCACCACTCGGTGCTCAGCTCGCTGCTGGTGCTGATCCTGGGGTCGCTGACGCTCGGCGTCGCCTTCGACGACGGGTGGGGAATGTTCAACAGCGGCTGGGGCGGCGCCTGCGGCATCGAAATGGGACGCCTGCTGAGCGGAAGCATCGGTATGGTGGGGTGCTTCATCGTGTTGCTGGGCGGCTGGATTCTGACGGGCGTCTTCATCAACCGCAATTTCATCAATACGGTCAACCGCGCCGGCAACGTGCTGGTCGACAAGAGCGGCAAGCTGGTGGGAACGGTGGCGCAGAAGGTGCCGTCGTTGCAGTCGCTCGTCGTCTCCCGTCCCCGGGAAGAGGAGGACGACGAGCAGGCGGCGCCTGCGGAGAGCGGCGTGCGCGAAGTGCGGCCGACCCCTCCGCCCGCGCCCGTCGCGGAGGAGGAGCCGCAGCGGGAGCGGGCCGTCAGCCCTGCTGCCGGTGGGGCGCAGGCCGCGGTCGCGGCCGACGACGAGGAGGACGATCCTTTCGTCGTGCACCCTGTGGGCGTGGCTCCCGTTTCGGGCGGCGTGCAGACCGTCAACGACTACTATGCCCGCAACCGCGTCACGGACGACGATCCCTTCGAGGAGCATACGCTCGGCGCGGAAGAGCCGGAGGGTGCGGACGCAGCGCCGCTGCCGTCGCGGCTGGCGGGCGAGGAGGACGAATTCGTCGAGATCGACCTTTCGGACGGCATGGACGATACG
>OGGS01001778.1_pt1 | contig 13732 bp, 9 predicted proteins | sample 1571281 | NCBI WGS metagenome assembly OGGS01 (sample SAMEA2582042, study PRJEB24529) | metagenome | biome: Human gut stool | place: China | collected 2011 | reverse complement strand
CAGCTTTCCACGCTGCGCTGGCAGCAGAAGGACGGGCTGGACACGGTGCTGCCATATGGACTGCGGAAAATCCAAGCCCTGCGCACGCTGACCACCGAAAGCACCGCCGTGCTGATTCCGTTCCGTGCGCAGGAAATCATGCAGCCGAACGGTCTGTATTATGGGCAGAACGCTGTCAGCAAGAACATGATCGTAGCGGATCGCCGCTTGCTGCTCAACGGCAACAGTTTTCGTTTGGGCGTTTCGGGTTCCGGCAAGAGCATGAGCGCCAAGGAAGAAATCGTGCAGATCGCACTTTCCACCGAGGATGACATCCTCATCCTCGACCCGGAGTCGGAGTTCGGCTATCTGACCGAAGCCCTTGGCGGCGTGGTGATCCGCATCTCGGCTACATCCGATACCCACATCAACGCGCTGGACATGGATCGTGCCTACGGTGACGAGCGCAATCCCATCGTCAGCAAGTCGGAGTTTGTGCTGTCGCTGTTCGAGCAGTTGATTGGTGATGGCATGGTGACCGCGAAAGAAAAGTCCATCCTTGGTCGCTGCACCGAGCAGGTGTACCTGCCCTACATTCGCAACGGCTATAAAGGCACACCGCCTACGCTGCAGGACTTTTACCGTCTGCTCCAGATGCAACCGGAACCCGAAGCGCAGGGGCTGGCGCTTTCGTCCGAGTTGTTCATTACCGGCACACTGAACACCTTTGCCCGGCACACCAATGTGGACACACAGGCGCGGATCATTGCCTACGACATCCGCGAACTGGGCGAGCAGCTTATGCCGCTGGGAATGCTGGTGACGCTGGATGCCATTTATAACCGCGTGATTCAGAACTGGAAAAAGGGGCGCAGAACGTGGATTTTCTGCGATGAGTTTTACAGGGCGAGACGTTCTGTGACTTAATAGGTCACAGGGTCAATGAGATTTATTGATACAACTAATAGAATGTTGCTCAAATGAGTGGCTAACACCACAAAGGGGCGCACATAAACTGCCTACGGCATGAGTAGCAGCGCCATGTGAAAATGTCGGAAAGCTAGGCTGGAGAGCAAAAATTCGACCCAAACAGTTTTAGCTGTGGAAATGTTTGTAGAGGTACAGGCTGTCGAAGATTATGTAGTGGGCTGTATATGGTGAGAATCCCGCAAGGGGGACGAACTGACGATTTAAAGGGTCTAAAATTCGAATGCGTTGAAAAGCGTATGTCCTAACAGGACGCTGATTACCGAAAAGTAGTTGGGTAGAAATGAAAGTCGGAATACTGTTAAAGGCAGTATAAATCAGCAGGCTCAAAGGAAGCACCTAAGTACAGTATCGCATTCTATTGGAACGTCGGAAGCAGCAAACGGTGAGCAGTGGCGACTGCTAAGACCCGTTGGCAGACAAATACATAAGCTGCCTTTATTGTTGTGAAAGCGGAGGCACGAGCGATGAAATTTCTGTAATGGAAATGGAGCAACAGCCTCTAGTGGGAGTGCCGCAACTAGCAGCGGCACAAAAGTAAGTGCAATAAAATAATGTAGTCAACATTCATAGGTTCGAGTATGACTAAGAGAAACCAACCAACAAAGGTGGTGTTGACTATGCGAAGAAAGGATATCAGAAAGCGGAAAGGTATTCGGTACGCCGAATACTACAATATGGTAGAAATTCAAGACGAATTATATCGGCAAGGAATGATGAAAAAGAAATTCTACCATCTTATGCCGATAATTGCCAGTCCACAAAATATCCGACTGGCATATCGCAATCTGAAAAATAACAAAGGAAGTAATACTCCCGGTGTAGATGGAAAAACCTTTGCTGACTATGCAAAACTTGAAGATGTTGAACTAATAAGAAAAGTGCAGGAAAAGCTGCTCAACTATCAGCCCAAGGCTGTTAGGCGTGTATACATTCCTAAATCAAACGGGAAATTGCGCCCATTAGGGATTCCGACTGTACTGGATAGATTAGTACAACAGAGCATCTTGCAGGTTTTAGAACCAGTCTGTGAGTCGAAGTTTCACAGGTATAGCTATGGATTTCGCCCGAACCGAAGCTGTAAGCAGGCAGTTGCTATGTGCTATAAATTGGCACAAGTAAACGGATATCATTATGTGGTGGATGTGGATATCAAAGGATTCTTTGACCATGTCAATCACGGAAAGCTGTTAAAACAGCTTTGGAGTCTGGGAATACGCGACAAAAGTCTGCTGTGCGTCATAAGCAGAATGTTGAAAGCACCTGTCGAGGAAAACGGAAAGAGAACTATTCCGCAGGAGGGTACGCCTCAAGGCGGTGTTCTCAGCCCATTGCTTGCGAACATCGTACTCAATGAACTTGATTGGTGGATACATAGCCAATGGGCTGGCATACCAATCCACAACCCATCTCCAAGTGAAATATGGCGTACCGGGCCTGATGGGATGCTCTACCGTCCGGGTGGAAATACGAAACTCCAACGGTGCAATCTGAAGCATGTGTACATAGTGCGATACGCAGACGATTTCAAGGTGTTTTGCCGAAATTACAACGCGGCTAAACGGTTGAAAATTGCAGTAGAGCGCTGGCTTTTGGAACGGCTTCATCTTGAAACCTCGCCGGAAAAATCAAAAATTACAAATTTAGAGGAATCTTACAGTGAATTTCTAGGTATCAAATTTAAACTTATCCCCAAAGGGCAGAAGTGGGCTATAAAATCGCACATGACAGATAAAGCAATAAAGAATCAGCAGAAAGCGCTAAAATCTCTCATGGTGCAAGCTTGTCACGATTATGGCAACCCATCAGTCCAACATATTTTTGTGAACCGCTACAACCAAGCCGTTGTAGGGATACATGAATATTATAGCATGGCAACAATGGTAAATGAGGATATGCACCGTATGTTTATCAGCATTGACAAAACCATGAAATGCCGCTGTGCGGGGAAAAATTCACTTGTAAGGGAAAAGCCGACGAAGATAAAAGGTGGAACCGATGCGTATATATTCCGCAAATACGGCAAGTCGAAACAGGTTCGATACATAAACGGTTTTATCATTGCTCCCATAGCATACTGCAAACATAAAAGTCCTATGTGCCATAGACCATCTATCAATCAATATACTCCCGAAGGCAGACGCAAAATACATGATATGCTCTGTAAAGAAGGGTATGCAGATGTGTTATTTGAACTTGGGAACCGTATGTCACCCTTACAAAGTGTGGAATACTGCGATAACAGACTGGCAAGGTTTGTGGCATCCAAAGGAAAGTGCGAAATCACAGGGAAATTGTTATCTGTGAATGAAGTTCACTGTCATCACTTTCTGCCGCGACATCTAGGTGGAACAGACCAGTATTCAAATTTGCGTATAGTTCATGTGGATGTACACAGGCTTATCCATGCTACTACTCCGGAAAGTATTCAATTTTACTTGCGAAAAACAGGTTGTTATAAGAAACCATGTCTTGATAAAATCAACCGCTGGCGTGCAAGTGCCAATCTTCCCGCTATTACGTTATAAAAAAAAATATATAATCCTTACTTTGAAAGTGACTGCATTAACAATGAAAAACTTATCCCATGGAACGCCGTGTGCAGTGAAAGCTGCTTGCACGGTGTGGACCGGGGCGAAAGGCTCGAAAGAGTCTGACCTATCGGTATTTTTGTTCCGCTATGAGTACAGCGCCAATTTCTTTTACAAGCTGTGGAAGCGCATCCGCAAGTACAACGGACTTGTGACCGGACTGACGCAGAATGTGGACGAACTGCTGCGCTCCGACACCGCCCGCCTGATGCTGGCCAACTCGGAGTTTTTGGTCATGCTGAACCAGAGCGCCACCGACCGCGCGGAACTGGCGAAGCTGCTGAACATTTCCGACAACCAGCTTGGCTACGTCACCAATGTCCCCGCAGGCTGCGGGCTGATTCGCTGCGCGGGCAACATCGTGCCTTTCACAAATTCTTTTCCGAAGGACACAAAGCTCTATAAATTGATGTCGACCAACCCGTCCGAGAAAAGGGAGTAAAGCCATGCAATACAAAAATAGAGGACCGCCGAAGCGGTCCGAAGGGGTGCTACAAACTTGAATTCGACGCTATGATATTTCCTTTTCGTCATCTCTCGGTGGTCGAACATAGCGTAGCATTTCTTTTACACAAGCACCGAATTGCAAGAAATTGGATTTTGCTTCTTTTAGTGTTATTCCATGATTGGAGTCGCTTGGCTCGTTATCAGAAGTGATGAACGGGTCATTCTCCCAAAAGCAAACGGGACAAATATACCCACAATCTTCATCTGCCGGGACATTGTAGGTAAGAAATCCACAACAAGGACATGGATATTTTTTCATTACGGAGTTTGTTCGCCCCTTTCATTTTTCAAATTTATAGACCTATTTTAATGCTGCCAAATATTGTTTTCCAAATCCCGCAGCCGTCCCTTATAGTCATCTATCAGAGCCTGAACATTTTCCCCCTGCGGGAAGGTCACCAGATAGCCGTCCCCAGCTTCATGAAAGCCGATGATTCCGGCAAGCCCTGCCATCTCGGCCACTTTCAGCAGGGTGTGGTAGTCATACTCGGCGGCACTGATATATAAATTCATGGGAGAAACCTCGCGTTTCAAAGAGATGATTCTATTATAGCAACATCTTTTCATAATTGCAAAGAAAATGCTGTATCGTCCAGAATCGGAAGATACAGCATTGCTTTTTTATATGTAATGGCCCTTTAGCCCAATTTGTTGTCTGGCCTTGACCGAGCGATTGCTCTGGCATGGTCTAAGGCGCAGTGGTGTGCGGGATGCTTCCCGCGTTTGTTTTGATTACGAGACTTATTATAGCGGCGACTTGTGTGTAGAATTTAAAAGCTGTTTGAACGATTTTGAAATTCAATTTGAATAATTTATGACGTGGGGTGATGCCATGAAAGATATTAAAGAAAAGCCAACCGCGCATATGCCGAGAAGCAATGCAACCGGGGGAATCCCGAAAGCTGCGATGAAAAAGGCGTGGGCGGAGGCCAAGGAGAAAAGCCGAACCATGCTGCGAGAAAGCACTTCTACGCAGGGAGACGGTGATTATACAACTGCGCAAGATACCAGCTCGGTGGTAACCGATACATCCTATTCGGTCATCAAGCAAAACACAGATTTCACCGTGCAGCAGGGGCGCAAGATTGCGCGCAAACAGGCAGAAAAATACCGGGAACGACACGCCGCTGAACAGGTCGAGACCGCCCGCGCCCATGCCGCCAATGAGCGCGGTGTCAGCCCGAAACAGGCTGGGCACGACACGCTGACCGATGCAGAGCAGCGCTCGCGCCGTGGGGCGGATTTGCCCCGCCAGCGAGCAAAAGAAAAAGCCGTTACCGCCAAGACCGTGCCGCGCGATATTCGCGGTGTGACCCAAAGTCAGCGCCAACTGCGAACCGCCGCAAATGAAACTGTGTGGAGCATAACAACCCAAGCACAAATGCAGACTCGTACCCGTCAAGTGCAGCTTGCTATCCAGAAAGCCGCCAGCAGCACCTGCAAGACGGCTGTGGCGGTGCGCTCGGCAATACGGCATTTTCTTGTCGGCCTGCACAGTCTTGTCGCGGCCATTGCTGCAGGGATTAGCGTGGCACTCAGTATTATTATTGTCATCAGCCTTGTGGCCTTTGTGTCCGGCTCGGCCTATGGCATCTTTTTTGCCGCCAATGCCCCCAACGCCGACACAATTACCGTGCAACAGGCAGTAGAAACACTGACAGCAGAATACCGCGACAGGCTGGAAGAAATCTCCGACACCGTACAGCATGACCGCCAAGACATTACAGCCAACGATGACGTGTACTACATTCGTTGGCAAGATGTCCTGGCGGTCTTTTCTTCGTATGTTTCAGGAAATGAACAAGGCGCACCCGTTGCGGCACTGACAGAGGAGCAGGTAGATAAACTGCGGGAAACTATGTGGGCGATGAATGCGGTGGATTGTTCCACCCACCCGGAGACTACCACAATAGAAACTACCGATGAGGACGGCAACCCGACTACCACAGAAATCACCGAAACTGTCCTCGTAATCGAACTGACCCACAAAACACCCGACGAGATGGCGGCAGACTATCACTTTTCCACCCGCCAGAATACTTATCTGCAATTGCTGCAGGACCCGCAGTACGAAGAGCTATGGGCAGAACTACTCGGCGGCTTTGCACAGGGCGGCGGTGAGCTTATGACTCCGGACAGCACCCGCATCCCGACAGGCACCCTGCAATGGCCGCTGCCTGTCGCGGGTACGATTACTTCTCAATTTGGTCACCGCGTGGACCCCATCACCGGCGAGGTAAGCTCCCACACCGGCACCGACATTGCCTGTGCCGAGGGTACGCCGATTCTCGCCGCCGCAGATGGCGTGGTCACTGTTGCCAATGGCCTTGACAGCTGGGGCGGCAGCTACGGCTATTACATCCAAATCGATCACGGCGGAGGGCTGGAAACTTTGTATGCACACTGTTCGTCCATCTGTGTAACTACCGGTCAGCAGGTGCAGGCCGGGCAGGTCATTGGCTATGTCGGGCATACAGGAAGGGCAACAGGCGCACATTTGCATTTCGAGATACACATAAATAAAATTAGGAAGGACGCAATGAGTTATTTCGGGATGCAATATTGAGAACAGATTTACAATTTGCAGCCGGTCACGGTCTGCTCAGCGCACAATCAGGACATAGGGATCAAACAGTTGTTCATGCAGCTCGTCCATGGCCTGTTCGGGGTCGGAAATATCGGTCAGCCAGAGCGAATAGTCATACTGGCAGAATCCGGACAAATCCATCTTGAAGTTTGTTTCCCAGTTGTTGTTCATGACCCAGGAATACAGCGGGCGGGCATTGTTTTCTGCTGCGCCGTCGCACAGGCGGATGGGGTGATGCTGCATCTCGCCGGTATAGAACATGGGAACATCTCTGGCTGCAATCAACACGCCGCCTTCGGGGGAAAGGCGTGCCGCGCCGTCATCCGACATATAGAATTCCATGCAGGTGCCGGGCAGCTGGTCAATGCCGGGGCGGAAAGCCTCACGCGCACCCTTGCGAAGCACGGTTTCGTTGCCGAGACGGTTCAGATCAAGCGACAGGAAAACACTCTCCACTTCGTCCGAAATTGTCTTGCCAAGTTCCAGGGTAAAGTCAATACGGGGAATGGCTTCATACAGTTTCAGCAGAACATCAGCTTTTACTGTACCGGCAAGGCTGTAATGCAGACGCAACTGGGTGAACACAGGACCATGTTCCATGCAGGTGATTTCAAGCAGCTTTCCGATGTGCGTTTCTGCGTGTTTGCCGCGAATATTGCGACCCAGTGCACGGCGCTCTTCGTAAGAAGAGAATGGTACCTCCTGGTGCAGCGGCGTGCGCTGGTACACCGGCGTGAAGAATGGAATGGCAGTACCGGCCATTTCGGTTCCGGTGCGCTTATCCACAAACGAAGTGATGCCATCGCCCGGCTTATAGCAGATGCGGAAGAATTTGTTTTCCACTTCATACGGCAGGCGGTACGTCACCGGGTCGTAGTCATTCACAATATCCCGTACTTCTTCAGCGCCCATATAGCAGTGACGTGTATTCAGCGTTTCCGGAGCTTTGTGACGGGCAGCGTAGGTGTATTCTTTTTCTTCGCCGTAAGACAGCGTATCAATAAAGCTGATTTTGCGTCCGCGCGGGTGAGGGGATACCTGGCAGGTGTACAGATTCCCAGCCAGATCACGCACCTCAACATCTTCAAGCGCAAGGGTTTCAATATAGAATTCAATCAGCTGCGGTTGGCTTGTGTGGCTGACACCTACCGCACGTACAGCACCGGTGGTGTTGTAGTAGCGGAGCATATCGCCTTTCTTCTCGGCAATGGAGCAAAGCATAAGGGAGGCGGCTTCATGCGCCTTGGATGCGTAGCTGTTCTTACGCATATCCAGGTTCAGCACCATCGTGTCATATGGGTTAGTGATGGTGGAAGAATGTCCCCATGTATGCTCTGCATACAGCATCAGGTTGTCCTGCACGGTTTCTGCCAGCGCCGGATAATGTACTTCTGCATCCGAATCCAAACGGTTTGCAAGCTGCCAACGGTGGTCGGCATCCTTGTAGTGCTTGACCGCATAGGGGGTACTGCCGACACCATTGGCCCACCAGTCCGTCCAGTCACCGCGGTAAACAGGTGCATCCGTAAGTTTCGGTGCGATGGCAGCGTACAACTCCTGCAGCGAAACCATCTCAACGCGTACTTCCTGACCGTACTTTTCATTATAAGCGCGGATGGTTTCCATAATCTCGGCAGACGGCGGCGCATTATCGCTGAAAACACCGGACACTGCGGTTACAATGAAATCGTATGGATAACCCTCGGTTTCACATTCGGTCAGATACTTGTCAAGATTTGTATGCAGCTGATCCGAGAAGGAAGTGCCGGCGTCGGCATCTTCACCCAGGCGGTTGCGCATCATCCAGTTGACAGCGTGGTTGGGCTGAAGGCCTAACACATTACCCAGATTATAATGTTCACCGTTCCAGACCAGAAGCCGTTTACCGGATGCATTCTCCCAGAAGAAAGCATTCTGGTTCTGGTACAGCGGATACATACCGTGGTGGCAGTGGACATTCGTGAAGAAAAATTCCACGCCGTTTTCAATCATGGCATCGCGGTAGCCCATGGAAAAGCCATTGACATCGGCTGCCATTGCCGTGCGGATCTTTGTGCCGAACGGCTGCAGCTTGTCCTGCCATTTTGCCAGACGCTTGCTGAATACATCGGCATTGACAAGATCATTGAAGTTCAGATAGTTGGCCGAAATACCGATTTTGCCTTCCTTGACAAAACGGGCAAAGTCGGCGCGATCCTCCTCGCTGGCCTGTTTCCAGAACTCCTCTACGCAGTACAGCGTTTCGCAGTTCCAGCGGAAGTCAGCATATTCCGGCTGACGCATCATCGACAGCACGGTTTTGATATAGTTGACCTGAATTGCAATAACGCGTTCCTGCAGATCTGTGTAGCCTATGTCGGTATGGGAATGGTGGACAACATAGACCGTCTTGATGGAATGTGCCATGATAAAATACCTCCTAATATTTAATTTGCGGTTTTCGGGGGAAAGCCACAGACTTTTGAGATTGATAAAATGCCGGTGATTCTACATCGGATGTGCCACAATGCATACCGGTGCAGGGCAGGATATTTCTGCTGTTTCCTGTTTTAGAAGTCCCGTCTTTTCATCCCTGCGGAAGCAGGTGATGCAGCCGCTGTCCTGATTGGCAGCCAGCAGCATATAGAATAACTCAGTTACGGACACAGGCAAGAATGACCTTGACCTCGCTGCCGTCCGGGCTGTAAATTTCATAATCGCCGGCTGCCTGAGGAACAATGCAGGTTTCGGCATAGTGCAGCTCCAGAGGAGGGAACGCATCGCTTTTGCTGCGCAGAACCGCCCGCGTACCATCAACCAGGTTCAGCATATGCACACTGCCGTTGCGATGTACCGGCAGGGCAGAAGATGTTGTAAAGCGGAATGTGTCCAGAAACTCCCGTTCATGCAGACCGGTGCGCACAACTGTTCCGTTTTCGCCGGTATAAACTTCTGCCACTGCGTTGACAAGGTTTCTGTGAACCCATTCGGTATTACGGTACCATTGGATGTTGGCCGCACCATGTTCAAGGTGGATGGGACGAGGCTTGCCGTCAAGGTCAACGCGACCCCAGTCCCAGAGCTTGAATGTGAAAATATACGGCGTAGCGCTGATTTCCAGCACCATGGTATCTGCGCCGGAGCAATGTACAGTGCCGGCCGGAATCAGCACATGGTCATGCTTCTTGACAGGAATCTTGTTGACAAATTTTTCTGCAGGGAAAGGCTTGCCGCCGTTCTGGGCTGCCTGCAGGGCGCTGACCATTTCTTCCGGCTTTGTACCGGTTTTAATGCCCAGATAGACGCAAGGGGCTTCGCCGGCAGCATCCAGAAGATAGTAGCTCTCATCCTGTGTATAGTGCATATGGAAATGGCTCTGGATGTATTCGGTCAGGGGGTGAACCTGAAGCGAAAGGTTCTGCCCGTGCATGGTGTCCAGCATATCAAAACGAATGGGAAATTCCTTGCCGAAGCGTGCATGAACACGGTCACCCAGAAGCTCACGCGGGTGCGCATAGACAAGGTTGAGCGCCGGCGTTTCCACAACACAGGAACCGAAATCCAGCAGCAGGCTGTTTTCCTCCGGAACGCCGTCAAAGCTCCAAGCATAGTTGCTGCCGTTTTCGGGCAGGTCAAAATGCGTTTTCATCCAGTCGCCGCCCCAAACGCCCGGGTCAAAGTAAGGCACCATGCGGAACGGCTGCGCCGCAGCTTTGGACAGTGCTTCGCGGTAAGCAGCGCCCGGCACAATGGCAGGGTCACCGGCTGATGTGGTATCGAGATAATAGTCAAAAACCGGCAGCAGTTTGTCTTTGATCCGGTCGCCCCAGCGCCATTCGGCAAAATAGCCGCGCTTATATTTCGCGCGCTGCGGCAGGTCATGCATGGCTGTATGCCAGTTGTCCTGCCCTTTGCGGAAACGGAGCTGAATTTCCCACCGCGTAATGTCCGCATAGATGGTGATGTCTGCACGTTCCACAAGAGAGGCGCCGACACCGTAAACAAGTACCAGACCATCCGTTACAGCATCAATTTTTTCCCGGACGGCGCGCAGCGCCTCTTCCGGGTAAAAATCTTTCATCTGCCAGGTGGTCATGATGCCGAACACAGGGTCGTCCGTCAGTTCATGTTCGATTTTTGCATCCAGCTCAGCGGGCGGGATTGCCAGATCATCTGTATGGATGACAAGCTCGGCATGCGGGAACAGTGCAAGGATCTCCGCTTGATCGGTACCGGGGTAGCATTCAACCGTCACAACGGTTTTGCTGCTGCCCGTACACAGGGCGTGCAGTTCCTGTTTTACGGCATCGGTTCCCCGTGCAGCATGGTCGGCGGCGCCGACCTGTATGATGGGGAAGCGCCGGTAAGGGTAAGTAGAAGGATTCGGCATAAAAGGCACCTGCTTTCGGATATTTTGTACGATATAATCAACATACACGGAAGCGGGATAAATGTCAATACATTTCTGAATAAAATTAAAATTAGTAATTACATCTTTACAAGTTGCCGTCTGCATGGTATACTTGATTCAGAAGTTCTGTGTAGCATAAATCTGCGCTGTGACAATATTTTTGCGTGGAGAACACCAGACGCAGCACATCAGCAGGGAGGTTAGATATAGTATGTCGCAGCCGCGATATCTTCAGATTGTACAGCAGTTAAGGGATCGGATACAGAATGGGGAATACCCGCCGAACACCCGCATTCCCACAGAAAACGAGCTGTCTGTTTCTATGGGGGTAAGCCGCCCCACGGTTCGTCAGGCGCTGAACCTGCTTGAACAGGAAGGACGCCTGACAAGGGTCAAGGGAAGCGGCACCTATGTGACAGAACCAAAAATACAGCACGAATCCACGCGGTTCGTGATCGGCTATCAGGAAGAAAGCCGGGAACGGCACAACCACCTGCACACCAGTGTGCTGGCACTGCAAAAAGAAAAACCGGGCAAGCTTGCCGCCAAAGCACTGGGTCTTGCCGAGGGGGAACGCGTGACCCGGATGGTTCGGCTGCGCTGGCTGGAAGGCATGTATAACGGCTGCCCCATTGTGTACACAACGGTGTATGTGCCGGTACGCCTTTTCCCGGAAATGGAAGAACAAAACTTTACGGATGCATCCTTTTACGAAATGCTGGACAGTCGCGGGCTGACCGTCATGCGAACCTCTCAGCGACTGGATGTGCGTATGCCCCCGGCAGAGGTCGCGGCAGAGCTTAAACTGTCGCCTTTTGAACCGACAGTCTATATTGTCTCGACCGGCTATAGCCAGAACGGTATTGCGGTGGAATACAGCGAAAGCTATTATCCGGCAAGCCGGAGCAGTTTTAATATTGAAATCAACCGGGGGAGATAAAATGCAGGAAGTGTATCTGTGTCTGGATGTGGGCGGTACGGAAATCAAGGCTGCACCTCTGGATAAAAGAGGAAATTTTCTGGCACCTGTCCGCCATTTCCCGGCAATGGCCGGTGCGGACAGGCAAACGTTGCTTGAAAACTTTGGTTGGATTTTTAGCAGTATCTGCCCGGAAAATGCTGTTCCCATTGAAATTGATTTTGCGTTTCCCGGACCGTTTGACTATAAAAACGGCATCTGCCTTTTACAAGGGCTGGACAAATACGATGCACTGTACGGCTGCAATCTGCGCCGAGCATTCTCCGAAATCAGCGGCTTGCCGGAGCAAAAAATTCAATTCATCAATGATGCGGCGGCCTTTGCGTTGGGGGAAATGACCTTCGGTCAGGCGACGCAAGCCGGGCGAGCTCTGTTTGTGGCAGTGGGAACCGGCTGCGGCAGTGCATTTGGGGTGAACGGATTTCTGGCTGAGGAAGGGACACCCGGTGTGCCGCCAAACGGATATTTTTATAATGCACCGTTTCGGGACAGCTGCGTAGACGACTATATTTCCCGGCGGGGGCTGGAAAAGCTGTCCGGCGAGATGCTGGGTGTGCCGCTGGATGGTCGTGCGCTTGCAGAACGCATCGCAGCCGGGGATGAGCAGGCCAAAGCCTGTTTCCGGTGTTTTGGTGAACAGCTGCGCGATGCATTGCAGCCGCAGATCGAAGCATTCTGCCCGGATATGCTCTGCATGGGGGGACAGATTATGGCAAGCGCGGCATTGTTTCTGCACCCGTTGGAAAAACTTTGTACAAACAAGAAGATTACTTTATATATTACACAGGATACTTCTCTGCGGACTATGCAGGGGCTGACAAGAGCTGCCAGCCGGTAGGCATATATCAATCTGCTTATAGATCTTTGCCTCGGTTTCTTCAAATCCGTCCGCTAAAAATACATATATCATTCTGATTGTCCTTTCCCGGCATTATAAACCGCACTGAACTTCTCAACCATAAAACACGGGTGATAAGACTTCTTCGCCTTGCGGAGATTCTCCTCTCCCATATCCTCTTCCCTGTTTATATATTCAAGTCCTTTACAGAACCTGTTTGCCATCATATAGTTTATCATCGGATATGCTCCGTCATAATCGGTAAACGCTTTTTCAACGTGGGTCACAAACGTATCACTGCATTGCTGTTCGCCGTACGAAAATGCCTGTATCCTGCCGTCGACTCTCAGGATTCCGCCGACAAGACCTAAGTCGAAGAAATGCTCGAGTCCTATTCCGACAGCACACATTTCCTCCGATTTATCCTCACTTTTATCGCAATCATTGCGTATGCACCATTCAAGGCTCATCTGCTTACATTCGTCAATATTGTCAGGCGTAATATCCTCAAAGCTCCAGTTAAGCTGTTTGAAACGGTTTATATAATTACGCTTTGAATGCAGCTTCTTTCCGCCGAGCGTTGCAAGCGACTGCGACTGATACACATAGTCGTACAGATCTTCGCTTGTATCGAAGGTGAACATACCGGGATAACGCTGTTCAAGCATCTGCTTGTCCTTTATATCCATACTGCAGAATTCAAACGGTATTCCCGTACTGTCACAGTAATTTTTCAGTTCTGAAAGCAGTGCGTCCGTATCGCCTTTTCCTGCGGGAAACACGAAACAGTTTCCGTGCTTTGATACATAAAAATCCTGAAAACGTCCTACAGTAATGTTGTAAACACCGCTCCACACAAAGTTGTTTGTGAAGT
>OGGS01001775.1_pt1 | contig 13745 bp, 8 predicted proteins | sample 1571281 | NCBI WGS metagenome assembly OGGS01 (sample SAMEA2582042, study PRJEB24529) | metagenome | biome: Human gut stool | place: China | collected 2011 | reverse complement strand
TCGAGTACACCTCGAAGAACATGCCCAAGTTCAACTCGATCTCGATTTCGGGTTATCACATGCAGGAGGCGGGCGCAACGGCCGACATCGAGCTGGCCTACACGCTGGCCGACGGTCTGGAGTACCTGCGCGCAGGTATCAACGCCGGCATGTCGGTGGACGCCTTCGCACCGCGCCTGTCGTTCTTCTGGGCCATCGGCATGAACCACTTCATGGAGATCGCCAAGATGCGCGCCGCGCGTATGCTGTGGGCCAAGATCGTGAAGCAGTTCGATCCCAAGAACCCCAAATCGCTGGCCCTGCGTACCCACTCGCAGACTTCGGGCTGGTCGCTCACCGAGCAGGACCCGTTCAACAACGTGGCCCGTACGGCCATCGAAGCCATGGGCGCCGCACTGGGACACACCCAGTCGCTGCACACCAACGCCCTCGACGAGGCGATCGCCCTGCCGACCGACTTCTCGGCGCGTATTGCGCGTAACACGCAGATTTACATTCAGGAGGAGACCAACGTCTGCCGCGAGGTTGACCCGTGGGCAGGTTCGTACTACGTCGAATCGCTGACGCAGGAGATCGCCGACAAGGCTTGGGAGCGTATTCAGGAGGTCGAGAAGCTGGGCGGCATGGCCAAGGCTATCGAGACCGGCATTCCGAAGATGCGTATCGAGGAGGCAGCGGCCCGCAAGCAGGCCCGCATCGACTCCGGCACCGAGAAGATCATCGGCGTGAACGAATACCGTCTGGAAAAAGAGGCTCCGATCGACATCCTCGCAGTGGACAACACCGCCGTACGCGAGAGCCAGATCAAGCGTCTGAAGGAGTTGCGCGCCAACCGCGACGAAGCCGCCGTGAAGAAGGCGCTGGCCGCGATCACCGAGTGCGTGAAGACCAAGCAGGGCAACCTGCTGGAGCTGGCCGTCGAGGCCGCCAAGGTCCGCGCTTCGCTGGGCGAGATCTCCGATGCCTGCGAAGTCGTCGTAGGCCGCTACAAAGCAGTTATCCGTTCCATCTCAGGTGTATACAGTTCAGAAGTGAAAAACGACAAACAGTTCGAGCGCGCCAAGGAGTTGTGCGCCGAGTTCGCCAAGAAAGAGGGCCGTCAGCCGCGCGTCATGATCGCCAAGCTCGGTCAGGACGGCCACGACCGCGGTGCCAAGGTAGTTGCCACGGGTTACGCCGACATCGGCTTCGACGTCGATATGGGCCCGCTGTTCCAGACTCCCGAAGAGGCCGCCAAGCAGGCCGTCGAGAACGACGTGCATGTAGTGGGCGTCTCGTCGCTGGCCGCAGGCCACCTGACCCTCGTGCCGCAGATCATCGCAGAGCTGAAGAAGCTCGGCCGCGAAGACATCATCGTCATCGTCGGCGGCGTGATCCCCGCACAGGACTACGACCAGCTGTATAAGGACGGCGCCGCCGCCATCTTCGGCCCCGGTACGCCGATCGCCACCGCAGCTATCAAGATACTCGAAATTCTGCTCGCCGACTAAAGCGACTGAAAGCAATAGCGATACCCTCCGGTTTCCCGGAGGGTATTTTTTATCCGTTCGGGGAAAAGAGCGGAAAGGCGGACTATGACGAAATTCCCTGCTTTCGCAAAAACCGACCGATTTACACGAAGCGCACCTCCGAAAACAAAAGGAGCTGTCTAACAAGTCCGATTTTTAGAATTTCACCCCCGTCAGATAAAACTCTGGCAGGGGTGATTTCCAATTTCGGGGACTTGTCAGACAGCCCCTCTGCTTAAATCCGGTGCGAACGGCCTACATGCACGCTTCGAGTATCCGGCGCGCCGCGGCGCCGTCTACATTCTGCGCTTCGCCGTACTTGACGCCGGAGGCATTGAAGCGGCGTTCGATCTCCGCGATCGTCGTTTCGCCGATCCCCTCCTCCGAAAGCCGGGTCGAAAGCCCCAGCGAACGGAAGAATTTTTCGGTGGCTTCGAGCGTACGGTCGATGCGCTCCTCTTCCGAACCGTCGGCAATGCCCCAGATCCGTTCGCCGTATTGGAGCAGTTTTCCGCGCTTCTGCTCCCGGAGCACGCGCAGGGTGCCATTGATGACAATCGCCAGCGTCGCACCGTGTGTCAGTCCGTGCAGGGCCGTCAGCTCGTGACCGATCATATGCGTCGCCCAGTCCTGCGACACGCCCATGCGGATCATGTCGTTCAGCGCCAGCGTCGCCCCCAGCATATATTCCGACATCACGGCATAATCATGCTGGTTCTCCCGGATTTTCGGAGCGATTTCGATCACCGTATGCAGGATGCCCTCGGCCCAGCGGTCCATCAGGCGCGACTGGCCGGGCGTGGTCATATACTGTTCCAGCACATGTACGAAGGTATCGGAGAGCCCGCAGGCGATCTGCCGCTGCGGCAGCGAGTAGAGGGTTTCGGGATCGAGAATCGAGAAGACCGGATAATCGCCGTAAAAGGCGTACTTCTCCTTGGTTTCCTGACGCGAAATGACCGAACCCGAATTCATCTCCGACCCCGTGGCCGACATCGTGAGGACGGTGCCCAGCGGAACGGTTTTATCCGCCTGTCCCTTGAGCACGATATCCCACGGATCGCCGTCGTAGAGCAGGCCCGCAGCGATGAGTTTCGTACCGTCGATGACCGATCCGCCGCCCACGGCCAGCAGGAAGTCGGAACCGTTCTCACGGCCCAAAGCCACGGCCTCGCGGACCGTCTCGACGGAGGGATTGGGTTCGATGCCCCAGAACTCGACCCAGTCGCGCCCTTCGAGCGCCTTCACGACCTGATCGTAAACCCTGTTGCGGCGCACGCTGCCGCCGCCGAAGGTAATCATGATCTTCTTGTCGGCAGGGATCAGTTTGCCGAGTCTGGCGATCTGTCCTTTGCCGAAAACCAGTTTCGTAGGATTGTGATAAATGAAATTATTCATAACGGTATGCGATAAGTTTCAATACGACTCCTAAATATACGCAAAAATAACAAAAAGAACGCCGGAATACTCCGGCGTTCTTTCTATGTCTCGAAAAATCGGGTTTAGAAATATTTTCCGCGCAGGTCCTGAATCTTGGCCATCTGCTGGATAGCCTGCACCGAGAACTGCTGGGCCATGCTCTCGGCCATAGCCTGCGCACGCACCTTCTCGCCTTCGGCTGTCTGCTTGTCCGAGGTCTGGATGTCATCCACCTCGAAGACATATACGCCGCTCAGACCTTTGACCGGAGCCGAGAGAACGCCTTTCTCGGTCGTAGACGAGATAGCGCCGATCAGACGGGGCTCGAAACCGGGACCGTTCACATAGAAAGCCCCGAAGGTCACGTTGTCGAAGTCTGCGACTTCGGTTCCGAGACTCTTGGCCTGCTCGTCGAGCGTAGAGCCGGAGAGCTCCTTCACGATATAGTCGTACTTCTTGTCGCGGAGTACCTGAGCACGGATCTGTGCCGAAACCTTTTCGAGGGGAGCGAATTCGTTGTCGTCGATCTCGGTCAGCATGGCGATCACATAATCCTTGCCTACCGGGAAGATTTCGGAAACATCGCCCACCTCGGCGCCGTAAGCCCAGCGGGCGACGTCGCGCGAATCCTCAAGACCCCGGATCGTACGCTCGCCCTGCGCCAGCGACGCGATGCGCGGCGTAACGGCGGCAGCCGAAGCGGCGTCGTTGAACGCTTCGACCGAACCTTTGGCGTTCACAGAGAAGGTGCCGGCCTGATTGTGGATGTCGCGGCGGGTAGCGGCCGAAGCCTCGACCGGATAGGTGATCGAAGCGACCTGAACGTGCTTCGACGGTTTGTCGGCACGGTAAACCTGCATCAGCTGAATGGCGTCGCCGGAAGCGATCTTCACGATATCGCCGGTTTTCGCATTGGCAAGCGCTGCAGCGAATTCGCCCGAAAAGGCCGAGAACGGCATGACGCCCACCTCGCCGCCGTTGGCGGCGGTAGCGTCATAAACCGAATACTGCGCAGCGACCTGAGCGAAGTCGGCACCGCCCTTGAGCACGGTCAGCAGACTGTCGGCCAGCGCCTCCTGCGTATAGGGAAGTACGATGTGGCGGATGCCCATCGAGTCGGGAACGATCTTGGTATCCAGCGCGCGGGCCATCGTCCACTCGTTGTTCTTCAGTACGGGACCGTAGGTGGCGCCGTCGAGCAGGGCCTTGGCCTCCTCTTCCGAAAGCTGCTTCGCCGAGACGTAGTTGTCGGCGATTTTGCCGTTGCGGTTGGCGCGGACAAACGACTTCAGCTCTTCGGTGGCGGCGAACTGCGCGCCGACCTCGGCGACGCTCTTTTCGAGCGCCAGCATGTCGTCGTCGGTCGGAGAAACCTCGAACACGACATACGAAAGCGCACGCGACGGCGTCTGCTTGAACATGTTCTTGTGGCTGTTGTAATACGCCTTGATGTCGCTCGACTTGAGCTGAATCAGCGAATCGGGAACGGCCGAGTATTTCTTACCGGCCCACTTGCCGGCATAGGTGTTGTTGGCGGAGTTCACACCGTTGGCCACTTCGAGCGAGTTGACATACACACCGCCCTTGATCAGGCCGAGGAACTTGGCGACCTCGCGCTCCATGCGGGCCTGCTCGTTGAGCTGCGCCCAAGCCTGCTGCGCCTGCGCGTTGGCTTCGGCCTCGGAGAGGAACTGGTGAACGGCGGCGACGTTGTACTCACCCGTGCGGGGATCCGCGAAGGCATTGTAGAAAGCCTGCGAAGGATGCTGGCCGCTGACCATCGACATACGTTCAGGCTCGGTAACGCGAAGGCCCATCTTGTCGAATCCGGGAGTCAGCACGTATTTGCCGATCAGGGCCTGCCATGCAGCGTTGGCAAGCATCGCCGACTGCTGTTCGTTGCTCTCCTGAGCACCGCTCTGCGCCTTGACCTGCTCGTACTGGTTGTAATACTCCGAATAGTTGATCTTTTCACCGTCGATAACACCGACCCGGGGGTCGTTGCCTGAGAAGCCCATTTCGGTCTTCAGGGAGAGAATGAAAGCCAAGAGGGCGCCTGCGATGACAATCGACAGCACGATGCCGAACTTGGTGCGTAAAGTGTTTAAACTTGCCATATAAATTGTAAATTATTCGTATTGTTTCGAATTAGCAGTCAAAGGTAGTAAATTTATTCGGAAAAGGCCCTTATTATGCCATAAAAATTCTCACAACTTCCGGACCCGCGCCAAGTCGATCCGCGAACGCGTCGTACGCAGGATTCGCACCTGCAGACCGCCGACGAAAACGGTCTCTCCGGCCGTGGGAATCCCCTCGTAATTGAAGATGATGAAACCCGCCAGCGTATCGTATTCGCGGCTCTCCTCGATACCCAGACCGTATTTCTCATTGAGGTATTTCACTTCGAGACGGCACGAGAGGACATACTCGTCGGGGCCGACCTGCTTTTCGGTCAGGTCGGGCACGTCGTGTTCGTCCTCGATCTCGCCGAAAATCTGCTCCAGCACGTCTTCGAGCGAAATGACGCCCGCCGTGCCGCCGAATTCGTCGATCACCACGGCGATGTTGGTGCGGTGCTTGATAAAGTTCTGCAGCACCAGTTGCAGCGGCATGGTTTCGGGAACGAAATTGACCTGCATCATCACGTCGGAAATACTGGCCGGACGGGTGAACAGACTCTTCGAGTTGATATAGCCGATGATGTTGTCGATGCTCTTGCGCCAGACGAAGATGCGCGAATACTTGGAATCGACGAAACGCGCCGTGAGCTGTTCGATGGTCGTATCGTCGATGTCCACTGCCTCGACGTCCACGCGCGGCACCATGCAGTCGCGCACCCGCAGGTCGGCGAAATCCAGCGCGTTCTGGAACAGCTTCAGCTCGTTGTCGGGTTCGGGACGCGGCTCGGAACTGTTGGTGTCGAGCAGCGACGCGAGGTCCTCGCGGTCGAAACTGTGCGTCGTCGTCCGCTCTTCGACGCGGCGGCCCGTCAGACGCAGGATACCGTGCGAAATGAGCGTCGTCAGCCGCGCGATCGGATAGAGCAGCAAATAGAAGAAATAGATTACCGGCGCCAGCGCGCGGTAATAGAAGTTCGGATTGTTGCGGAAGACCGACTTGGGCAGGAATTCCGCGAAAAAGATGATGATGACGGTCGAAACGGCGGTTTCGATCGCCACGGAACCGTTCCGGGCGATGCTCTCCCACCCCAGCGCGTAGAAAATACCGCGCAGCAGCAGCGACATGTAGAGCGAGTAGATGACCAGCGCGATATTGTTGCCCACCAGAATCGTGGTGATATACTGTCCGGGGTGGCGGGAGAATATATCCGCTATGCGGTCGAACATGCGGCTCTGCTTGCGGTCGATCTCCAGTTTCAGGCGGTTCTTGCTCGTAAAAGCGATCTCCATACCCGAAAAGAATGCCGACAGCAACAGCATCAGGACAATCAGTATGACCGAAGTAAGCATCTCTTATTGGGTTGATTGTATCTCGTCATCGTCCAGTTTCAGATCCACCGGCTTCATCTGCTGCTGTTCCGTTCTGGGCCGGGCTTCGGCAGGCTCCCCTGCGGACGCCGGTCTGCCGGGCGCATCCCTGCGAACGGGCCGCCGGACCGGAACCGGAGCGACGGCGGGCTTGACAGCGGGTTCGGGCATAGGCTCGCCGGCGGATGCAGCGGCGGTTTTGCCGGACTGCTGCGCAGGGACAGGTCCCGACGCACCCGTCCGGCCTCCGGCAGTCGAATCAGGAACGACCTCGACCTCCTGTTCGGTGGGTTTGACCTCGACCTCCATGCGGCCTTTCATGCGGCGGAAACGCCAGTCCTTGAACTCCTCGTCGGATTCGAAACCTTCGCCGATAAAGACGTCGCGTCCGTCGTTCTGCACGATTTTCGAATCGACATTCGAATAGATCTTCTTGGTCTGCTGATTCCAGAACAACTGCTGCGTGTAGAGGTTCTTGCCGTCCGATTTGACGACCACGACATTGCCTTTGGCCTCCCACAATTTGCGGTTCTCGTAGTAGATGGCGTAATTGGCCGTCAGCACGGCATCGACCGTGGAGAGCGAATCGTCCTTGTAAGTGGTGATCTTGACTCCCTTGCGGAACTCGCGGTAAGGTTCGCGGGCCAGCGAATAGCCCTCGACCAGCGGAGTTACGAAATGGTAGGAACGGCGGCCGTTCTGCGATTCGACGATCGACAGATTTTCACTGTATTCGGTTCTCATCGTCTCTTCGGAAGCCGCAGCATCCTCCGCCTCGTCGCGTTCGCAGGAGAATAGCAAGATAGCACTCCCCATAACGGAGAGTGCTACCATGGCGTATCTTGCGATGAGCCTGTTCATTTACTAACGGGGACGTACGGAAGTCACGACACCGGCGGCCGTACCACAGGTCACGGTATAGCGGGAACCGGCCTGCAGCTCGTTGAAGAAGCACTCCTCCGAGGTCGGGAAACGGCTGCGGAACGCATTCAGCGACGTTTTGGCAGACTCGATGTATTCCGAATCGGCAGGCAGCAGTTCGATGGCTTTCGACATCGTGTCGTAAGCGGCCCAGAAGGTAGCCTGACCGGCAAAACCGCCGCAGTTGGCAGCCGAAATGGCATAGCACTGAGCCAGCACGTAATAGGGCACGCCGTCCTCAGGATTCAGGTCGCGGGCCTGACGCGCAGCGGAAGCGGCTCCGGGGATATCGTTTGCAACCAAGTCGATCAGCGCGATGCGCACCAGCAGCAGCTGACGCTCCGCAGGATCCTGCTCGACGGCAAGCGCCTCGTTGAGGTATTTGATCGCCTTGGCGTAGTCGCCCTTGCTCTGGAAAGCCTGCGCAAGGAACATGGCGGTCTCCGAAGAGGGTTTCACGGCATAGTATTTCTCTGCGAGCGTGAAATAGAAGTCGCCGTCGCACTTGGCGCGCGACATCAGCGCCACGGCCTGCGCCAGCAGCGCCTCGTCGTCGGGAGCCGCTTCGAGCTTGCCGCGGAAGAGCTTTTCGAGATTCTCGCAGCTTGCCGCACCGCTCAGACCGAACGCGGCATCGAACTGCGCCTTGTACTCGTTGGCATTGGGATTCTTCTCGAAGAACGGCGTCAGACGGTCGTACTCGGCGATGATCTCGTCGGGCAGCACCTCGTCGGTGTTCTTGTAGTCGTCGCAGAGGTTGCTGAAATAAGCCACGACGGTTTCGGGATCGGTATTGTCGCCGCCGGCCTCGATTGCGGCACGGAACGCTTCACGGATACCCTTGCGGTCGTTGGGCTTGTAGCGCAGGAACTCGCGCGCCTTCTGGTCGAGGATAAAGGCCGTCTTGCCGGGCTTGACGTTATCGCCGAAATACTGGGCACGCATATCGTACATCAGCATCAGCGAGTCGATGAACATGTTCTTCTCCGCCACGCTCTTGGCACGGTTGATCTTGTTCTTATACACGACGGCACCGCGCTGGTAGATCGACTCCGCAGCATCGGGTATCTTGTCGATAAGCCCCTTGAGGTAGTGTGCAGCGGCATCGTAGTCACGGTTGTCGCACGATTCTTTCAGGAAATTACTGTTCAGAATGTTCTGTTCACGCTCTTCGGGAGTAGCGCCCCATTTCGCATATTGCGGGGCACTGAAATCCTGAGCCAAAGCCGCCGAAGCCAAAAACACCAAAGCGGCAGAAAGCAGAAATTTTACGTTTTTCATCGGTCAGAGATTAATTTTTGTATTTAATTTTATATGTTTTAGTGTCCGTCGGATGTACCGAAATCCAATGCAATTTACTGCCGGTTCTCCAAAAGTGCAAATTTTCGGGTCAAAAACTAATCGTATTTAGGCCGCAGGAACCAGTACTCGCCGTTCTCGCTGCCGGCAAAGAGCGTGAAGCCGATCGAGAATTTGAAATACTGCTGCCGCACCAGTCCGAGGCGTTCGGCCAAGTTGTAACCGCGGCGGCCGTATTCGACGCCGACGTCTATGGACGAGATGGCGAGGAACTTCACGGGCACGCCGACGCCCAGCGTCACGGCATACTGTCCCAGTTTGTCGCCGTTGTAGGTCTGGTTGTGGGTTCCGTAACGGAATCCGGCTCTGTAGGACCAGCGTTTCAGGAAATTGCGCACATCGTAGCGGTTGGGGGTGTACTCCACGCCGGCCTTGATCGTATGCGTATCGGTATACGCCACCGCAAAGGCGCTCCGGTCCGGTCCGCTGACGCCGGTGGATTCGGTCTGCCTGTTGCGGCCGCCCCAGTCCTGATAGACGTAATCCACCCCCATCGTCCACTTGGAGGTCTGGTAGAAGGCGCCCACCGAAAGCTGACGGGGCAATACGAGTGCCAAATGCGTCGTATCGCCCTTTACGCTGGAGTTGTAGAGGTCGCCCACATAGATATTTTTCGTCACCGTGGGATTGAGGTCGCCGCCGAAATCATAGGCGGCGCCCAGCGTCAGGGCGCGTTTCTGATTCAGGATGGCGTTCCACTGCACGCCGATCTGTCCCTTGATGCTCGAAATACTGTAGTTGTCGGTGCCTACCGTCGAAGAGTAGGAGCCGTCGCCCGTGATCGGGGTCGGGGTCATCACGAACGAACGGTCGATATCGCCCCAGTAATACTGCGCGGCGATACCCAGCGAGAAGTTCTTGAAAAGTTCCCAGCCGACGCCGAGTTTGACCTCCGTCACGTCGCCCTCGCCCTGATAGACGTACTGCGCGCGGCCGACGTTGCCCCATACGGGATCGGACGGATCGTAGTCATGGGTGTATTTGGTGCGGTAGCCTACCGAACTGTAAGGCGTGAGGCTGAAGCCCAGACCGAGCTTCTTGGCCAGCGGCAGCTGAAATGCGATGTCATGGAAGTTGAAGGTGTTGTAGGCCGTGCTTTTCGACATGCCGTCGACCTTCTGGGAGTTGTAGTAATTCTGGCCCTCCAGCCCGAAGTTGAAGAGGAAACTCTTCTGCGGCGCGGCGCTGAAAGCCGCCGGATTGAGCAGATTGACCACGCCCGAACTGCGCATGGCCACACCTACACCGCCCATCGAACGCATCGGCAGGGTGCCGGGCGTGTTCTGTTCGCCGATGCCGTACATCGTGTAGGGAGAGAATGCGTTAATACTGCTTGTCTGGGCCGCTGAGGCATAGGGAATCATCACGGCTGCAATGACAACCAGTTTAATTAAGGTGTTCTTCACTTGCATTGTACTCTAAAATTCTATTCAATCCGCAAAAAACCAGATTACAATTCGCAAATATCGTATTTTTAATTCGTTTAACAAAGAAATTCGCGTCTCCTCCGGTAAAAATTACGCATAAATCCTCTATTTGGCTGCGCATGCGGGCCGCATAACCCTCGATCTCGAACGCGATTCCGTTCATCACGCCCAGCTCGATGGCCTGCCGGGTGGTAAGCCCCGCAAGCTCTTCGCTTTCGGTAGCGGCGCACAAAGGCAGTTTGGCCGTATAGTCGTGCAGCGCCCTGAAACGGGTCTTCATGCCCGGCGATATGCACCCGCCGCGAAACGTTGCGTCGGCCGTCACCAGATCGATGGTCACCGCCGTACCGAAATCGACGATCAGCACGTTGCGGCCCGGATAAAGCACCGTGGCGCCGACCGCCGCGGCCAGCCGGTCGCGGCCCAGCGTTTCGGGCGTCAGGTAGGCGTTGCCGATGGGTACGGACGTCTGCGAAGAGAACTCCAGCAGATACTCCACGCGCGGCCGGAGCAGATCGGCCACTTCGTCCACTTCGCCGCGCGTCGAAGCCACGACGGCCCGGCGCACGGGCCATGCCGCGAACAGCTCTTCGAGCATCGACGGATGCAGCCGCTCCACGCAGCGCTGAAAAACGATCTCCCCCCGGTCGAAAACAGCGAGTTTCACAAGGGTGTTTCCGATATCTACTACTAAATTCAAAGCTGCTGCAACGTTTTATATGCGTCTTCAATGTCTTTGACATTCCTAACGGTCATCGCCAGACGATTATTGTGCTGTTTCAACACAAATCTGCCGGGATTCTGCGTGACCTTGCGGAGCAGGTCCATGAAAGTGTCGCTCTTGTAGTAGGGCGAGTCCTGCTCGCCGACGAAATGCACGATCATCAGCCCGTTCTTGACCTTCACGCGCTCCATGCCCAGCCGGATCGCCTCCCAGCGCAGGCGCACCACGTTGAGCAGCTCTTCGGTTTCACGTGGCAGAGGGCCGAAACGGTCCGCCAGACGCTCTCCGAAGGCCAGCAGCGCCTCCTCGTCCTTGGTCGAATCCAGCTCCCGGTAGAGCTTCAGGCGCTCGGCCTGCTGCGCCACATAGGAGTCGGGAAGACCGGCTTCGACCTCGATTTCGATATGCGCGTCGTCGATATAGCGCAGCTGCTCGACCACCTCCTGTTCCGAATCGTTCAGGCCCGCGACATGCAGTCCCTCGGCGCGCAGTTCGGCAATCGCTTCGTTCATGATCTTCTGATAGGTCTCGAAACCGATATCGGCGATGAATCCGCTCTGCTCGGCTCCCAGCAGGTTGCCCGCGCCGCGGATATCGAGGTCCTGCATGGCGATATTGAAGCCCGATCCCAGATCGGAGAACTCCTCGATGGCCCGCAGGCGGCGGCGCGCATCGGACGACAGCAGCTCGTCGGGCGGCGAAAGCAGGTAGCAGTAGGCTTTCTGATTGCTGCGGCCCACACGTCCGCGCAGCTGGTGCAGGTCGCTCAGGCCGAAGTTCTGGGCATTGTTCACGATGATCGTATTGGCATTGGGAATGTCAATGCCGTTCTCGACGATGGTCGTGGCGACCAGCACGTCGAATTCCCCGTAGATAAAGTCCATGATCAGCCGCTCCAGCTTCTCGGCGGGCATCTTGCCGTGCCCCACGCCCACGCGGGCCTTGGGGCAGATGCGGGTGATAAGCCCCTGCATGGTCATCAGGTCCTCGACGCGGTTGTGGACGAAGTAGACCTGTCCGCCGCGCGCGAGTTCCGTTTCGACGGCGTCGCGGATGATCTCCTCCGAGAAGACGTGCGATTCGGTGACGATCGGCTGCCGGTTGGGCGGCGGCGTCGAGATGACCGAAAGGTCGCGCGAACCCATGAGCGAGAATTGCAGCGTTCGCGGAATCGGCGTCGCCGTGAGAGTCAGCGTATCGACGTTGACCGCCAGCTGCGTCAGCTTCTCCTTGGCCGCCACGCCGAATTTCTGCTCCTCGTCGATAATCAGCAGCCCCAGATCGCGGAATACGATCTGTTTGCCCAGAATCTTGTGCGTGCCGATCAGGATGTCGATACGGCCAGCTTCGAGGTCGGCGCGGATCTGCGACACCTCTTTGGCCGTTTTGGTGCGGTTGAGATACTCGACCCGCACGGGGAAGTTGCGCAGACGCTCCGAAAACGAGCGGTAGTGTTGCAGGGCGAGAATCGTCGTCGGCACCAGCACGGCGACCTGCTTGCCGTCCACGGCCGCCTTGAACGCTGCGCGGATCGCCACCTCGGTCTTGCCGAAGCCCACGTCGCCGCAGACCAGCCGGTCCATAGGCTGGTCGGACTCCATGTCCTTCTTGACGGCCGCCACGGTCGTCTGCTGGTCGGGCGTGTCCTCCCACTGGAACGACGCCTCCAGCTCGTGCTGCAGATAGCTGTCGGGCGTAAATGCGAATCCCTTGCTGGCCTTGCGTTTGGCATAGAGGGCGATCAGCTCGCGCGAAATATCCTTGACGGCCTTCTTGGTGGCGTTCTTGAGCTTCTGCCATGCGCCGTTGCCCAGCTTGTAGACCTTCGGCGGCTCGCCGTCGCCCGACTTGTAGCGCGAAATGCGATGGAGCGAATGGACGTTCACGAACAGCACGTCTCCATCCTTGTAGACCAGTTTGATCGCCTCGTGCGCCTTGCCGTTTTCGTTGATCTTCACAAGCCCGTCGAAGCGGCCCACGCCGTGGTCGATATGCACCACATAGTCGCCCGGCCGCAACTGGTTCAGCTCGGCGACGGTCATCTGTTCGTCGCGCCTGATCTCGCCGTTGATGCGGTAACGCTGGTAGCGGTCGAAAATCTGATGGTCGGTATAGAGGCACAACTTCAGGTCGTTGTCCACGAAACCCTCGTGCAGCGTCACCGAAAGGGGCCGCACGACGGCCTGCCCGCGTCCGATCTGGTGAAAGATGTTTTCGAGACGCTCGACCTGCACCTTGTTTTCCGAGAGGATATAGGTCGTGTAGCCGCGCAGCGAATTGCGGATCATGTCGTCGGCCAGCATCTCGAAATTCTTGTTGAACTTGGGCTGGGGAGCCGTATCGAACTCTACGGCCGCCGTGGCGGGACGCTCCGGCAGGTTGTCGCGCAGGGCGAGCATCCGACAGTTCGCCAAATCGCCGAGCAGTGCGTTGCGGCTGGTCATCAGGCGGTCGATCTCCTCGGTCTTATGTTCCAGCAGCTGCCGCTGCGCTTCCATCTGCTCTTTGAGCCGTTCGTTCTCGCGCAGGCGGTTCTCCAATTCGCGCTGCTGATTCAGCAGGTTGGCCTCGATCTGCTTGGCGCGCTGCTCGCTCTGCGCGAGCTTCTGGTTGCGCTCGTTGACCTGACGGTCGTAGTCGCTTTTGAGCTGAATGAATTTCTCCTTGGCCTGGAGAATCCGCTCCTTCTTTATCATTTCGCCTTCGGCCTCCGCCTCTTTGAGGGCGGCTTCACGCTGTGCGCGGATGGTATTCTTGGTGATAAACCGGGTCACCAGAACATAGATACCGACGCACACAACGGCCGAAACGACGCTCGATAATACAATGGCAATCATGGTTTCGAGTTGTGTTAGTTAATATAGTTAATTAATAGGTATACATATAAAAAACCGCATAG
>OGGS01001763.1_pt1 | contig 13820 bp, 19 predicted proteins | sample 1571281 | NCBI WGS metagenome assembly OGGS01 (sample SAMEA2582042, study PRJEB24529) | metagenome | biome: Human gut stool | place: China | collected 2011 | reverse complement strand
CCCTATGAGTCACCAATTTATGCGGGTGTAGCTCAATGGTAGAGTTCTGGCCTTCCAAGCCAGCTGTGAGGGTTCGATCCCCTTCACCCGCTCCAAATTAAAGTGGGTGCATAGCTCAGCTGGATAGAGCAACGCCCTTCTAAGGCGTGTGTCCGGGGTTCGAATCCCTGTGCGCTCACCACTTTATATAGGGGATTCGCCAAGTCGGTAAGGCATAGCACTTTGACTGCTAAATTCGTTGGTTCAAATCCAACTACCCCTGCTAGGGTGTAACAGCCCACAATAAAACTGAAAGGAGATAACAAATGATTACAGAAGCAAAGAGAATTGCAAACCATGATAGAGTAGTGGAACTTCTCAACTCGGTAAGCAGAGATGGTATTGATGAATTGCTGAAGTGGCTTGAAGAATCTGATTTTTTCAATGCTCCAGCATCACATGCGTACCACGGTTCATACATCGGAGGTTTATGTGAGCATTCGTTGAATGTTTACGATGAAGCTCAGAGACTTTTGAAGGCTTATCCGGAAGTAAGTGTGCCAGAGGAATCTGTGATTATTGCAGCACTGCTTCATGATTTATGCAAAGTAAATTTTTATGCTACTGAAAAGCGAAATCGAAAGAATAGCGAAACAAATCAGTGGGAAAGCTACGATGCATTTACAATCAAAGAAAAATTCTGCTATGGCGGTCACGGAAATAAATCAGTGTTCCTCGCTCAGAACTTCATTAAGCTGACACCGACAGAGGCAGTGGCTATTAACTGCCATATGAGCGTATGGGACGGCAATAAAGATGTTGGACGGGCATATGAAAAATGTTGGTTTGCATGGCTTTTACATGTCGCAGACGAAAGTGCTACATATATCAGGGAAGGAGAATAAGGATGCGAAGACGCAATGTAGGAAAGGAGACAGTAGAGATCGATGTACTCCAGAAAAAGAATGAGGAACTCAAACAGTTTGTTGAAAGATACGATAGTGCTGTAGCTGTTGTAACAGGCACAATCAATAATCTCAAAGAAATCAATGAGAATATCGGTGAGAAAATCAAGGAAATTGAGGAGTATCAGACAGAACTGGCAAGAACCAGAAATGGTCTTGATGATACAAGATTAAAGAATGAACAGATCATTAAAAATTTCAGTGCGCTTATTGAGGTATAACAAGGAGGAACTATGGCAGAAACATTAAATCTGATTCAGAAACTTGCAAAAATTCGTGCAATTTCTGATGTAGTAGCAAAGGAAAAACGTGGATACAATTACAGCTATGCGGATATTACAACAATTTTGGCTAAGATTACAGCAGGTATGAAGAAGTATGGCGTATCGCTGATTCCACAGATTGTTCCAGGAACCGCAAATGTAGAACAGTCCGTATCTTCAACAACGAAATTTACAAAAACAGGAGAGGCATATGAAGCAAAGACAACGGAGATGCTTGTAACTGCCGACATGATTTTCAAATGGGTAAACGATGAAGACCCAGAGGACTATATCGATGTTCCGTGGTTTGTCACAGGATCGCAGGGTGACCCGTCACAAGCACTTGGATCAGGTCTTACATATTGCACAAGATATTTCCTTTGCAATTATTTCCAGATCGCACAGGCTGATTCGGATGTAGATGCATACAGAAGCAAGCAGAAAGAAGCGGAGTCTTCAGAAGATAGAGCGATTGCAGAGGAGATTATTTCTCAGTTCGATGCTCAAGTAAGAACATTCCTCGCGGATAATCCTGGAAAATCAGATGAAGTAAAAACATTTGTTAAGAGATATGTTAAGAGTGGAAACTATCTCGCAATTAAAGAGCCTGCATTAGCAGCAGACTTGCTCGCAAAATTCAATGAGAAATTCATTACAAAATAATACATATAAGAAAGGCGGAACCACACATGGGATTTAGAACAGGAAGCTATGCAACAATTTGGACAGTAGAAAGTGCATCAGATACTCGAACAAAAGCAAGAATTTCTATCAGCAGAAAGAATAAGCAGACAGGAGAATATGACACAGATTTTTCCGGGTTTGTGGATTTCATTGGAACTGCTGCAGCTAGAAAAGCTCTGTCTCTGAAAGAAAAAGACAGAATTAAGCTCGGAGATGTTGATGTCACAAACAACTACAGCAAAGAGACAGGGAAGACATATACCAATTTCAAGATTTTCAGCTTTGAGACACAGGCAGAAATCAATAGCGGTGGAAGTGGAAATTCCGGATATAGCACAGAACCACAGAAATCTGTAGATAGTGGCGAGATTGATGACTCACAGCTTCCATTTTAGAGGTGAAAGATGGGAGAAATAAGTTATCGACCTTTAATTGAGGCGATGACCTGGAGCTATAGCAGACTTGAAATATTTGACGACTGTCCTTACAGGTGGTTCCTGACATATATACATACTCCAAAATTAAAAAAAGAAGATAAATTCTACGCAGCTTATGGACTGTTCATGCATGACTTGCTTGAGAAATATTATAGAGGTGAAAATTCTAAAGAAGAAATACTGATAATGTTTCTCACGCAATTCAAAGAGCGTACTAAGGGGACTGGCAGACCAAAGTCAGCAACGGTTCAGAAGTATTTTCAGTCAGGTATAGAGTTTATCAAATCTTTAGAACCTATGAGATTCAAAATGATTTCGGTTGAGGAGAAGATAGATTTTAAGATCGGCGGACTTAACTTTACCGGAAGAATTGATTACTTGGGAGAGGAAGATGGAGATCTGGTTATCGTAGACAACAAATCAAGAGACTTAAAGCAGAGGAGTAAGAGAGAAAAACCTACATTAAAAGATAAGGAACTTGATTCGATGCTACGACAGCTGTACATATATGCAGAAGCAGTACGTCAGAAGTATGGTAGATTGCCGAAATTATTATGTTTTAACTGTTTTAGGACAGGAGTGTTTATCGAAGAACCGTTTAACGAAGACGCATATCACGAAGCCTTATCATGGGCGCAGAGTAAAGTCGAAGAAATATCAGGCGCAGATGAATTCTATCCTAATCGGGAATTTTTCTCATGCTACTATCTTTGCGGATTGAGCAATCATTGCTGCTACGATAGAGAAGCACGAGCCGAGAGGAGGACTAGATCATGACTAGCGTAGACGATATCAATAGTCTTGAGAGTGAAGCCGGTATTATTGCATCATTGATACATAAACCGGATTTCATATTCTATTCCGAATATTTATTACCCAATCATTTTACAAATAAAGAAAACAGATGTGTGTACACAGCTATAGGAGACCTTGTTAGTAGAGGTATTACGACAGTTGACCCATACAATATCATCGAAAGCCTTAATGCATCAGAAGCGACGAGGAAGTACGCAGATGAATTATCTGTAGAAAAGTTGAATGAGCTGATGGAGATGAGCGATGTTCTTGCGAGACACACACCGGAAGAATATAAGATGCTTGTGGACAATGTTATGGACGCAGCATTCAGAAGAGACACATTCCAAAGATTAAAAGAGTGTCAGGCGTTGTGCTACAACAGAGCTGAAACCAACGTGGAAGAAAAGATATATTCCATTATTGATGATGTGATGACAGAATTTTCAACAGCAAATGATGTACCAATGTTCAAAGACGTTGTTGATGACTGCTGGGATGAGATTCAATCACGGCAGGGAGATGGGTATGCCGGAATTCAGTTTAAGTTTCCAGCACTGAATGAATACGCAACGATTGAGCCAGGAGAATTATTCATTTTTGCAGCAGAAGCAAAGCAAGGAAAGTCAATGATGCTTTTGAATTGCGCTGTTGACCTTATGAAGAAAAATCTTGCTGTTCTATATCTGGACAGTGAGTTAAACACGAGAATGTTCACAGCCAGAATATTAGCTCACATAGCAAAAGTCGAATACAAAAGACTTACGTCCGGAAATTACAACGAAGAAGAAGCAGCAAGAATTGACGAGGCTAGAAAATGGCTGAAAACAAGAAAATTCACACATTTATACATACCAATGTTCGATCAGCAGACAATCTTCACTGCTGTGAAGAGAGTTCAACATACGATGGGACTTGATGTTTTGATTGTGGATTATTTTAAAGGTTCAGGGGACGGTGATGCTTTTGACAGCTATCAGGAACTTGGACGTTTCGTGGATATGGTCAAAAACAAAATTTGTGGAGATATGGGTATCTGTGGAATAGGAGCCGCGCAAGCGACTACGACAGGTAAAGTTGCGGATTCAGCTAAGATTGGACGAAATGCAAGTACGATTGCAATTATACAGGATAAGACAGCGGAAGAAGTTGAAGCTGATGGTGCAGAATGTGGCAATAAAAAGCTAAGGGTTATCCTTAATCGAAACGGTATGCAACATGCATCCGGTGAATACATAGATTTACAGTTCAATGGAAACTTAATTTCATATGAACAGGCTAAACAGCATATACCAAGCACCCCTTATTAAAGCGTTAAGCTAATAAAATAATTTACATGAAAGGAGACGGCGGTGTGGACTTAGAAGAACTCATTGATTCAATCGATATCGTTGAATACATATCACAATTTGTAGAACTCGAAGAAAAGAATGGAGAATACTGGGGGCTTAGCCCATTTTCCGAAGAGAAAACACCGTCGTTTTCAGTCCGCAGAGAGAGCAATAGTTTCTATTGCTTCTCAAGCGGAATTGGAGGAAACGTATTCACATTCACGAAGTTCTATTATCAATGCGATTCGAGTAAAGCTGTAGATATTTTAAAGAAATATGCAGGGTGTGATGGAGCAGAATTTGTCCCTAGAAGAAGAATGGCTGCAACGATGGCTTGCAGAAAGTATATGAAGAAACAGACGCGACGTAAGGAGTCGAAAATTAAGAAATTTCCAGATGATTGCATGGTCAAGTATGAAAAAAGAGAAGATAAGCTACAAGTATGGGAAGCAGAGGGGATTTCAAGAGAATCTCTTGATAAGTTCCAGGTGTATTACGACAGTTTCTCAAATAGACTTGTGTATCCAATACACGACATTGATGGAAATATTGTGAATATTGGTGGAAGAATCTTAGATCAAGAATGGAAAGAGAAAGGAATGCGAAAGTATACATATCTTTCCGGATGGGGAGAGATGAGTGTGATTTATGGATTATACGAAAACATGAAATACATCTTAGAAAAGAAGGAAATCATTTTATTTGAGGGATGTAAGTCAGTTCTCATTGCAGATTCATGGGGAATACATAACACCGGGGCATTACTGACAAGCCATTTGAATCCGGCGCAGATGAAACTACTCGCAAAGCTAGGAGTGCGTGTCGTATTCGCATTAGATAAGGAAGTAAATATCAAGAAAGATCATAACATCAACAAATTAAAACAGTATGTGAATGTTGAGTATGTGTGGGACAAAGACAATTTATTAGAAGAGAAAGATTCTCCAGTAGATAAGGGGGTGAATATATATGATTCGGTATACGAACATAGGTTACGCTTCAAGTAGCACGAATGATGGTGGATTTTACAGACGTCCTGGATATATCGGTGCAACGCACGCGAGAAAGAGAGATAGAAATGCAAGATGCACTGTATATGACGATATTGAACTCATAGATATATCAAAACTTTTGGCATTATTTCAAATACCAATGAAGTTTGACAGTGGAAATCCAAGACCATTAGAGAGCATTGTACTTGATGTCATTAAAAAGTACACAAGTACGCATGATCCATATACAAGCGGAATGTTAATTGATTTAGCAGAACGGATAAATCAGATTGTAGTAAAGAGTTTAGAGAGCGGAATGAATCATTCTGAGATTACGGCTGATGTTTTAATTGAGCCGGAAGTAGATGATACGAAGTTAGATGCATTCCTCCAAGGGTTCACAGTAAAGGAGGGATAAAGGATTTGGACACAAGAGAAGATTATTATGAAATGTACCACTGTCATACAGAGCTGAGTCTCTTGGATAGTTGTACAAAATATCAAGAGTATGTTGATCTGGCTGTAAAGAATGGTCAGAAAGCATTATCTATTTCAGAACATGGTAAGCCGATGAACTGGACTGAGAAGTGGGCTGCATGTAAGAAAGCAGGGCTGAGATACATACATTCAGTAGAAATATACTTAACAGAGCAGTTAGAACCAAAGGTGAGAGATAACTATCATACCGTTCTGATGGCAAGAAATATGGCTGGTGTATTAGAATTGAATGAATTGATTACAAAATCCTGTGATAAGGAGCATTCATACTACACTAACAGAATTTCATTCGATGAGTTTCTGAATATATCGGACAACATCATTTCGACAAGCGCTTGCTTGGCATCTCCATTAAATAAGTTACCACAAGATCACCCAAGATATATGGAACTTGCCAGAAAATATGACTTCTTTGAAGTACAAGCACATAACCATCCGGATCAGATAGCATTCAATAAGAGGCTTCTATCACTGTCAAGACTGACCGGTACACCGCTGATCGCAGGAACAGATACGCATAGCTCTACAAAGTATAAAGCTGAATGTAGAGCAGCACTGATGGCTGCCAAAGGCAAATCGTATGGGGATGAGGATGCGTTTGATTTAACATACAAGACATATGATGAGCTTGTAGAGATGTTCAGAGTACAGGGTGCATTACCGGAAGATGAGTATATGCAGGCGATAAGAAATACTCATCAGTTATATGATTTAACAGAAGATATTGAGCTTGATACGTCAATCAAGTATCCAATTCTGTATGGGTCACGAGAAGCTGACTCTCAGAAGTTTACAGAGACGGTTTATAAAAAGCTTGAAGAGAAACTCGAATCAGGCGTAATACCTAGAAGTCAAGAGGCTGCATTTAGGGAAGCAATCGAAGAGGAACTTCGAGTATTTAGAAAGCTTAAAATGGATGGATTCATGCTGTCAATGTCAGAACTGATTTCATGGTGCAAAGAGCAGGGAATGGCAATCGGTACAGCGAGAGGTTCAGTTGGCGGGTCGAGAGTAGCATATGTAACAGATGTAATTGATCTGAACCCGGAAACATGGCATACAGTATTCTCCAGATTTTTGATTCACATGCTCATTATGATGATGAGAAATTTAATGAAGATAGAGAAGAAATCGGTGATATTGATATTGACTGTGTTGAGTCTGACAGACCAGCCATTTTCCAATATATCATTCAGAGGTTCGGAGCAGATAAGACAGCGAGAGTTGCCTCATTCGGAACGTTACAGGATAAAGGTGTTATCGATGAGGTTGGAAGATTCTTAGCACAGAAATGGAATAAGTCACATCCGAATGGCGGCAGTAATCCGTGGTCTCTGCCAGCAATAGCCAAAATCAAAGAAGAGTATGCATCTAATCCAGAAAAAGCTAAAGCGAAACATAAGGAACTGTTCTACTATTTTGACGGATTGCTTGATACGAAGATATCACAGTCAGTACATCCGGCAGGAATGGTAATTAGCCCGATCACATTGGATGATAATTTTGGAATATTCGAGAAAGACGGAGAGATGTGCCTGATGCTGGACATGGAAAATATCCATGATTATACAGGTCTTGCGAAATACGACTTTCTTATCCTGAAAACGGTGCAGGTAATCAGAGATACATGTAGATACCTTAATAGCCCATATCCAAAGACACATGAGATTGACTGGGATGACCAAGCTGTGTGGGAAGATATGATTAAGAATCCATCAGGTATATTCCAGTTTGAGGGTGCATTTGCATTTGAGAGTTTAAAGAAATTCACTCCAAAAAGTATCTTTGATATGTCGATTGTAACAGCATGTATCAGACCATCTGGTGCATCATATAGAGATGCGCTGCTTTCAAGGAAACCTCATAGCAACCCGTCAGAAATCATTGATGAGTTACTGAAAGATAATCTTGGATATCTGATTTACCAAGAGGATACAATCAAATTCCTGCAGCAGATTTGTGGTCTATCAGGAAGTGAGGCTGACAACATCAGGCGAGCAATCGCTAGAAAGCAGAAAGACAGACTGGATGTGGCAATGCCATCTATATTAGAGGGGTACTGTGAGAAGTCTCCACAGCCAAGAGCAGTTGCTGAATCGGAAGCGAAAGAGTTTCTACAGATTATTGAGGACAGTGCTTCTTATCAGTTCGGGTACAACCATTCAATAGCATACTGCTTACTTGGATACCTGTGTGCTTACTATAGATATTACCATCCGCTTGAGTTCATCACATCATTCCTAAATAATGCAGCGAATGAGGATGATATCCGTAACGGTACAGCTTATGCACATAAGATTGGCATACAGGTTACGATGCCAAAATGGGGATTATCCAAGAGTGAGTATTTCTTTGATAGTGAAAAGAAAGTTATTGCAAAAGGATTAAGCTCTATTAAATATATGAGTTCCGGTCTGGCAGAAGAAATGTTTGAGATGGCTCATAGAAAGAAATACAGAAGCTTCATGGATTTACTTTGTGATCTGAATACAAACTCATCCTTGAAGACGAATCAGCTTGACATACTCATCAAAATTGATTTCTTCTCTGAGTTTGGCAATCAGAGAGAACTGCTGAAAATAACAGAGCTGTTTTATGATATGTTCAAGAAAGGACAAGCCAAGCAGATTAAAAAGGAAAGAGTAGACGGAACGCCACTCGAAAGCATTGTTAAGAAGTATGCGGTAGGTGTTACAAAGAGTGGAGGAATTGCAAAAAGCTATACATTGCTTGATGTGATGTCTATTATGCATGAGGCGGAAGATGCAGTCAAAGAGTTACATATGGATGACCTTAGTATTGTAGTCAAGGTCAGAAACTTTGCAGAAGTCATGGGATATGTTGGATACGTATCAGGTAGAGAAGAAGACAGGAAAAAGCTGTATGTCTCTGATGTATACGAGCTTGTACGACGGAAAGACAATAAACAGTTCGGATATTCAATCATTACAAAGTCTATCGGAAGCGGAGTTGAGAGCAGATTTACAGTTGTAAATAGTGTATACAACGTAGACCCAATACAGAAAGGCGACATCATCTACTGCAAAGGATGGGAAAGAAATGGTCAATATTTCAGACTGACAAGGTTTGAAAAGATACTTTATTAGGAGGCACGCATGGAGATATTAACAGATGCTACACTCAGTAAATTACTTGCGGAGTGTGCTAAATACGAAAATTATATTGGTGCAATCTTATTCGAGAGTCGTGACAGAGAAGCTGAATTCCTCAACGAAATTAAATCGTTAGGAAATGACTGGACAATAAATGTAAGGCTCGGACGGATAAAGTGCAAAAATAACAACAGCCACATTTACACATTTACCATCAATAGGAACTTTGAGGAAAAGATACGAGGAATGGAATTTAACAGTATGCTACTCGATGGAGCTTGTGGAGCGGATGATGTGGTCGTATACATATATGGTCAGTCGTTAGTTAAATACATGAGCACACAAAATGTGGAAGAAATGACCACGAAGACATCTGATACAGCACTGACGAATTTCCTTGATGAGTTCACAATTAAAGAATAGAGGTGGTACAGATGTTGTTATGATGTTAATGGTTGTCGGAGAATTGACCGGATCGCATTATTTCAGTGCGAATGGTTGGTTTATCTTCACTATTATATGCTGGTTCTGGCATGTTTGCATGTCTAATTAGGATATAAAATAATAGTTTTATATACGGATTGGAGGTGATATAGATGGCTAAAAAAGTATATTGCAACAAGTGTGGAAAAGAAATGGACTTCTGGGACAGACAAGAAGAATTTTCAATCCATACAAAATGTGGGTATGGAACAGAATATGATGGGTCAACATTAGAATTAGACCTGTGCTGTGATTGTATGGAAGAACTTGTAAATAGTTGTAAGATTTCTCCGGTAATCGATAATACATAATAAATCCAAAAGAAAGGAAGTGATAAATATGGCAGTAATAGAAGTATGTGACATCTGTGATAAGAAAGTCGATATGTCTGATGGAATTACGCTTAGATGCTCGGACAATAAAGGATGCGGGTTCATTTGTGCTGAAGACCTAGGTGATGTGGTAAGGTGTGAGAGAAACTATGACGTAAGAGTTTGTGATAAGTGTGTTAAAAAGATCAAGGCGTATTGCAGAAGACATAAAGGAGTTATGCATTGAAGAATACATTAAGAAAAAGAATAATTCGTGTTGTTTCTGCGTCAGCAATCATAGCCATAACCTTGATGTTCGGAATTTCGGTATCAAGTTCAGAAGAAGAGGTTGTAAAAGCAGATACTCCAAACGCATTTGTACAACCCCTGGTGATTGAGACAGTAGAAAAGAGTGTGGAGCCACAAGATACAGTAACAGAAACAGTAGAAGTAGATGAGCCAGAAGAAGTGACTGTTGAAACAGAGGAAGAACCATATATTACGATATATTATACAGAGCAAGATGTAATTGATATAGCCAAGGTATTATATAACGAATGTAGAGGCGTCGGAAGTAAGACAGAGCAGGCATGTGTGGCGTGGACAATCTTGAACAGAGCTGACAATCATGGCTTGAGTATTTCAGAAGTAATCAGAGCGAAAAATCAATTCGCATTCAATGAGAATACGACAGTAGATGACAGCTTACTCAATTTAGCGTCTGACGTTTTATGGAGATGGAATAGTGAGAAGAATGGGGAGACAGAAGTCGGCAGAGTTCTTCCAAAGGAATATACATATTTTGCAGGACGATGTGGTCATAATTACTTCCGAAATGGATTTGATGGCGAATACAGCATATGGGATTACTCATTGGAAAGCCCATACGAAAATTAAATACGCATTATCATGCTAATAAAATAATTTACAAGGAGTAGGAAATGAAAGTAGAGATTTTAAAGCACCCAACAGAAGAAGACTGGAATTTATGCCAGACATGTACATTAGTCACTGTATGGAAGAAACCTGTTAAGGCTCCTACGGATGCATGGAAGACGAGGCTTCTTAAAGCAAATCATTCTCCAATCAGAACATTACAGTTCTGCTTTAGACTGACAGATATTCCGTACTGGGTATCCGTACATCTTGTGCGACATGTTCATGCAACACCGTTTGTATCTACTCAGAGAGATGACAGACAGAAGAAATATGAGAGAGGAGCTGCAAGACAGGATGCTCTGGTGACAATGTGCTGGTATATGAATGCAGAAGAACTGATTACGATTGCGCATAAACGTCTGTGTATGCAGGCTTCAAAAGAAACGAGAGAAATTGTTCAAATGATTTGCGACGAGGTCATCAAGGTTAATCCAGAATTTAAAGAACTTCTCGTTCCGAATTGCCAATACCGTGGCGGTATTTGTGAGGAATTCAACTGTTGTGGATTGAATCAGAAATACTTGCTTTCTAACGAATAGCGAGGTGAGTTCAATGGAAAGCAGAATCCATAACAAGCGCAAGATGAAACAGCTTATAGATTTCAAAGGATGCGCTGTAGATGGCGGTATGTATCCAACAGATATAGATGGTGTGATTGAGTATAAAGACTCAAAATACATAATTTTCGAGGTGAAGTACGGAGATTCAGAAATTCCAATCGGTCAGAGATTGGCACTTCAAAGAATGGTAGACGACTTCACGAAATCCGGTAAACAGGCAATCGTGCTTATATGTTCTCATACGGTCAAGAATCCAAACAAGCCAGTTGTTATGGCGTGGTGTAATGTCAGAGAGATTTACTATGGCGATGAGAAACGATGGCGAACTCCAGATAGAGAGATAAAAGTCAGGGAAGCGATTGATTGTTTTCAAAAATACTCAAATATTGTTTTACACAAAGAAGAGGAGGAGTCTAAATGGAAAGAATGAAAGTTATCGCTATTTCTGGACATGCAAGGCATGGTAAAGATACGGTAGCTCAAATGCTGCAGAAGCAGCTCCAGAAAGATGGGCATACAGTTTTGATAACCCACTACGCAGATTTGTTGAAATACATATGTAAAACATTCTTCGGATGGGATGGAAGAAAAGATGAGAAAGGACGCTCTTTGCTTCAGTATGTTGGTACAGACGTTGTAAGAGCCAAGAACCCGGACTACTGGGTGGATTTCGTATCAGATATTCTCAATTTATTTGATGGACGATGGGATTATGTAATTATTCCAGACACAAGGTTCCCGAACGAGTTCAACAGGTTAAAAGAAAGAGGATTCAACGCAGTTCATTTGAGAGTTGTCAGACCTGACTTTGCTAGTCAGCTTACAGAAGAACAGCAAACACATCTGTCAGAGACTGCTCTTAATGATATAGCTCCAGATTACTGTATTTATAATACTGGGGATTTAAAGGAACTAAACAATCGAGTTACTGACTGGTTAAAGGAGAAAGAATATGCAGAGTAAAGAAAAAGGTTATTACGACATTGACATCGATATCGATGAGGCACTTGTAAAAATGGGAATGGTGGATGATATCTTCTACCTCAGAGACCTCAAACAGAGAAAGCTGTTCTTAACAGCAAATATAGATCAGTTCTCTATTGGAGATATTACAAAACATATTATGCAGTACAACGCAGAGGATAAGGGTATTCCGGTTGAGGAACGCAAACCGATTCTTCTGTATGTAGCATCCAATGGGGGGGATGTCGATGCGGGCTTCGAGCTGATCGATACGATCCTTGCAAGCAAAACACCTGTTTACACAATCAATCTTGGTTATCAGTACAGCATGGGATTCCTTATCGGACTTGCTGGTCATAAGAGATATGCAGCACAGAATGCAAAATTCCTTATGCATGATGGTTCAAATCTTATTTGGAACTCTGGTGCTAAAGCTCAGGATCAGATGGAGTTTCAGAAACGTGTGGAACAGAGAATCAAGCAGTATGTAATTGCTCATAGCAATGTAACAAGCGAAGAATACGATAGCAAATTACGTGTTGAATGGTACCTGTTCGCGGATGAAGCAAAGGAGAAAGGATTCTGTGACCACATTTTAGGTGTGGATTGCGAATTAGACGAGATTGTGTAGGAGGCAGACATATGGATAATGAATATCTTGGATTCAAGGAACTCGTAGTTACAGGAGAAGAGGTTAATGACCTCTTCAACCCTGAATCAGCAAACACTTTTGGATGCTTAAAGAATGAATATCTTATTGCATCCGATGAGAATGGAAATAACATCGGAATGTTCAAGTGTAATGGACATGGAATAGAGAAAATTCCATATAAGGCAATCGATACTAGATTTGCTGGAAAGGTTAAAGCGAGAAATCCTCAGCAGGAGCTTGCCATCGATATGCTCTACGATGATGATACAACTGTAAAAATCATTGCAGGAAAATTTGGAACAGGTAAAGACTTTCTGATGTGTTCTGCGGCAATCGATTTACTGGAACATGATAAATTTGAGAAGATTGTGTACGTCAGAAACAACATCGAGGTGAAAAACTCAAAACCTATCGGTCATCTTCCAGGTTCTTATAATGAGAAGTTGCTTCCATTTGCTATGCCGTTAGCTGACCATCTTGGCGGAGTTGACGGTCTTGAATTGATGATAGGTCATGGAAAGATTGAGATTGTGCATCTTGGATTTATCAGAGGTCGTGATATCAAGAATTCCATCATCATTTGTTCGGAGGCAGAGAACATGACTAAAGAACATATACAGCTGCTCCTCGGTCGTGTCGGAGAGGGTTCCTCATTATGGATCAATGGAGACTTTAAACAGTGTGATGCGGAAGTATTCAGACAGAATAGCGGTCTGATGGTTGCTGTAGACAAGCTGAAAGGTCATCCAAGATTCGGATATGTGAAACTTCTCAAAACAGAGCGTAGCGAAACAGCAGCTATGGCGGATTTGCTTGATTAGGAGGTAACTAGATGATCGTAATGAAAAGAGATGG
>OGGS01001762.1_pt1 | contig 13835 bp, 7 predicted proteins | sample 1571281 | NCBI WGS metagenome assembly OGGS01 (sample SAMEA2582042, study PRJEB24529) | metagenome | biome: Human gut stool | place: China | collected 2011 | reverse complement strand
TACGACACCTACAGCTGGCGGCAGGCCATGATCCACAACCCTACGGAGCCTATCAAAAACGCAGATGGCACGTGGTACGAGAATACGGGTATCTTCAATTACGACAACCCGTTGGCACGTATCTATGAGTCCGACGGCCAGCAAGACCTGCAACAGATACGTATCAGTGGCAACGTGGCCTATCGGCCTATCAAGGATCTGACACTCAACGCGCTGCTGTCCTACGACCGTATCAGCCAGACAGGCGGATACTACGAGACGAAACACCACATCTCCACCATTCGCGACGGGCGCAACGGCTATGCCAGCACTGGTTCTGCCAATAACATGACCAAACTCATCGAGCTGACCGCACAGTACCATAAGACCTTTGACGGACACACGATCCAGGCTTTGGCCGGATACAGCTATCAGCAGATGAACTATAACCGACAGTACGAGCAGAACTATGACTTCCCGACCGACCTCTTCAGTTGGCATAATATCGGAGTGGGACAGGCCTTGAAGAAAGGACTCGCTACGGAATACAGCTACTGGCTCGACACCAACCTCATCGGCTTCTTCGGGCGTATCAATTACAACTATCGCGACCGCTATCTGTTGATGGCCGCCTTAAGACACGAGGCTGCCAGCCAGTTGGAAGGTACCAAACATCCTTGGGGCAACTTTCCTTCCATCTCTATAGGATGGCGAGTAACCAATGAACCTTTCATGAGCAAGCAAAAAGTGTTCAACGACCTCAAGTTGCGCGCCGGATACGGTGTCACCGGTTCACAACCCAGCGACTCTTTCTTAGGGAAGTCGTTGTTGGGCTATGGCGATTACTACCTCTATAACGGCAAATGGATCCGTGCCCTGCAGCCTACACAAAACGCCAACAGCACGCTGAAATGGGAAGAGAAACACGAAGTGGACCTTGGCATGGACTTCAGTATCCTTGACTATCGTATCAACGGAACCATCGATTACTACTATCGACTCATCAAGGGACTGCTCTATGACTATGCCGTGCCCTCACCGCCAAACCTTTATACTACCACACGCGCCAACGTGGGCGAGATGAGCAACCACGGACTTGAAGTGATGATCAATGCCATTCCAGTGAAGACCCACGACCTTACCTGGTCAAGCACCGTCACTTTCTCAACAAACACTAATAAGCTCAAGAGCCTGTCAAACGACCTGTACAAAACATCGTCGGACTACTTCATGACAGGTTGGATCGAGGAACCGGTGAAGACTGAATCACATATTGTCAGGATCGGGCACCGCGTAGGAGACATCTACGGATTCAAAGTGGTGGGCGTTGACGACAACGGCAAGTGGATCTATCGCAACCACGAAGGTAAGGAGGTCGGCTATGATGACTTCACACACTCCTTTGAAGATAAGCAGATCATCGGCAACGGTGTACCTAAGTGGTACTTAGGATTCAACAACCAAGTGAAATACAAAAACTGGGATCTCGCCGTGAACATGCGCGGAGCCTTCGGCTTCCAGATCATCAACGGCGTCAGGATGTTCTATGAGAACCGTAGCCGACAAGACTGGAACCGCCTGCGCTCTGCCTACGACAAGGTGTTCGGAAAGGCCGTGCTCAACACACTGTGCTCTGAGGAATTCAACAGCTACTATGTCGAAGACGGAGACTATTGGAAGATCGACAACATCACGTTGGGTTACAACTTCAAGAAGATCGGCAAGTACATCAAGGCTTTGCGCCTGTACGCTACGGTCAACAACGTCATCACCATCACCGGTTATAAAGGCATAGATCCCGAGGTGACGACAGCCGGACTGAATCCTGGCTACGACAACCGCGACATCTATCCTCATACCCGTTCGTTTACCTTCGGCACTGTGGTCACCTTCTAATCGTCATCTAAAATACTTTTATCATGAAATTCAATCTTATCAATATATGTGTGGCCGCTTTGGCTGCCTGCACGATGATGTCTTCATGCACCGATCTCAAAGACACCAGTTACAACAGTGTGATTGCCGACGGCTTCAAGCCCACGGATGAGGACGTGGCCTCACTGCTTTCCTCGGCCTATGTCTCTTGGCGCAAAACCATGCTCCTGTGGAATGGTGTGGCAAGAGCGGAGATGCTCTGCACCGACGAGGATGTGATTCCAGCAAGGCCCAACGGGTGGGTCGACGGAGGTGTGTATAAGCGTATGCACCAACACAAGTGGACAAGCGAGGACGAAATACCGCTCAACAGCTGGGTGCGCACCTACGACGGCATCAATGCCTGCAACCGTGTGCTCTATCAGATAGAGTCCGGACAGGTCGAACTCGGCGATAGCAAGGAGAGCGTAATGGCAGAACTAAAAGTGTTGCGCGCTTCCTACTACTATCTGCTCGACGATCTCTTCGGCAATGTACCCATCATCACCAAGTTTGACGTTCCTGAGGGTTTCCTCCCCGAGCAGAGTTCGCGCCAACAGGTTTATGAGTTTATCGTCAAGGAACTGGAGGAGAATATTCCTCTGCTTTCCGAGAAGGTGACCAGCGAATATTATGGCCGATTCAACCAATGGGCTGGATACACGTTGCTTGCCAAGATGTATCTCAACTCGGAAGTATTCTCCAACGGCACCCACAAAGACTACGACAAATGCATAGAGATGTGTGACAAGGTCATCAACAGCGGTCACTATTCCCTTGACGCCACGCGCAAGAATGTCTTTGCCACCAACAACGAGAACTCCAAGGAAATTATCTTTGCCCTGCCCTTCGACGAGACGTATATCACAGATTGGAACGCCTTCGACTTCCACATGTACACCTTGCAACCGGAAAATCAGGCGACCTATAATTTCCAGGCTACTCCGTGGGGCGGCGTTTGCGTCATGCCACAGTATATAAACACCTTTGACAAGGATGATCAACGACTGACCGATGACTTCATCTCTGGCACCCAGTATTCTGCCGACGGCGAAGTGCTCAAATGCACTATGGGTGGCATGGTCGGCAAGCCACTGGTATATGTCAATGAGGTCAACAGCATCGATGGCTCGGAAGAGAACCAGGGACTCCGCTGGGGCAAATTTGAATATGCCAAGAACAGCACCAACCGACTGAGCAACGACTTCCCGCTGTTGCGCTATGCCGACGTGTTGATGATGAAAGCAGAGGCGCTGCTCCGAACCGGTCATGCTGATGAAGCTGCGAAACTGGTCACCGAGGTGCGTCAACGCAACTTCAAGAGTCATCCTGAGAAAGCCATTGTCACCGGTGAACAACTTATGGGTAACAGTTGCTACGACTATGGTCGACGCGACATCACCAAAACCACTCACGACAACGCAACCATCACCTATGGAAGAATGCTCGATGAACTCGGATGGGAATTCTCGCAGGAGGGACGACGTCGCCAGGATATGATCCGCTTCGGTGTCTTCACTACCCGCTCATGGTTCTCACACGATGCCAGCGACGCAACGAAGAACCTCTTCCCGATTCCCAATAAGCAACTACTCACCAACGGCAACCTGAAACAAAATCCAGGTTATTCAGGAAATTGATCTGACTACGGACGAATCATCCACTCAGAAAGATCTACTAAACACAAACTGACAGCGGTGCTCAGACGGAAGTCTTAGCTGAGTCTGTGCCCGCTGCCTATAATCCTCTATTCTCCAAGCTCTCTCACAAGGCAAAGGCTTCTCTGTGTGTCCATAACCCTGTGTGAGAGTTTTAGGAAAAGAGCGACATGAGATTCGTTCACTATTCCCGGCTTTTCTTTTGCACATTGAAGAAAATGTCTTATCTTTGCGAGTGAGAAAGGCTATACCTAAACAAATCAATGATATGACAAAACAAAAGACGATCCTATTGGTACTCTTGCTGGCACTGTTGCTGCCGCTCCATGCTGCCAAACGTAAAACCCTTACCGGCATCTGCCGTGTTGTTGACGGACACACCACCGAGTTGAGCTTCTGCTCACCATCGATCGTGCGCGTGAGAGTGTTTCCCGGTACGGACACCAACATTCAGAAGAAGAGTTACTCGGTGCTGCTGAAACCAGGACAGAACGTCACGGAGCCCATCACCGAGGAAGAGCGTGACGGAAAGATCACGCTTCGCTCGTCGATGATATCCGCCACCCTTGACCTTCAGACAGGCTACATCACCTTTTCCGACAACAAAGGCACAGAACTGTTGCAGGCTACCGGACATCACTTCTCGCCATGCAACCACGACGTGGACCGCGGGAAGTATCAGGTCAGCCAAGGCTTCCGGCTGGCCAGCGACGAGGCCGTCTATGGACTCGGACAGCTGCGCGACACGCTCATGAGCCACCGCGGACAGAAGGTGGAGATGTGGAATCACAACACCTACATCTCCATTCCTTTCTTTCTCAGCGGCAAAGGCTACGGAGTCTACTGGGACAATGCCGGACGGTCGCTGTTCGACGACGCAGGCTCGGAAACCACGATGAGCAGTGAGGTGGCGCCGTTTGTCGACTATTACTTCCTCTATCGCGACGGTACAGCCGACGGCGTCATCGCCTCTGTACGTGAACTCTCGGGACAGGCTACGCTGCCGCCACTGTGGGCCATGGGCTTCTGGCAGTGCCGCGAGCGCTACAAGACCAGTGACGAACTCGTCGGCGTGCTCGACAAATACCGTGAGCTGAAGATCCCTGTCGACGCGATGGTGCAGGACTGGCAATACTGGGGATGCGACTCCAACTGGAATGCGATGCGCTTCATGAACCCCTACTATATTAATAAGGTGGGAGATCCTGCCTGGCAACGCTACCTGCCCGGCGACATGAAAAACCTCAAACCACAGCAGCCACACATCAAGAGTCCGCAGGAGATGGTAGACCATGTCCATCGCAACAACGGTCATATGATGATCTCTATCTGGGCTAACTTCGGCCCCTGGACCGAGCAATACAAAGAGCTCAACGCCATCGGCGCCCTCTGTCCCTTCGACACGTGGCCGAGAAACCAGGGTGTGAAGGTCTACGATGCCTTTAATCCCAAGGCTCGTAACATCTATTGGAAGTATCTGACCAACCTGCGGAAGATGGGATTTGACGCATGGTGGACCGACTCTTCAGAGCCCGACCACTTCGAAAAGCCAGGTGACGACGACTGGATGACAGCCGACGGATCGTGGAGAAGCGTAAAGAACGCCTTTCCGCTCGTGCACAACAGGGGCATCTATGAGCATCAGCGTGCCACCAAAGAGGGCAACGCCAAGCGTGCGCTGATGATGACACGCAGTGCTTCCTTCGGCATCCAGCACTACGGCACATTCTCTTGGAGCGGCGATATTCTTGCCTCGTGGCAGGAGATGAAGCAGCAGATCCCCTCAGGACTGAACTATTCGCTCTGCGGCATTCCCTACTGGAACACCGACCTCGGCGGTTTCTTCTACTGGGAGTTTGAGCAGGATCCCCACAACCCCGCCCTGCAAGAACTGCAAACACGTTGGATGGAATGGGGAGCCTTCATGCCGCTGATGCGCAACCACTGCTCGTCGCCGATGGTCAGCGAGCTCTATCGTTTCGGCAAAGAAGGCGACTGGTGCTACGACGCCATCGTGAAGTACATCCGTCTGCGCTACCGCCTGCTGCCCTATACCTATAGTTCAGCTGCCGATTGCGTGCTCAACAGCGGAACAATGATGCGTGCGCTGGTCATGGACTTTGCCAACGACCGTCATGCCGCAACGCTGAACAGCGAATATCTCTTCGGCCGCAACCTGCTCGTCAAACCGGTCACTGACCCCATGTACACGTGGAAGGACAGCAAGAAGCGTGGGCATCTGATCTATCCCGACGTCAGCAAGGCCGCAGCGCCAACGACTGCCTATCTGCCAAAAGGCACACTGTGGTATGACTTCTGGGACGACCAGCCACACGCCGGCGGTCAAACCATTCAGCGTCTCTGCCCGATTGACATCATGCCGGTATATGTCAAGGCCGGAGCCATCATGCCTTTCGGTCCCGACGTTCAATACAGCACGGAGAAGCCTTGGGACGATCTGGAGATGAAAGTCTACTGTGGTGCCAACGGCCACTTTGAACTCTATGAGGACGAGGGCAACAACTACAACTATGAACGCGGCCACTACACGCTCATCCCCTTTGACTATGACGAGGCTACGCACACGCTGACCATCGGCAATCGCAAGGGCGCCTACAAGGGTATGCTTTCCCGCCGCCGCTTCCGCATCACCGCCGTCGACGGCAACGGCAAGAAGGCAGGGCAGACCGTAGAATACACGGGGAAGAAATGCGAGATAAAGCTCTGAATAGACAATAATCCCTCATGATCCCTCCCCCACGGGGAGGGATATAATAACGCGATCGCATCTATTCCAGCCAAAACTTACATAGCAGTGCCGATGTAGGAGGTAATGCGTCTCGCGTCACGATAGAGATTACCTTCAAAGGGTGAAGGGGGAATGAGCCACCATCTTTTATGTTACATGATGCAATTGACGATGACCTAAAGTTGATAAGATGCAACACTACTTTTTTCCTGAAGACATTCAACCGCCTCAAGCGTTAGAAGTCGCCCGCAAAAGAATCACTCCCCTTTCCCTCGGAGAGGGGTATGGGGGTGAGGCTGTGTATTTTGTAGGTGAGACTGTGTATTATGTAGTTGAAGCTGTTTCCACTCTTTCTGTCTCCTACGTATATCGAGGAAAGTCTTAACGCCCCACCAGATCATGATGATGGTCAAGAGCAGCAGTACAGCGATGATAACATATAATTCTGTTTTCATGATGATATCAGTTTAGAATGTGTTTACAGAAACGTCGTTTTCGTTATTGTCGCTACAAAATTATAAAAGAATATCGACAAACGAGCCTGTTTCCACGGCCGTTTGTCGATATTCTTTGGTTTTCTTTGATTACTTTTTCAGTATGGGCTTGCCGTCCTCGAAGTGGATCGGAATCCACAGATGGCCGCTGTTGCCCAACTCTTTTGGTTTCCACACATCGGCCATGAACAGATATTCGGCACCACCGAAACGCCGGCGAAGCTTTGTGTCCACCACCTTATATATATAAGCGCCCTGTCCGCCAAAGGTCGTCTCCGCGCCCTCGCCGCGACAAGGATTGGGCAGCTGCGTCCACGGCCCGAAAATGTTCTTAGCCGTGAAGAGGCAGGCCGCATTCGGCGCCCAGCCCGTACAGCCACTGGTGATCATCCAGTAAGTGCCATTGTGCTTGAAGATCGTCGGCGCCTCGTTTTGCCCTCCGGGAGCCACGCGCACAAACGAACCGTTGTGACGGAGGTAGTCATCGGTGAGTTGAGCAATGTTGAGCGTCATATTATCCTCGGACGAGAAGATGTGGTAAGCCTTCCCATCGTCATCGACAAACACGGTTTGGTCACGTGCCATCTGTCCGCCTTGCAGGTCACGCATGAAGAACATGCCACGCTCAATCTGTTTTCTCCATTCCGGCGTCCACCACGTCTGCAGCTCAGGGAAGAGCAGCTGATGGTGCAAGTCTGTCGTGTCGGGCAGGCAGAAGCCAATCGGATAGCAGCCCGCATTGACGCAACCCGAACGCACAAAGCGGAACGGCCCCGTAGGACTGTCGCAGACTGCCACCGCAGCACGGGCAGTTGCATAGCCCTGCCCTTTCAGCTCAAGATGAAACCACATCACGAACTGTTTCGTCCGAGCGTTGTATACCACCTTTGGACGCTCAATGATGCATCCCTTCTGTATGTCGCTGTTGGTGTCATCGGTCACGCGGAGCACAAAGCCGCGCGAAGTCCAGTCGCGAAGATTCTTGGAAGTGTAGCAGCTCACACCGAGCGAACTGACCGGTCCATTGTTGCTGCGTGTCTCACCGTACCAATAATACGTGCCGCGATACTGGAGGATATTTTCTCCATGCGCGTTGATATGCTTTCCACTCGTGTCTTTCCAGAGTCCTCCCTCCATCGGTTTCTGTCCCAAGGCGGAGAGAGAAAAGAAGAAGGACAGGCAAATGGCGAGCAGAGATATTTGTCGATAGTTTGTCATCTTTATCTGTGTTCTGTATATAATAATGTGTAGTTCTCTTTCCCCATACCGCAACTGGTCAAGAGAAAGAAAAAGGGGATATGCCAAAGCCGATCGACATATCCCCCCTCATCAACTTACATTATATTATAATTAACAACCTTAGTCGTTCTCGGGATCGTACACTATCTTCTTAGCGTTGTAGAACTTCATCTCTGCCAAGCAGAAGAAATTGCTGTTTGAAGCCTCACGAGTGACGACAAAGCGCAAATGAGTAAATGATTTGCCGGCATCAATGCCAGGTGTTGTATACTCTGAAGACTTCGCTGTCGGCAGTCCACTGCCCACCTCAAAGACTTTTTCCCATGTCTCGCCATCATTGCTAACCTGAATCTCGAAGGCTGCTGGCGGACGTTGTGAGCCATTACGGTTCTGATAGTAAAGCATGAATACTTGATGAGTTTCCTTGAAGTCAATCTGTACATACTGCGGCATTGGCTTCTGTGGGGATGACCACCGAGTATGGAAGAACGTGTTGGAGTTACCATCAACAAGATTCTTAATCGGGCCTTCAGATGGTTCCTGGTTGTCAGTACTCAGCTGGTCGGCTGTGAGTTTTAGCTCATCCTCCTTCTCATAGGATATGGTTGGTAACACGGCGCCCGACTGAGCCTTGACTTCTACAGGCTGACCGGCTTCCCCCTTGTCATTAAAAGCCTGAAACGTAAACGTGTAATCGCCATAGCGCTTCAAGGTGTTGGTGATCAACAAAGAGTCGGTATAGACCGACACAACATTCGTCACCTTCTCCTGATTAGCCGGATTGACATACGAGATCTTCATATAGGAGAAGCTCGAATCAGCCGGTACCGTCCATCTCAGTTTGATTGCGCCAGACAGCGCCTCAGACGTCACAGAGGAAGCGTCTATGGTCTTGGGCTGAGCAAGATAGCCCGCCTCTTCAATATTTGTGAAGTTATCGTCACAGGAAGCAAAAGCGGCGCAAGCAATTGCGGCGGCGAAAAGATATTTAGAAATTTTCATGTCATGCGTGTTAAGTGCCCAGGCATTCACCAGGGCATGATGAAACGAATCATACAATAACATTAATATCCAGGATTCTGCTTAAAGTCAGGACTGGTGTGCTTCATCATCTCGGAGTGCGGGATGGGCAGGAAATAGAGCTTGTTGTTCCAGACACGCTTCACGATCTGACGCTTGTAAGTGAACGATCCATCACTGTTCTTGGTGATCTTCATCTCTGTGATATTGGCGTGCTGCGCCCCCTCTTTCCATCGGCGAATGTCGAAGTAGCGATGATCCTCAAAGGCCAATTCCACCATACGCTCCTTTTCATAGTTCTTCCAGAACGTGTCATTGCTCATGCCTTCCGGGAATTCCAGCATACCGGCGCGCACACGTGTCTGGTTGAGAGCCTCGCGCGGTGACATCGTCAAGTCAGTACTGGTAGCATCGGCACTGCCTAAATAGCGGAAGGCAGCCTCAGCATAATCGAGATAGAACTCACCCAAACGGAAGATAACCCAAGAGTGACGCTTCGAGTTACTGTTGACAGAAGATATATTCACTGATCCGTCAAGCAGCTTCTTCAAGTAGTAACCTGTCGGCGTGGCGCCTGTGAGCGGCTCGCCATTAGCACCACCATAATAAGTCTCCAAGGGCGCACCATTGTACGACGGCCAGTTCTTCTCACCATTGACAGCAACAGTAAGTGCCAGTCGTGGATCACGGTCGTTGTATGGCTTTGCAGGATCGAATCCACTATTGTCTTCATCCCAAGCTTTACCGGTAGACTTCATGTCATAAGCGTCAACCAGCGTCTGTGTCGGGCAGTTGTCACCCTTACCGTTCTCCACGCCACGGGGATAGTTATTGGTTTCCAACCAGTTGAGATCACCGATGCGACGTGCCAAGAGCACTTCGTCGTTCTGCCAGTTGTCTGTTCCCCAAAGATTCTTGTACTGACCCAAGAAGAGGTCGTTGTCCTCGCAGGCGTCGAACACAGCCTTACTGGCCAGCGCAGCCTGATGCCAGAGTTCCTTGTCGCCACTTGTGTTGAACAGCGGGCTTGCCTCATAGAGGAGCGCACGGGCTTTCAAGGCCATAGCAGCCAAGCGTCCGACACGTCCTGTCTCACCGGCAGCAGCATCGTTTTCCAGCGTACCATAGTTGATCGGCAGATGAGGAGCGATCTCATCGCACTCTTTGACAACGAAATCGAGCACGCCCTTAGCCGGTGTGCGGCCCAAGGCGTTAGTCTCGCCGGTGCTGATGACATCCGTGTAGAACGGCACATCGCCATAGTAGCTCACCAGTTTGAAATAGAAGTAAGCACGCAGGAAGCGCACCTCATAGGGCAGGCGATTGAAGCGCGCCATCTGATTGGCGTAGTCCTTATTGAGCTGATACTCCGAGAAGTCGCAGTCCTTGTAGTTGGCAAGGAAATAGTTAGCCTCACGAATACCGCCATAGAAGCCAAAGAACGATGGCGCATTGTTGGCACTGAGCGCACCATTGGTGAAGTTGTTGATGCTTCCTGAGCGCCAGGAATACTCAGCCTCATCGCAAGCAGAGGCAAGCATGCCTTCACCTACAATTCCGTAGTCGTAGTCGAGATAGCTGTATATGTTGGTAACAAAGCCCACGGTGTTGTCGAAATTATTAAAGACATACTTCTTGCCGTAGTTGGAATACTCTTTATAGCCCATCTCGTCGCTGCACGACGCCAATGTTGCTACGGCGAGCGTTCCTAACAATATGATATTTTTGAGTGTCATAATCTTGTCTTGATTAGAAGTTTAGAATCCCAGTGCGAGACCAACATTAACGGATCTGTTAAGAGGGTAGTTGGCTCCATAGTTCTCCGGATCGGCACGCTTGATGTGGTCGAAGCAGAGCAAGTCCACACCACGCACATAGAGCTTAGCCTTGTTGATGTAGCGTGTACGGGCGAGAAGAGCTTTCGGGAAGTTGTAGTAGACCTCCACATTGCGCAGCTTGAGGAAGTTGCGGTTGGCGAGCCATACAGAGTTGGTGTTGTAATTATTCTTGTTGTCCTGTGAAGACAAACGAGGATACTTGGCCGTTTCAGCTGTTGCAGGAGTCCAACGATGATCGTAGTAATATTGTCCGATATTCGTGTTGTCTACCAATGGCTTCCACACAGACTGAGTATTGAGTATAGCGGTATAGTTTCCTACACCTTGGAAAAGAGCATAGAAGCCCAGTCCTTTGTACTCCAGTCCGAGATTGAACGAATAGTAGATCTCCGGGCATGTGGTGTTGTAACCCATACGCACCTGATCCTGCTCGTCAATCACGTTGTCACCATTCTGGTCCTTGAACTTGATGTCACCGGCCTTAGGCTCTGTGCCCAAACGCTGAACAGGAGAGTTATCAACATCAGCCTGATCTTTGAAGAAGCCGATAGCCTGATAGCCGAAGATAGCACCGACAGGCTGACCTGTACGCTCAAGGTAGCTATACTCACGCGGCTCCTCATACTCTTCCTTGATCTTGTTCTTTGCTAATGTGTAGTTGACTCCGGCTACGAGATTGAGTGCAGGCGCAATCTCATGATTCCACTGTGCTCCGGCCTCAAAGCCCCAACTGTTGACGATGCCGCCATTGACATAAGGGAAGCTGACACCGGCAACAGAAGAGTTCTTTCCGCTTGAGGCTACCCACTGATCATAGCGATGCTGATAATAGCCGTCAAGGGTGAGGTTCAGACCTTTGAAGAAAGTACCATCCACACCGATGTTCCACTTCTCAGCCTTCTCATGTGTGCTGTTGAGCGAAGCCAAGCGGCCCTCTTTCCAACCACTGTAACCATCGTAGTTGGACCCCAGGTTATAACCGTCACCGCCCGTGAACACCTGCTCCCAGTAGCCTTCTCCCGGGATATTGTCGATGGAGACAATACCCCAAGAAGCACGCACCTTGAGGAAGTCAATCCATGAGACGTCCTTGAGGAAGTTCTCACGCGAAGCCAGCCAAGCGAGAGAGAAGGTAGGATTCAACGCCGTGCGATGACCCGGAGCGAGTTTATTGCTCGTGGCCAGACTCAGCGACAGATCTGCGAAGTAACGGTTCATGAAACCATAGTGGTTATACCATGAGGCGGTAGTACGGTACCAAGTATTGTTCTGGCCGTCCCAGTTGCGATACTCATAGTTCCACATCAGCACACTCTGGATGGCATGCCCACCGAAAGCACGGTCATAGTTCACACCGATACCCCAGTTGAAGTTTTTGTTCTGCCAGTCGAGCTTAGAGTCACTGCTCATGTTGCTTTCCTTACCTCCTGTGTAGGTGCTGAACTCCGAAGGCTCACCGTCTTTCCAGCCAGTGACCGACTTCATACCATATTTATACTCTCTGGTATGGTTCTCCCAATAAGCAGCGATATTGTCATAGGCGATGCGAGTCCAAGCACTCAGTCCCTTCGTCACAGAAGAGAAGTCCTGCTTCAAGGTCGTGTTGGCAAAGAGCGCACGTGTATGCGCCTTGCTGTAAGCACGGCCTTCGGTCAGAGCAACCGGGTTGGAGTAGCCGTCCCACGTAGCATTGCCACCCCACAGACCATCTTCAGTCTTGATAGGGAAAGCTGCTGCCGGCACTGTATAGATCTTACCCCACAGGTTGTCGCTGGACAGTCCGGGGCGAGAGGCCTCCAAGAGCACACCGTCAAGGTCAACAGAGAGCTGAGTGGTAGATGTCAGATCAATGTCGAGATTCGTACGCAGATTGCCTTTCTGGTACTTATTCTGTGTGCTGTAACCATCGTTGAGGTTGGCATTCTTGATGAATCCGGCATTGTTGACGAGGTAAGCCTCTGTATAGTAGCGCAGGCGACTGCCACCTCCACGGAAGCTCAGCGAAAAGATATCGCTGGAACCATGATTGCGGAAAGTCTCAGCAATCCAGTCTACATTGGGGAAATAATAAGGATACTTTCCACTCTTGAACGCACTGAGTGCATTAGCATCGTAGCGTGGCTCAAGACCGTCATTGGCGTATGCCTCGTTCAAGCCCAATGCATAGTCATAGGCATTGACGAATTTCGGCCGACGCACTTCCCGGTTGAAGGCGTGATCGTACGTGAACTTGATCTCGTGGCTATTGTACTTACCTCGCTTGGTGATGATGTTGATGGCACCATTAGCGCCTTTATAACCATACAGAGCCGTTGCGGGCGCATCCTTCAACACAGTGACGCGCTCCACCTCTTCCGGCGAGATGTTGGTAATGTTGCGCTCAATACCATCGACAAGGAGCAAAGGAGAGGAACCGTTCAGGCCCTGCAAGCCACGGATATAGAAAGACGGCTCATAGGAAGCATAGTCACCACTGCCCTGCAACGTGGTGAGACCAAGCACCTGACCAAAGAGAGAGTTGCCGATGTTCTTTGCTGACCGGCGGTTGACATCAGCGCTCGTAGCCACCGACATCGTGCTTTCGGAAAGAGGTTGTGTGATACCGAAGCCGATGTTGACGGGAGTGTCGGCATAGCGTGACACTTTAGCGGTGTCTGTCTGGGCTTGTGCCGCGAAGGCCGACATCATCGTGAGGGCGAATAATATCTGTCGTTTCATGAATTTTCTATTTGAATATATAGATTACCATTAATAATAGACTCATCACCGGATTACCATCCTGGATTCTGCGTCAAGCCATAGCCTTTGTTGATCTCGGATGTCGGGAAGGCAGAGAGGAACCACTTCGTAGAGAAGTTTGTCCACCATGAGCGACTCTTGTTGGAGAGTACATAGCGCTCGTAAGAGAAGTGGGTCGGAAAAGCTTCACCGGTTGCATGATTAC
>OGGS01001760.1_pt1 | contig 13841 bp, 10 predicted proteins | sample 1571281 | NCBI WGS metagenome assembly OGGS01 (sample SAMEA2582042, study PRJEB24529) | metagenome | biome: Human gut stool | place: China | collected 2011 | reverse complement strand
AGTACATGGAATATATCCGTCAGATGCAGCGGGAAGATCTGAATGTGATGAGTGAATTTCTTGTTATGGCAGCGACGTTGTTGGATATTAAATGCAAGATGCTTCTTCCAAAAGAAGTCAAAGAAGACGGAGAGGAAGAAGATCCAAGGCAGGAACTGGTTGAACAGCTGCTGCAGTATAAAATGTATAAATACATGTCTTATGAGCTCAGAGACCGCCAGGTAGATGCGGATCTGATTTTATATAAGAATCCGACAATTCCGGAAGAAGTTCTTGAATATGTGGAGCCAGTTGATCTTGACCTTTTACTTGGGGATCTGACAATGGTACAGTTAAAAAAAGTTTTTCAGGAAGTTATGCGTCGGCAGACAGATAAAGTGGATCCGGTAAGAAGTAAATTTGGCAAGATTGAGAAAGAGGAAGTTTCACTCACAGATAAGTTCCTTTATGTGCGTGATTATTTACAGGAACACCGCCGGTTCAGTTTCCGTCAGCTTCTTCAGAAGCAGAAGAGTAAAATGCATGTTGTTGTTACATTTCTTGCGATTCTTGAAATGATGAAGCTGGGTGAAATTTATGTTGAGCAAGAATCTACTTGTGGTGAGATCATGATCGAGAGAAAAGGAGACGTAGTGTAAATGGCAGGAGTAAAAACACTTCAGGCTGCAATTGAAGCTATTTTATTTACAATGGGAGAGTCTGTTGAACTTAGTAAAATTGCGAAAGCAATCGAACAGGATGAGCAGACAACAGAAGAATTACTTCAGACGATTTTACAGAGCCTGGAGAAAGTGGAATATATCAAATCAGAAGACATTCCGAATATTGATCTGTATATGGATCAGGTACTGACTTTTATGGATCGAAAGCTGCGTTCGGCAGTACGCCCGCAGACCGAGGACCGCGTCCTGACCAAGACCATGATCAACAATTATGCAAAAAACGATCTGCTTCCTCCTCCGGTGAAGAAGAAATATTCCAAGGAACATGTTCTGATGCTCATTTTCATCTATTACTATAAGGGCGTGATTCCAATGAATGAGATTCAGACGCTGTTGCAGCCGATCACCGATCATTATTTTCAAAATGGACAGGCATTTGACCTGGAAAGCTTATATAAAGAAGTCGTATCTTTGGAAAAGGAACAGCTGGAGGACTTAAAAAAAGACGTAGTGGACAAATTCCGCAGAGCAGAGAATTCCTTTACGGAGACCTCCGGAGAAGAACGAGAATTCTTACAGAAATTTGCCTTGATCTGTCTCTTGAGTTTTGATGTCTACATGAAGAAAATGATCGTGGAACAGCTTGTAGCGGAACTGGCAAACGATGCGAAAGCCAGGGAGCCCGAAAAGGAAACCCACAAGAAAAATAAAGAGAAATAAAAATAAGTAGCAAAATCGGAAACAGGAAAAATTTTATGAAAGCATTTATGGATCTTCATACGCATTCTCTGGCAGCAGGGCATGCGTATAGTACTTTATTAGAAAATATTGACGCTGCACTGGCAGTCGGGATCAGATACCTGGGAATGAGTGAACATGGTCCCATCTCTCCCGGAGGACCGCATGAGTTCTTTTTTAGCAATTATAAAGTGATTCCCAGAGAGTATGACAGAGAAGAGGTTAGCGGCAGAGTGGTACCGGTGACAGGTGGAAGGCTCCATCTTTTGTGTGGTGTGGAAGCCAATATCTGTGACACGGACGGTAAGCTGGATCTGGAGGAACGTTATCTGCAGAAGATGGATTATGCGCTTGCCAGCATTCATCCTTTTGCTTTTACTGCGGGAAGTCGTAAGGAGAATACGTTAGCTTCCGTGAGAGCATTTCAGAACCCTTATGTGAAAATACTGGGACATCCCGATGACGGCAGATTCCCTTTAGATTACGAGGAACTGGTGCGGGAAGCAAAGCAGGCGCACGTTGCATTGGAAGTGAACAATTCTTCACTAGATCCCCGGTCGTCAAGACAGGGCGGCAGGGAAAATATCATAGAATTGTTAAAGACTTGCATGAAATATGAACAGCCTGTTATAATGGGAACGGACAGCCATATGTGTTTTGCCATAGGAAAATTTGTCGAGACCGAACAGCTGATGAGGGAACTGGATTTCCCTACGGAGCTGGTGTTGAATTACGCCCCGGAGAATATTCATAAGCTGATCAACATCACACTGTAGCTGATACCACCCGGTGTTACCGGAATAAGAATACAGCCGGAGAAGGCACGCCCCGCAAGCGGGCAGATAGGAGAACAAATGAAAGACGCAAATTGTGGATATTGTATGAGAGGGGAACTGTTAGATAAGTTCGGTATTTTCATCTGTGACCTGAAGGTGAGCAGCCTGATCCTGTTCAAGGAACAGAGCCATCCCGGCAGATGCATCGTAGCATACAAGGACCATGTCAGTGAGATCGTGGACATCAGCGAGGAAGAGAGAAGATTATTTTTTGAGGATGTGGCGCATGCAGCGAAAGCCATCCATGCAGCATTCCATCCAGATAAGTTAAATTACGGAGCATACGGCGACACCGGCTGCCATCTGCACATGCACCTGTGCCCGAAGTACAAGGACGGTTTCGAGTGGGGCGGCACTTTCGAGATGAATCCCGGCAGGACCTTTTTGACGGATGCAGAATATCAGGAGATGATCGACAAGATCAAGGCGAATCTGTAAATACCCGGAACATTTTCCCCGGGATTACATAGAATAGATATGTAATCTCAGGGAGGATGAATGATTATGAAAAGAAGGAAAGTAACGGTAGCAGTATTGTCTGTAGTGCTTGCAGCGGCTGCACTTACGGGCTGCGGCAGCGCACAGCAGACGAACGGACCAAAGAAGACAAGAGTGGTGCTCAATGAAGTGGCCCACTCTCTTTTTTATGCACCGATGTATGTGGCTATCGAGGAAGGATATTTTGCCGATGCCGGGATCGACCTGGAGCTCGTAACGGGATTTGGCGCGGATAAGACTATGACAGCGGTGCTGACCGGTGAGGCGGACATCGGCTTCATGGGCAGTGAGAGCACGATTTACACCTATGCCGGAGGAACGGAAGACTATGTGGTGAACTTTGCCCAGCTGACCCAGCGGGCAGGAAATTTCCTGGTGGCGAGAGAACCTATCGATGACTTTTCGTGGGATATGTTAAAGGGTGCTACAGTCTTAGGTGGTAGAGCGGGCGGTATGCCGGAGATGGTATTTGAATATATCCTGGAGAAAAATAATATGGATCCGACAACGGATCTGTCCATCGACCAGAGCATTGACTTCGGTTCCACAGCAGCAGCTTTTTCCGGCGGGCAGGGAGATTTTACCATTGAGTTCGAGCCGCATGCTACGCTGTTAGAGCAGAAGGGCGACGGCTATGTGGTGGCATCTTTAGGCGAGGAATCCGGCTATGTACCGTATACTTCTTTTTCTGCCAGGAAGAGTTATATAGAGAAAAATGCGGAGACAATCCAGGCATTTACCGATGCCCTGCAAAAAGGTATGGATTATGTGCAGGAGCACAGTGCGGAAGAAATCGCCAAATGTATTGCACCCCAGTTCGCAGAGACCGGGAGTGATACGCTGACAGCCATCGTTGCCAGATATCAGGAACAGGATACCTGGAAAAAAGATCTGATCTTCCACAAAGATGCCTTTGATCTGTTACAGAATATTCTGGAGGACTCTGATGTACTGAAAGAGAGAGTGCCCTATGAAAAACTGGTGACCACAGAATTTGCTGAAAAAGCGGCGGCAAAATAAGGAAAACAAAGAGAGTGTTATAAAAATAGTTTAAAAAAGGAGGAGGATCAGACATCCTCCTCCTGAATGTGTATATTTTTAATGGCCCAGAGCTTTAATGCCTTGGCATTGGTACTGATCTTCTCTAGGGAATCCAGAATATCCTGAAATGCCGGACGCTCATCCTCAGAGATCACACCGTCTTCGGAGATAGCGATCAGGGACGCACGAAGCGTGTCGATATCTTTCAAGGATCCCAGTACTTTCAGCGCCAGCCGGTCAAAGTCCACAATGTCAACCTCTGATACACTGTTGCGTCCTAAGGGGCATTCTCTGGCACAGTAGGAGTTGCACAGCTCCGGTGTATTATATGCCTCTGCCATAGCCTTGACTTCCTCCGGATATGGGGCGATGGTATCCAGTTCGATCCTTGCCAGTCTGGTGCGGTCGATGCCTACCAGTTCAGCGGCCTTTTCCCGGCTGCTGAAGTCCGGATTTTCCTTGGCAGCTTCGCATCGTGCGAGATAGTACATATTATCAGCGGCTTTTGTAGCTTTTTTACCCATATTTCTTTTAATCCTTTTATAGTATAGTGTAATCAAACATCTCTAATATCATAGTTTAGTAGAAAAAAGACACATTGTAAAGGAAAAATGACGATATTTTACGAAAAGCAGTTGAGGGAATGTGTAAAATTTGCTAAAATATAAGAGATGTGAAAAAGAACAATTTTTCATATATTAAATGGAGGTGCGGTAATGGGTTTAATCAGAGCAGCAAAAGATGCAGTCAGCAGCATGATGGCTGACCAGTGGAGAGAGTATTTCTACTGTGATTCTCTTTCCAACGATGTATTGGTAGTAAAAGGACAGCAGCGAGTAACCAATGGACGTAACAGCAACACCAAGGGTGTGGAGAACATTATCTCCAACGGTTCCATCGTAGCAGTTAACGAAGGACAGTGTATGATCATTGTGGATCAGGGCGGAATCGTAGAGTTCTGTGCGGATGCCGGTGAGTTCGTATATGATTCTTCCACAGAACCCAGCTTGTTCTACGGCAATCTTGGCGAGAGCGTTAAGAATACTTTTTCCAATATCGGAAAACGTTTTACCTTTGGTGGTAATGCAGCGAAGGATCAGAGAATCTACTTCTTCAATATCAAGGAGATCATGAACAACCTCTTTGGTACGGCAAGCCCTATTCCGTTCCGTGTAATTGACCAGAATATCGGACTGGATCTGGATACCTCCTTACGTTGTAACGGTGAGTATTCCTTCCACCTGGTGGATCCTTTGTTATTCTATAAAAATGTATGCGGTAACGTAACAGAGTCCTATACCAGAAGCGAACTGGTAGCGAAGATGAAGGCAGAATTGTTGACCGCTCTGCAGCCTGCACTGGCTAAGGTTTCTGCACAGGGCGTACGTCCCAGTGAGATCCCTGCTCACACAGAAGATCTGACAGAAGCATTGAAGGAAGAGCTTTCCGATCTGTGGACCAAGCTTCGCGGTATCGAGATCGTTACCATTAATATCAATTCTGCGAAAATCCCTGATGAGGATGCAAAGACCATCGCAGATCTGCAGAGAACCGCTGTACTGCGCAATACCGGAATGGCAGCAGCTACCATGACCGCTGCACAGGCAGAGGCTATGAAGATGGCAGCATCCAACACCTCTACCGGTCCCATGATGGCATTTGCAGGCATGAACATGGCGAACATGGTAGGCGGTATCAATGCCGGACAGCTGTATCAGATGGATGCCCAGCAGAACAGTGGTATGCAGCAGGCACAGGCAGCACCCGCGCAGGGGCAGGCTCCTAAGATGCAGGCACCGGTACTTGGCTGGACCTGTAGCTGCGGCGCTACGGATAACCGTGGTAAGTTCTGCGCTGAGTGTGGAGCACCGAAGCCTTCGGACGCAGGCTGGACCTGCAGCTGTGGTGCAGTAAATCAGGGCAAGTTCTGTTCCGAATGCGGAGCAAAGAAGCCGGAAGGAGCACCGATCTATAAATGTGATAAATGCGGCTGGGAGCCGGAAGATCCTGCACATCCGCCTAAGTTCTGCCCGGAGTGCGGCGATCCTTTTGATGACAACGACAGAGTATAATACATACTCGTCAGAATATATTTACCGGAAACAGTACAGCAGATACCTTTATGATATCTGCTGTACTGAACTGTTATGAATGAAAAAGAAAGAGAAATATAAATGAACGGAAGTCTGATCGCTATTATTGTTATACTGGTATTGTGTCTGGTACTGGCAGGGATCATTTATTATACTTATTGCAGGATCCGTGAAAAATTACGGGATACCTCCAGAATGCTATTCGGTACAGATTCCATGATCGAGGGCATGAAGCAGAGAGAAGCGGAAGTGGAGATGACACCGAAGTCCGTATCCTCCGCAACAAATCTGTATATGCCTTCTATTATGAGAGATTTTCCCGAGTTCCATTATGATGAGATGAAGAGCAGAGCGGAGAACGTTCTGACCTCTTATTTACAAAGTATTACCGGACAGAATCCGGCACTTTTGTCGGAGGGAACGAAAGAATTGAAAGAACAGCTCAGACTGCGGCTGGAGATGCTACAGAACCAGTCACAGAGGGAGAGCTTTGAAAATATACATATTCACAGAACAGAGATACATCAGTACCGGAAGCAGAAGGGAAGACAGAGTATTGTCCTGCAGTCAGCCGTAGAATATATCCATGCGTTGAAAGAAAACGGTAAGCTTATCGGGGGCAGTGAAGAACGGAAAGAACAGGCAAAATACAATGTGGAACTGGTCTATATCCAGGATCAGGATATGGTCGAGAACCAGGAGGATGCAGGTCTGGCCCTGAATTGTCCCAATTGTGGTGCACCGCTTCCCGGACTTGGGGCAAAAAAGTGCATTTATTGTGATACACCTATTGTGGAATATAATCTGCGGATCTGGAATTTCAGCAGAGTGGAAGAAGCATAGAGAAGGCTGAGAGGGCTGTATGGACGAAAAAATAATAGGGTTAGATAAAAACAAAGATATAGATAGACGGCTGGAGGAAACAACGAAGGAGCTGCAGCGGGAACGGGAAAAACTGATGGCTGTGATCCGAATGTCCGGCGATCTGATCTTTGAATATGATATCGCAAAGGATCAAATGCACTATGCAGGTCCGGAAGAAGGCAGTCTGTATTGTGGACAGATCACGGAAGGGTATACGGAGCAGCTCCTCAGGGAAGTGGACAACCGCACGGATGCAGTGGAACAGCAGCTTGCAGAAGCACTGCACAGCGGCAAGCCGGATATTTGTATTGAGCTCTGCAAGACGGACGAGGAAGGTAATCCTCACTGGATGAAGGTCATCGGGCAGACTTTTTATAATGAAAAAAAAGAACCGGAACGTGTCCTGGGCAAGGTCTGTGATATTGATGCGCAGAAGAAAAAGGAAAGGGAACTACAGGAAAAATCACAAAGGGATTCCCTGACTGGACTTTTGAATCATTCCACCATCAAGCAGCAGATCACACACAGACTGCAGAAAATGAAACGGGGACAGGTGGGATACCTTATTGTTCTGGATGTGGATAGTTTTAAAAAGATCAACGATACAAACGGACATCTGTTTGGAGATGCGGTATTGTGCTCTTTTGCGGATGAAATGAATAAATTATTTCCCGATGCGCTGAAAGGCAGGATCGGTGGAGACGAGTTCGTATGCTATGTAGAGGATATGCCAAGAGAGGAACTGGAAGAGAAGCTTGGACAGTTGAATCGCTGTATGTCTGACCGCTATGATGATGATAAAACAGGACTGCATATCTCCTGCAGTCTGGGAGCTGCGGTTACGGATGGAACAGTGACAGACTATAATCTGCTGTTCCGGTGGGCAGATGCAGCCTTGTATCAGGTGAAGAGTCGGGAAAAGGGCGCTTATGATCTTCTGGAGGTCAAGGAGGGTGTGGCATTGCCCGGTCAAAGCTACCTGGACAGTGAGGAGAACAAAGATGACGAGATCGTTCACAAGGAGGCACAGTTCGAGAGCGCGGAAGATCTGGTTCTGTTCTGCATGGACCTGTTGGAAAATGTACCGAATCTGACCAGTGCCCTGAAGGTGATCAGTGAACGTACCTGCAGTTTTTTCAATATTGATGATATGATATGTGTGGAAGTAAATGAGGCAGGACCGTCGATCCGTTATCAATGGAATCGGGAAGAAAAGAAAAATTTTGTCAAAAGAATACTGCATCCGGGAGTATTTGAATGGGACAGGATCCGGAAACGTGCAGACGAATCCGGTGCCGCAATTTACAGACAGTCGGAGACTCCGAATATCTACAAAGAAGAAGCGGAGTCTGTGATGATCGTAATGTCTACCGCTTCGAAGGGATTAAAGGCCAGTGTTATCTTCTCAGACCGCCATACAGACAGAACCTGGGAAGAGGAGAAAAATGCCCTGTGCAGAATATCCCATCAGATATTCAACAGGCTTCGCATGCTGAAAAATGCAGAAAAAGATCAAAGGGAACTGAATCGGAAACTGAATTATGATGCGCTGACCGGACTGCCGGTGTACAATAAGTTCGTAGACAAATTAGAAGCCTATATGGCAGCGAATGGAAAGGTCGGATTATATTTTGTGTCCTCTGACTTTTCTAATTTCCAGTATGTGAATGAAATGTATGGCTACGAGGTAGGCGACCGTATCCTGCATGATTTTGCTGTGGCATTACAGGAAAAATGCCAGGAAAGCATATTGTTCTGCCGTGTAACCTCCGACCACTTTGTCGGTGTGCTGAAGGAAGATTCCGTGGAGGATGCCAGACAGGCGTACCTGACGTTTACGAATTCTTTTGTGAAGAGGATCAATAGCCGGTATGATCAGTGTAATCTGGTCATTGCCACCGGTTTGTATGAGATCACGGAGAATGACTGGTCGGTATCTTCCATGATGGATAATGCCAATGAGGCCAGAAAACAATGCAAGACGCAGAAGGTAGACAGTGCCGTAGAAATTTACACGGACAAGATCCGCAGAGATTTGGAGAATACCAGAACAATTGTATCCGGAATGGTAAGCGCCTATAATAATAAAGAATTCCATGCATATCTCCAGCCTAAGGTATCTCTTCATACCGGAAAAGTAGTGGGAGCGGAAGCACTGGTGCGCTGGATAAAAGCGGATGGAACTATGGTAATGCCCGGAAAGTTTATAGATATTTTTGAGAGAAATGGGTTTATTACCAAGGTTGATTTCGCCATTCTGGATCAGGTCATGGAATATTTGCGTGATGCCCTGGCACAGGGAGAAGAAGTGGTGCCGATCTCTGTTAACTTCTCCAGACGTCATAATGAATATGCGGATTTTGTGCCGAATATCTTAAAGCGCCTGAAAGACTATAAGGTACCCGGCAATCTGCTGGAGGTGGAAGTGACGGAGTCAGTATTTATGTCGGATCTGAACAAGCTGACCAATAATCTGGAAACCCTCAGGGACAGAGGAGTGGAGATCTCTGTCGATGATTTCGGAAGTGGATATTCTTCGCTGAATCTGTTATCCAAGGTGGCTGTGGATACGGTAAAACTGGACAAGCAGTTCCTGGATGATACCATGAACAGCGAACGGGAAGAAACCGCATTGACAATTATAAAATATCTGACTAAAATGTTAAGACATCTCGGCTTTAAAGTACTGGCAGAGGGTGTGGAGACCAGTGAACAGCTGGAGATGCTCCGGCTGGCGGATTGCGATATCGTGCAGGGATATTTTTATGCAAAACCAATGCCGATCGGGGAATTCAGAACTTTTTTACAGGAATTCAATGAAAGGGATAATTAGTCATACATGAGCATTTATGATACTTTGAATAAAGAACAAAAAGAAGCGGTGCTTCATACGGAAGGACCGCTCCTTCTGTTAGCGGGCGCCGGAAGCGGCAAGACCCGTGTCCTGACCCACCGGGTGGCATATCTGATCGATGAACTGGGAGTGAATCCATGGAACATTCTTGCTATTACCTTTACCAATAAGGCGGCACAGGAGATGCGGGAACGTGTGGATCAGATCGCCGGTTTCGGCGCGGATCAGGTGTGGGTAGCCACTTTCCATGCCACCTGCATGAGGATCCTCAGAAGACATATTGACAGACTGGGATATGATACGAATTTTACTATTTATGATACAGACGATCAGAAGACCGTGATCAAACAGGTCTGCAAACGTCTGAACATCGACACGAAGATGTATAAGGAGCGGACGCTGCTGTCTGAAATATCTTCTGCCAAGGATGAACTGGTGGATGTACGGGAATTCGAGGTCAAGTCTGTAGGCGATTATCGAAAAAGTGTGACGGCAAAGGTTTACAGAGAATATCAGGACACCCTGAAGAAGAGTAATGCACTGGATTTTGATGATATCATTGTGAAAACGGTGGAGCTGTTCAAAAGCTGTCCGGAGGTACTCTATAACTATCAGGAGCGCTTTCGATACATCATGGTGGATGAGTACCAGGATACGAATACGGCGCAGTTTGAACTGATCCGGCTGTTGGCGGACGGTTACCGCAATCTTTGTGTCGTGGGTGATGATGACCAGTCCATTTACAAGTTCCGCGGTGCCAATATCCGCAATATTTTAGATTACGAGAAGATATATCCGGATGCAAAAGTGATCAAGCTGGAGCAGAATTATCGTTCCACACAGAATATTCTGGATGCGGCAAACGCGGTGATCCGCAACAACAGAGGCCGTAAAGAGAAGGCACTGTGGACGGAAAAAGGAGCAGGCAGCCGAATACATTTCAGACAATTTGACAATGCTTATGAAGAGGCGGAATATATCGCAGACGATATTTCTGATAAAGTGAACAAAAATGGCGTTGCCTATGCGGATTGTGCAGTACTGTACCGTACCAATGCCCAGTCCAGACTTTTAGAAGAACGTATGGTGGTGGAAGGAATTCCCTATCATGTGGTAGGCGGTGTGAACTTCTATGCCAGACAGGAGATCCGGGACATCCTGGCGTATTTAAAGACTATTGATAACGGCAGGGATGAAGTGGCTCTGCGCAGAATCATCAATGTGCCGAAACGAAGCATCGGTACGGCATCTCTGGAAAAAGTGGCGGATTATGCACAGATGAAGAATATCACGTTATTTGATGCATTGTGCGAGGCAGACCAGATCAGGGGACTGGGAAGAGCGGAAGCAAAGATCCGTGGGTTCGTCAATCTGATCGAAGTGCTTCGCAGCGGATTGTCCTCCTACACACTGCCGGATCTGATCAAGTCCTTATTAGAACGGATCGATTATGCGGAATATCTGCGGGATCAGGATGAAGAATCCGCAGAGGACCGTCTCGGGAACGTAGATGAATTGATCACCAAGGCAGCAGTCTACGAGGAGACCCACGATGAGCCTTCTCTGTCGGAATTTTTGGAAGAGATCATGCTGGTAGCGGATATTGACAATGTGGAGGATGGCGATAACAGAGTGCTTTTGATGACTCTGCACAGTGCCAAAGGTCTGGAATTCCCGGTGGTCTATCTCGCCGGCATGGAGGATGGACTATTCCCCGGCTTTATGACGATCGCGTCCGATGATCCGTTGGAGATCGAGGAAGAGAGACGCCTGGCTTATGTGGGAATCACCAGAGCCAAGGAGGATCTGACGCTGACCTGTGCCAGAAGCAGAATGCTCCGCGGTGAGACACAGTACAATCCCGTGAGCCGTTTTGTGCGGGAGATCCCGAAGGAACTTATGGATAATACCCTGCCGCAAAACAGAAGATACCGGGACGATGACCTGGAGGATTTTCAGGCGAGAAGAGCCAATGAGGCAGCTCTTCGTGCCATGGGACTGGAAGCGATTGCACCCCCCCGGTCCGGAAACGGTTCGGGCAGCGGCTTCGGAGGCTTTGGCAATACGGGATTTGATCCAAGACCCAAGGCAACCTTGAAACCCCGAGTTACGGCAAAAGCAGACAAACCTTATATTTCCAAGGGGATCAATGGACTCAACCAGCTGGCGGGACTTCAGAAAGGAACGGAATTCAAGGCACCGGATGCACTGGACTATACGGTAGGTGACAGAGTACGTCATATCAAATACGGTGAGGGCACGGTATTGAATATCGCGAGAGAACCCAGGGACTATAAGGTCACGGTGGAATTCGACCAGGCGGGGCAGAAGATCATGTATGCATCTTTTGCCAAGTTAAAACGGGTATAGTATTTTTCACGAAAACATGGTATCATATTAAAGGAATGAAAACAATTGCTTTGCATCCGCAGAAAAGTCCGGATGCCGGAAAGGCAGGTAAATAATATGAACAGAATCGAAAATCTGGTAGACCTTGACAAATTAAACGAACTGAAAGTCAGCGAACTGAAGAAGCTTAATAAGCTCCTGGGTAAGGAAGTGGAAGAGAAGAAGGAGCGCAATGTCCTGGTATGGGTACTGGCGATCATCGGCGCCGTAGCAGCTGTTGCAGCTGTAGCTTATGCCGTATATCATTTCTTCTTTGCACAGGATTATCTGGAAGACTTCGAGGATGATTTCGAAGACGAAGCAGATGACGTGGAAGAGGATGACGACGACTTCTTCGAGGATGAAGGAGAGAACTAACCCATGAAAAAAGGACAGGTATATGAAGGATCTGTTGTAAGGGTCGATTTTCCCAACAAAGGGATCGTCTGTGTGGGAGATGAGACTGCTGTAGTCAAGAACAGCCTGCCCGGACAGAAAGTCAAGTTCTCAGTGAATAAAGTACGCAAAGGGAAGGCGGAAGGAAGGCTTTTAGAGGTGACAGAGAAGTCACCTTTAGAAACCGGCCGGACGTGTTCCCTTTTTGGGTTGTGCGGTGGATGCACCTATCTGTCGCTTCCCTATGAAGAACAGCTGAAGGTCAAAGAAGAACAGGTAAAACGTCTGCTGGACAGCGTGTTAAACAAGCAGGAAGAAGCCTGGATTTTTGAGGGCATCAAGGGCAGCCCGAAGGCTTATGAATACCGCAATAAGATGGAATTTTCCTTCGGAGACGAGTACAAGGACGGACCGCTGGCACTTGGCATGCATAAGAGAGGCAGCTTCTACGACATTGTGACCGTAGCGGACTGTGAGATCGTGGATGCGGATTACCGCCTGATCTTACAGTCAGTGAGAGATTATTTTGCCCGGGCGAAGGTAAGCTTTTTCCACAGAATGAGCCATGAGGGGTACTTACGGCACCTGCTGGTACGTAAGGCATCCCGCACCGGAGAGATTCTGGTGGCACTGGTGACGACCTCCCAGGATCCCTGGCAGGGAGAGACGGCGGTGGAAGGAAGCTTGGATGCGGATGCGCTGATCACGGGATTTAAGGATCTGTTGCTTTCCCTGGAACAGGATGGGAAGCTTGTCGGAAAATTCGCAGGAATCTTACATATCACCAATGATTCCATCGCAGATGTAGTGCAGAGTGACCACACGGAGCTGCTATACGGACAGGAGTATTTTTATGAGGAACTGCTGGGGTTGAAATTCAAGATCTCCACATTCTCCTTTTTTCAGACCAACTCCTACAGTGCGGAGGTACTGTACCAGACGGCGAGAGATTATGTGGGCGACCTGGGTGGCAGCGACAAGACCGTGTTCGACCTCTACAGCGGTACCGGCACCATCGCGCAGCTCATGGCACCGGCCGCCGGGAAAGTCATCGGTGTGGAGATCGTGGAGGAAGCCGTGGAGGCAGCAAAGAAAAACGCCGCCGCCAACGGACTGGATAATTGCGAATTCATCGCCGGAGATGTACTGAAAGTACTGGATGAAGTGGAAGAGAAGCCGGACATGATCATCTTAGATCCCCCCAGAGATGGCATCCACCCCAAAGCACTGCCGAAAATTATAAAATACGCGGTGGATCATATCGTCTACATCTCTTGCAAACCCACCAGCCTTGTGAGAGATCTGGAGGTATTCTTAGAGAATGGCTACCGCGTGGACAAAGCCGTTGCCGTGGACCAGTTCCCATGGACCGCGAATGTGGAGACTGTTGTCTTGCTTTCCAAGGGAATGGTCGATTGGTCCTTTTTCCTGGGGCAAGGATGCAAAGGAGGCCGTCCACAATGCGGTGGTT
>OGGS01001755.1_pt1 | contig 13861 bp, 8 predicted proteins | sample 1571281 | NCBI WGS metagenome assembly OGGS01 (sample SAMEA2582042, study PRJEB24529) | metagenome | biome: Human gut stool | place: China | collected 2011 | reverse complement strand
ACGACCATCTGGGTGCAGGATATGGCATCGGGCGCCGTGACGCGCCTTACCGACACGGCGTCGAACAACGCCGATCCCAAGTGGAGTGCCGACGGGCGGAAAATCTATTTCCTGTCGGATCGCAGCGGCTCGATGCAGGTGTGGCGGATGAACGCCGCTGGCGGCGACGCGACCCAGGTTACGGGCAGCGGCGGGGGCGAGGGTGTCCCCGACGTCGAAGGATTCGGTGTCAGCCCCGATGAAAAGCACATCTGGTGGGTACAGGCCGTGCAGACGGCGCGGCGCAAATCGTCGGACGTATACAAGGACATGGACAAGTCGAAGGCCCGCATCTACGACGACCTGATGGCCCGCCACTGGGACTACTGGGACGAAGGCTCCTACCGCCATATCTTCATCGGCGAACTGGGCAAGGGCCTCGTGACGGGAGGCACGGACATCATGCCCGATGCACAGTGGGACGCCCCGCTGGCGCCCTATTTCGACATGGCCGAAATCGCGTGGAACAACGCCGGAACGATGCTGGCGTACACCTGCAAGCCGCTGACCGGCACCGAGTACGCCGTTTCGACCGATTCGGACATCTTCGTCTACGTCCTCGAAAACGGCGTGACGCAGAACATCTGCAAGCCGGTCAATGTCAATACCGGGGAGCCCGTCGCAAGCGACAAGGCCGTCATGGCCGGTTACGACAAATACCCCGTATGGTCGCCCGATGACACGAAAATCGCCTTCCTTTCACAGCGCCGCGCAGGCAACGAGTCGGACAAGGCGCGCCTGTTCCTCTACGACTGCCAGACGGCCCAAATGCAGGACCTGACCGAGGATTTCGACTACAACGCCATGAACGTCGTCTGGAGCGGCAGCGACATGCTCTACTTCATCGCCCCGATCGAAGCCACGCACCAGATATGCCGCATCGCGCCTTCGGTCGGCGAAGTCGAAGTGGTGACCCGCGGCGACCACGACATCAACGCCTTCTCGATGGCCGGCGATAGGATCGTCGCCGAAATGTGCACGATCTCGATGGCCACCGAGTTCTTCGGCGTCGACCCCGCCGACGGCACGCTGACGCAGATTTCGGCCATCAACAAACCCGTCTACGACAATATTAGAATGGGCGAGGTGCAGAAACGCTGGGTCAGGACCACCGACGGCAAACAGATGCTGACGTGGGTGATCCTGCCGCCCGACTTCGATCCCGCCAAGAAATACCCCACGCTGCTCTACTGTCAGGGCGGTCCGCAGAGCGTCGTTTCGCAGTTCTGGAGCTACCGCTGGAATTTCCAGCTGATGGCGGCGCAGGGTTACGTCGTCGTTGCGCCCAACCGCCGCGGCCTGCCCTCGTTCGGACAGGAGTGGCTCGACCAGATTTCGGGCGACTATTCGGGCCAGAACATCCGCGACTACCTCTCGGCCATCGACGACGTGGCGAAGGAACCTTGGGCCGACGAGAGCCGCATGGGATGCGTCGGCGCATCGTACGGCGGATATTCGGTCTATTTTCTCGCCGGATGCCACGAGAAACGGTTCAAAGCCTTCATCTCGCACTGCGGCATCTTCAACTTCGAGTCGATGTACGGCCAAACCGAGGAGCTGTTTTTCATCAACAACGATTACGGAGGTCCCTACTGGGATCGGTCGAATGAAGTCGCACAGCGCTCCTACGCCAATTCGCCGCACAAATTCGTCGAGAAATGGGACACGCCCATGCTGATCTTCACGGGCGAATACGACTTCCGCATCCCCTACACGCAGTCGCTCGAAGCGTTCACCGCCGCCCGCGTCCGCGGAATCCCGGCCCGTCTGGTGGAGTTCGAAAACGAAGCCCATCAGGTGTTCAAACCCCAGAACTCGCTCGTCTGGAACCGCGAGTTCTTCGGCTGGCTGAACAAATACGTAAAATAACCGTCCGAAAGGCTCGATATTGAAGGCCGTCCGAATCGTCGGACGGCCTTTATCGTTCGCCAAGCAAACCTTTTCGCTCTTTCTTAAACCATTTCAGCCCGTCCGCCGTCCGCCAAATCTACCGGTTCATTGGAAGAATCCGCCGGTTCGTTGAATTTATTTTCATCTTAGTCAGGACCTTCCTACATTTGCTTTCGACGCAATTAACAGATTTTGACTATGAAGAATGTAACCACCCACCGGGCGGGGAAGCTGTGCTATGTCACACCCCTGCTCGAACAGATCGACGTGCAGCCCGAAAAGGGATTTGCCAACTCCTTCCCCGGCGGCGGCGTAGAGCCGACCGGCGCAAGCTACGACGATTTCTATTTGGATAACGAATAAAAAACGGCGCAGCTATGAAAAACTTCCATAAAGCTCTGTCAATCCTCGCTGCGGCCGCACTGTTTGCGGGCTGCAGCAGTTACGACGAGACGAACGATCCGGCGCGCGCCGGCAATACGTCCGTAAAGCTCCTTGCCGATGTCGCCGACGACGCCGAAACCCGTGCCGGCATCTCCGTCGGGGAAAGCACATTTACCGGATATTGGGAAGAGAACGACGCTATGGGAATTCTTTTCACCGCCCCCGGCTCAACTCCCGAACTTCGGCCGTTCACCACCAACAACAACGACTTCGCATTCGAAGGAGAGCTGCCGGCGCAGAGCGGTGCGTGGCAATACATGGCTTTCTATCCCCATGCGACCGTAAACGGCACCAAAGCCAGCATTCCGTTCGGCAACCTGCGCACCCAGAGCGGCAACGCTTTCAACTGCGCATCCGACGCACTGGTGGCCCCGTGCCTGAACTTCGCCAATGCCGAACCGGGCAAAACCGACGAAGGCGATCCGGTCCGATTCACCCTCAGCCGCCTGACCTCGATTCTCAATCTGGAGGTAAAAGGCGGAGACAATGCCGACAAGGTCCGCTACCTGCTGCTGACTTCGGGAAACGAAACCCAGACGCTCTCGGCCGCGAGCATCGACTTCGACATTTCAGACATGGGCTCCGGACTCGCATTCAGCCAAACCGCTCCGTCGAACGTCATCGCGCTGGGCTTCGAGGAGGGCACGGCTCCCGACGCCAACGACATCAACGCCTTCTTCAACATCATGCCGGGGAGCTACGACAAACTGACTGTAGACGTGATTACGGCACCCCGGATCGGTACGGTCGCCATCGAACGCGGGGCAGACAAACCGTTTGCCGCAGGCAAGCTCTACAAGCGCGCCGAAACGCCCGTCTTCGCTCCGCTCGAAGCTCCGTCGTTCGACTGGCCGGGACATGAGATCGACCAAGCGCACGAAATCACCGTGGACGACAACAACCAACTCACCTACTCCGCCGCCATCAACATCCATGTACCGGGAGGCATCGCCGGTCTGGAAGTCGATGTTTCGTCGCCCGTACTGAGCATGCTGGGCATTTCGAAACTCGACCTGTTCAACGATTCCGACGTCATCGAGGGAATCTCCTTCGCAGATCTCGGACTCAGCTGCCAGACCGAAATACAATATAAAAAAGAGTGCGTTTTCGACATCACGGCACTCGTGCCGATGATCCTCCTGCTGGGTCCCGACCCCGGCAGCGAACACGTCTTCGACGTCAAGGTGACCGATCTCGCGGGGCAGGTGACCGAGCAATCGCTGACCTTCACGGCCCCGGCGCTCGTGCGGGTAGATCAAACGGACCTTTGGAAAAACACCGCCTCGCTGACGATCAGCAATCAGTTCGCCGACGCCGGCAGCGTCGTGCCGGAGTACCGCATCAAAGGCGAAAGCGCATGGAACGCCGCCAGCGTCTCCGGGCCGAACGACGACGGCAGCCGCACGGCCCTGATCAGCCCCGACTGGACCACCGGCACCAACGAAGCGAGGCTGACGATCCATAGCGTCGATCCCAAGACCGGCATCTTCGCCCGCAAGAGCTACGAATACCGACTGCTCGCCGACGGCGCAACAGTCGCTTCGGGCGAATTCACGCCGAAAAACAACAACGGCGACGTCATTCCCAATGCAGGCATGGAGAGCTGGAGTACGAAATCAATGAAAAAGATGTTCTTTGGCTCTGCCAACGTACCCTATCCGAACGCCTATATGACCAGTTCGGGAACCGACAAATTATGCACTCAGGCAACATATCCCGGCATGGTCGGTGATTATTGCGCGCAACTCGCCGCGAAGTATGCAGGCATCGCATTCGCTGCGGGCAACCTCTACACCGGAGATTTCGTGATGGACGGCACAGTCGGTTACGCACAATTCGGACAGCCGTACACCTATTCGGCACGTCCCGCCGCCCTCAAACTGAAATACGCCGCCGAGATAGGCGAAATCAACCGGGTCAAGAACGATCCGCCCGTAAGCACCGGCATCGACAAAGGACGCATCTTTGTCTGTATCGTCGAATGGAGCGACCGCCATGCGGTGCAATCGGGCACCACGGTGGACAAGACGACGTTCTGGGACCCCGAAACCGTATCGAGCCTGAACGAAGGCAAAATCATCGGCTACGGTCCCGCCTACATCACGGAGTCTCACACCGGCAGCATGAAGGATCTGGCGCTTCCGATCGTCTATTACGAAAAGACGGACACACCTCCGACGGGCAACTACACGCTGGTCATCTCGACCGCGACCAGCTATCTGGGCGACTACCTGACCGGATGCGACGCGAACAAACTCTGGGTAGACGATTTCGAGTGGGTATACTGATCTCCCGATAACAAACCCGAAGGCCCCGCGGCCTTCACCCCCGACCTCCCTGCGCCTGCAGGGAGGTTTTTTGTTGATTTCCACCGCCTTGCAATATTGCCGCAATCGATTCCGGTTCCACAAGGCAAACATGCCTTTTCGTGATGAAACACTGCCCGTTCATTGAATTTATTTTCAGATGATCCGCTTTCCGCCTATTTTTGTTAGGTCACTTTAAACTATTGCATACCATTTTAAACTATTGCATACCATGGAAATTGTATCAACCACGAAAGGGGGGGGGCAATACTCCGCCCCGATGATCGAGACGATTGAGGTCGCCGCGGAAAAAGGATTTGCCACGTCCGGAGACGTCCCTTCCTCCGACGGAATCGAGCCCCTGAGCTGCAACGACGATTTTTATTTGGGCGAAAACGAATAAAAAACCGGCAGCCATGAAAAAACAAGTCTCTCTTTTAACGCTGACCGCAGCGCTTCTCCTCGGCGCGTGCAGCACCTACGAGGAAGTTCCCGCAACATCCGGCGACGGAGCAACTGCCGTCGGTTTTCTCGCCGATATCGCTCCCCGCGAACAAAGCCGCGCCGACATCAACGTCGATTTCGGCACCGGCCTTACCGGCACATGGAACAGCGAAGACAAACTCGGCGTCCTCGCCAATGACTTTACGCAACTCGAGCAATTCACGTATACTCCGGACAGCAAGGCTTTTACAGGCTCGCTCTCCGGCTCCGAAGGCACTTGGGCGTACCGCGCCTTCTACCCTCACAACGGAAACGCCACCGTTTCCGGCACGACCGTAACGGTTCCTTTCAGCGCCCTGCGCACCCAGAACGGTAACAAATACAACAGCGAATTCGACATCATGGCCGCCGACGCCATCACCCACAACAACGCCAAGCCGGGCAAAACGCCGGAAGGGAATGCCGTAAAGTTCAATCTTCACCGCATCACCTCGATCCTCGCGCTCAAACTGCAAGGCGGCGCTGCGTCGGAGAAAATAGCCTCCGTCATGCTGACGTCGAAAAAACCGATCGCCTCCGAAAAGCTGACCTTCACCGTTCCGTCGGACCCGAACGCCGCATACGATCCGTCGGCTATCACCCCGAAGCTGGTCGCCGAAGGCACCTCCGCAACAGGCTCTCCCATCTCGATCGACTCGGAGCACATCACCGTCACCTACGCCGACGGCACGGCTCCTTCGGCCGATTACAGCGAGACCTTTTTCAACGTGCTCCCTGATGACAGCTACGGCGACCTGACCTTCTCGGCCTGCACCAACAAAGGCAACGCCGCAAGTTTCACGATCCCCCGAACGAAACCCGTCGTCGCCAACTGGGTCTACACGGTGGATCAGACCGCATCATTCACCAAAGCCGCAGCCCCGACCGTCAAGTGGATCGGCCACGAAGACCTTACGACACCCACCGAACTGCTCGAAAGCGGCAACAGCGCCAATATCCGGGTCAGCGCACCGGGCGGCATCAAGTCGATGCAGGTGGATATCACTTCCGCCCCCTTGGCAACGCTGCTTCCTGCATTCGGTCTTGCAGAATCCATGGATTTAACAAGTCCTGCCACGGAAGAGATGGCAAGCATGCTTGCCCAACTCGGCTTTCCGACTCCGGCACAACTACTCAACCAGCAGCATGTGTATTTCCAGATCGGCGGTCTGATAGACATGCTCGCCATGGTCTGCGCCGAGGTGACCGAAACGACGAACTCCGATTTCAAGTTCACCGTCACGGACAATGCAGGGCAGGAAACAGTCATCACGCTGAAATACGTAAAAACAGTCGTTTCCCCCATTACTTACAACAACGACGCAGACCTTTGGGCCAATACAGCATCGTTTACCTTGAACATCCCTGCCGATGCGACATCCGTTTCCGTGCAATATAAGAAATCGACCGCTTCGGATACGAAATGGCAGACCGCCGAAATTACCGGAAACAATACAAAAGCGGAAATAAAACCCGACTGGGGCACGCAATTTACGGTGGCGGACTGGACTACCCCCAACAGCGTACGACCGTTTTGGCGCATTACGGAAGGAACCGGCGTTTTTGCAAATAATACGTACGATTACAAATTGACCGTAGACGGCACAGAATACAAAGGCCAATTCACAACGAAAACAGATCAGATTATTCCAGAGGGAAATATGGAAAATACGGCTCTTCCGTGCTTTATCCTGCAAGACGCAAGCAAAACATCCGAAACATGGGGCAGTGGCAACAACAAAGTTCTTTCTGAATGTTGGCTCTGCCAAACAGACACATATACTTTTAATGCAATAACAAGCAAATGCGCCAAACTAACCACCCAAACACAAAGTACAATTAGAAAAAAAGTTTTGGCTGCAGGTAATCTATTTTATGGACAATTTGCTCAAAACGGAACCGGAGGTGACGTGCGATTTGGGCAAAAATACCCATGGACAGCGCGCCCAAAAGCCTTACAATTAACGTATAAAGCATCGGTAGGAACAGTTAACTATGTCAATTCGATACAGAAAATCGCAGCATCACAGCCCGATTATGCTCGAATTTTTATTGCCATTGTAGACTGGAACTCCCGGCACACCGTCACTTCGAAAACCAACCTCACAGGTACAACAGTTACAGTCAGCGGTGCTTGGGACCCAGAAACGGCTACTAATCCGGGAGAAGGAGAAATTATCGGTTATGGTTCATTTTGGATTAAACAAGGAGAAACCGATTGGCAGACCCTTGAAATTCCAATTAATTTTTACAACAAAAAAAATAAACCGCAAGCAGAAAATATATCATTAGTAATCTCTTGTACATGTAATGCCTATGGAGACTATATGAATGGCTGTTCAGACAACGTAATGTACGTAGACGATTTCAAGTGGGTATACTAATCCTCCGATAACAAACCCGAAGGCCCCGCGGCCTTCACCCCCGACCTCCCTGCGATTGCAGGGAGGTTCTTTTATTAGGCACCGCCCGCACCGCGAAAGAAGGGCGCGCAAGCCATTTCCCGGCTGCGGAAAGACATCCGAAGAGAGGAGAATCCGGTCCGTCGGAGTGCGGCGCGTCGAGTGTTCGTGATGAAAAATGCGCTGTTCGTTGAATTTATTTTACAAATCCGCGGCACATGCCTATTTTTGCACATTGTCAACAAAAGACTGCATCCATGCGAACAAAAACCCGGACATCCCGATCCAAACAGACGCTTCGGGACGTTTCGTATAAAGGCGCCCCGACCGGGACAGTCAAAGCGGCACATGCAGCTGACGCTCCGGCAGCGCCGTCCGCAAACGGCACGACCGACAATATTCACCATTGAACGACCGGAATACCATGAAAAGACAACTCATATACTTAATGGCATCGGCGGCCCTGCTGGCGGCCGGATGCTCCACGGAAAACAAGGCCGAAGGCACGGAATACGGCACGCTGAAGGTCAACTGCACCGCCGACGGTTCGATCGTCGCCGCATCGGACGACACTTCCCGGATGCCGGCTGCGCCCTCCGTCCCCCAAGCCGGCGATTTCACGCTTACGGTCACCGGAGAATCGGGGACGCAGCAGTGGGATACGCTCACGGAATTCGAGCAGAGCGACGCCGTGTTCCGAATGGGAACCTACGCCGTCTCCGTCGCCCACGGCGACCCCGATGCGGAGGGAATCGACAAACCCTATTATGCCGCGGAGAAGAGCGTCGAGGTGCTGCCCCGTCGCACCGAAACAGTGGAGATGACCGCTACGATCGCCAACTCGCAGACGGTGGTCCGCGCCACGGAACAGTTCCTCAACTATTTCCACGACGCGCAGTTTACCGTAACGACGGCATCGGGCAACCAGTTCGACTTCACGCCCGGCAGCACGCCCGCCGACGAGCCGGTATTCGTCAAAAGCGCCACGACGCTCAAGGTAACCGGCACGGCACGCCGCCAGAGCCAGACCGGAACCGACGAGGGGCCTAAGGTCACCTTCTCCGAGCAAACGCTCGAAGCCACTTCGCCGCGCACCTGCCACATTTTCACCTTCGACGCCAAGGATGCGGGCAGCGTCACGCTGACCGTCACGCTCAGCGACGACTACACCGAAACCCGGCAGATTGACTGCGAAGTCAACGAGGGGGCCATAGACGATACCAAATAAGGAATAAAAAACAGCAAAAGATATGAAGACATTTACCAGACTTTTTACGATGTTGGCGGTTGCAGCGTTCGTTGCGGCAGGCTGTGTGAACGAAGAACCTCCCTACAAGGAGGAACCCAAGCCGACACCGGGCGACGCGACGGGCTTCCTGTCGGTAAGCGGCCTTTCGATGCGGGTGGTCTATGACGAGACGGACGTTCGTCCCGACGACACTTCGGACCAAACGCAAAGCCCGCAGGCCGTATCCGGCACCCGCGCCGAACAACCCGACGTGGACGGTTTCATCGTAGAAATTCTCGACGCCGACGACGCGCAGGTACTAAAAAAAACCTATGCCGAACTCAAACAGCAGCTCGCCGAGCCGATGAAACTTCCGGTGGGCGCCTACCGCATGGAGGTGCGCTCGGAGGAGAGCACTCCGGACGTAGCGTGGGAGCACCCGGTCTACGGCGCGACAAGCAGCTTCACGATTTCAAAGGCGCAGACGACCCAGCTCGAAGAGGTGGTCTGCACATTGCAGAATATCAAGGTCACGGTGGATTATTCGTCCGAACTGGCCGGCATGCTGGCCGACACCAGCAAGGCGACCATATCGCTGGGCCAGACCAGTCAGGAGTTTCTCAAAACCGAAACGCGCGCGGCCTACTTCAAATCGCTGGACATCGAGAATACGCTGGATTTCAACTTCGACGGCGTTTTCGCCGACACCGACATCCCCGCGCAGTTCAGCAAGCAGATCACGGGAGTCAAGGCCGGCCAGTGGCGTAAGATTTCGGTCGTAATCAACTATGCCGACAAAGGAACGCTTCTGTTTCAGGTAACGGTGGACAACAACATCATTCAGGACAACTCTTTCGTCGTAGACGGCACCGACAACCTGCTGGAAGAGCTTCTCGAAGACCCCAATGCGCCGACTCTCGCATGGCCCGGACATGACATGTCCAAGCCTTTTACGCTGACGGACGCCATATTCGACGACAACGGCAACTGCATCGAACCGTTCGTCTTCGACCTCGCATCGCCCAACGGCATCGAATCGCTGCGCGTCAATATCGGCTCGACCAGCAGTCGGTTCATGGCTTCGATGGCGGCAATCCAGCTTCCCGAAACGTTCGACCTCTGCGCGCTCGACGCATCGTCGCCGGCAGGCATCATACTCAAAGGATTCGGCTACCCGGTAGGCGGCGAACTCAAGGGCCAGCAGGCCAAGAGCTTCAACATCGCAGGGCAGATCAAGGCGCTCTACGAATTCGACGGCACGCACACTTTCTCGTTCGACATGACCGACGCAAAAGGCGTCTCGACCGCAGCCGCGCTCACGCTCGTCGTGGACAAAAGCGCGGGTCAGGAGGGTCCTGCAATCGTCTGGAGGGGCTACGATATCGACAAGCAGTACGAAGTGCAGAAAGACATGATAATCGACATCGACGTGACTGCAACTGCAGGCATCAAGTCTTTTTGGGTTACGATCGACTCCGAGGAGCTGAAAGATCTGCTTCCGGTCATCAACATGCCGGAGAAGTTCGACATCTGCGACATTCCGGCCGATCTGGCCGCGATTCTCCACGACGAATTCGGATTCCCGATCAACGAACAGGTGAAGAACCAGACCGCCGTAATGTTCTCGATCACCAAATTCGTCGAGATACTGCTGGAGATTCCGGGCGAGCATAACTTCGTCCTCGACGTGACGGACAACAACAACGTATTGACGCACAAGACCGTCAAACTCATCGTTAAAGCCGCCGAATAATGAAAAGACACATCACATATATCGCCATGCTGCTCACGGCACTCACCGGCGCGTCATGCTCGCAGGACGAAACTCCTGCCGGCGACGGGCGCACGGGCGTGATGGCGATGACGATTTCGACCTCGCGGGCGGAAGACAACGGCGAATACGATCCGCTGCAATACCAGAAAGTGTATATCTATAACAGCGAGGGCGGGCTGCTCCGCAAATACGCCGCGAAAGACGACATTCCCGAACGGCTGGAGCTGCTCTCCGGCACTTACCGCGTAGCGGTCGAGGCGGGCGAACAGGTCCCCGCGGATTTCTCGAAACGCTTCTACAAAGGCGAGGAGACATTCACCGTCAAACCCGGCGAAACGACCCATGCGGAGGTAGTTTGCAAGATCGCGAACACCGTCGTCGAAGTCAAATTCGACGCTTCGATCGTCGAGAATCTCGATCCGGGCTACTTCGTATGGATAGCCGGTACGGACAAATTCGACGAGGCGGAAGCCGAGTCGGGTGCGGTTCCTGCGCTCAAATTCACGGACGAAGGCACGGGCTATTACACCCTGCCCGCAGGTACGACTTCGCTGGCATGGATGTTCCGCGGCACGCATACGTCGGGCAAGCAGGTCGAGATGGAAAACACGCTGACCGAGGTCAAGGCCGGCGGCAAATACGTCTTCACCTTCCGCTACTCCCCCGACCTGCCGGGTTATATCGACGCCCTGCTGATCCGCGTCGATACCGAGACGGAAGACAAGGACGACAAGATTATTTTCAGTCCCGATCCGGCCCTTCTCACCGAGGGATTCGACAACGACGAGGTGCAGAAATACACGTCCGGCGAGAAGAAATACCGGATCATGGCTTTCGCAGAGCTGAAAAAATTCACGGTCTCGGTCGGCGACGACAGCTACGACTTGCTCACCGGCACGCACGAAGGCATTTCATTCACGCCTACCGATAAATACAACACCGAACTGACGTTGTCCGACGCCTTCTTCGCAGGACTAGCGGGCGGCGACCACGCCGTGACGATCCATGTGGAAGATGCCAACGGCGGCAGCAACGAGATTTCGACGACCTACCGTCTGCAGGGACTGGTTCCGGTTACGGAAAAAAGCTACGACCTCTGGGCCAATACCGTAACGCTGCAGGTCGTGGATTTCACCCGGTCGGCAAACGTAACGTTCGGTCTGTGCGGCAGCGACGGCCAATGGAAATACCTGACCGGCACGTCGCAGGGCGACGATTTCATCTCGGCGACCTATGCGCCCGAATGGGAAAATAAGACCGAAGCCGACTGGAGTACGCCCAATACGGTGCTGCCCTATTCGCGAATCAAAGACGGGACCGGCATTTCCGCAGGAAACACTTATGACTATAAAGCCACCATTAACGGCGCAGAGCATACCGGGCAATTCACGACCCAAGCAGGCAATGCCATGACTGACGGCAGTCTCGAAACGTGGAGAAGCGACAAGCAGTTTCCGGGAAGCGGCACCAAATACACGTTCTGGGGAAGCGGTTATAACTCGTTCGCCAAAGACCTGTGCACCCGCGACGATACCATGCCCGGCAGAGTCGGAAGCTATTGCGCCAAACTGACCGCAACCTATAACACGCTGGCCAAGGTTCCTGCTCCGGGTAATCTATTTACGGGAGACTTCGGCATTTCGCTTGTCCCAATGGGTGGCAATGTCTCTTTCGGCAAAAATTTCACCTACAACGCAAGGCCGAAAGCAATCAAATTCAAATACCACGCAACAATCGGACTTGTGGACTACAACCTCCACGAAGGGAAGATTCCCGTCGGCGAAATGGACAAAGCGCGGGTATTCGTATGTATCGTGAACTGGTCGGCCCAGCAAAAGGTATTTGCCGGCACAAAAGCCCCGACAGGCACATGGGATCCGGAGACACAGACCGAAGCAGCCAACGGTCCCATTATCGGCTATGCATCGAAATTCATCGACGAGACAACCCCCGGCGATGAAATGGTAGAAATCACGATGCCGATAAATTATTACCAGAACACGGCCGTTGCTCCGCAGGGCAAATTCAATATCGCCGTATCCTGCGCAACGAGTGCGTACGGCGACTTTATGGACGCCTGCACGACGAATGTGATGTATATCGACGATTTTGAATGGGTATATTAACGACTAAACGCACGACAATGCGCAAAATAACCATCAGCACGCTCCTGACCCTGCTGTATCTCGCAGGTACGGCTCAGGCGCTGCGTGCGCAGCAGACAACGGAGGACGCGTCCCTCCCGGCCGACAGCGTCGGACAGGAACGCGCGCTCACAATCAATGAAATGCGCCAACAGCGCGGTCTGACCGATACGCACAACCTCTTCGTCCCGCGCGGACAGTGGATATTCGGAGGAACGGCTTCCTACTCGACCCATTCGAACGAAACCTACCGGTTTCTGGTCGTCGAAGGCATCGAATCGAAGGGCTACACCTTCAAGGTCAGCCCGATGATCGCCTACGCATTGCGCGACAACATGGCCATCGGAGGACGCTTCATCTACTCGCGCTCGCTGCTCAAGCTCGACAAGGCCGACCTCAACCTCGGCGGCGAGGATTCGGACCTCAATTTCGAGGTGAACGACTACTATTCGCTGCGCCACAGCTACTCGGTGGCGGTAATCTGGCGGCAGTACATTCCGCTGGGACGCAACAAACGCTTCGCGCTCTTCAACGAAATGCAGCTGTCCGGAGGCGGCACGCAGGCGCGCTTCGCCAAGGATTCCCCGGTGAAGGGCACCTACGAAACCGGCTACACCTTCTCGCTCGGCGTTTCGCCCGGCATCGTGGCCTTCGCGACGAACAACATGGCCGTCGAAGTAAACGTCGGCGTAATGGGTATCACCTATACGCACACCAAGCAGGTACACAATCAGGTTACGGTCGGCAAGCGCGACGCCAGCATGATGAACTTCAAGGTCAACATCTTCTCGATCGGACTCGGTATGGCATTCTATCTCTAAAATCGGCAAGCACATGAAACGAATCATACTTTCCATCTTCTCGGTATTCATTACGCTCGGCGCCGCTGCGGAGACAGAACAAGCCCGTCCCGCAGTGCAGCAGTCCGAAACCGCTGCCGCCGCTGAAACGCCTTCGGTCACGGCCGAATCCGCCGCAGCCCCTGCGGCGCAGACAGCAGCGCCCGCCGCGGAACAGACATCCGGAAATCAGCTGACCGCAGACGCCTTTGCGACGCCCGCACCGTCGCCCATCGCCGCCGACAGGCAGAAACGGCCCAAGGAACAGCGCTTTCTGCCGACGCGCAAACGCATAGACCGCGAAATCAACAA
>OGGS01001752.1_pt1 | contig 13870 bp, 11 predicted proteins | sample 1571281 | NCBI WGS metagenome assembly OGGS01 (sample SAMEA2582042, study PRJEB24529) | metagenome | biome: Human gut stool | place: China | collected 2011 | reverse complement strand
TCAATTTCATCTCCATCTCCTCCTCCAATCTGGAAGAGTTTTACAAAATCCGGGTGGCGGACCACAAGGCCGTGGCATCCGGCGCAACGGAGAGCGATGAAGAAACCGTACAATCCGCCCGCGAACTCGTGGAAGAAATCAACCACGAAGTAAACCGCCAGCTGGACGACCGTGTACGCATTTACGAAGAAAAGATACTGCCCGCCCTGCGCAAAAACCACATCATCTTCTACCAGGACAGACATGTGGAACCGTTTCACCAGCAGTTTATCAAGGACTTTTTCCGGGAAGAAATCTTCCCCTACCTGCAACCCGTGCCCGTATCGAAAGACAAAATCGTCTCTTTTCTGCGAGACAACCGGCTCTACCTCGCCATCCGCCTCTATCCGAAGGAAAACAGGAACCCCGCCAACCGGCAGCCTTTCTATTTCGTCATGAAGCAGCCGTACGCCAAAGTGCCCCGTTTCATCGAACTTCCGCCCCGTGGAAACAACTATTACATCATGTTCACCGAGGACATCATCAAAGCGAACCTCAACCTTATTTTCCCCGGCTACGACGTCGATTCGAGCTACTGCATCAAAATATCCCGTGACGCCGACATTCTGATAGATGACACCGCCAGCAGCGCCGACCTCGTAGCCCAACTGAAAAAGAAGGTAAAAAAACGCAAGATAGGCGACGTCTGCCGCTTTGTCTACGACCGTGCCATGCCGCAAGACTTCCTCGACTTTCTGGTCGACGCCTTCCGCATCCACCGTGACGAACTCGTCCCCGGCGACAAGCACCTGAACCTCGAAGACCTGCGCCACCTGCCCAACCCGAACAAGTCTCTACGCCGCATCGAAAAGCCGCAACCGATGAAGCTGAACATCCTCGACGAAAAAGAATCGATCTTCAACTACGTCGCCCAAAAGGATCTGCTGCTGTATTACCCGTACCACTCCTTCGAGCACTTCACCCACTTCCTCTACGAAGCAGTGCACAATCCGGAGACGCGCGAAATCATGGTCACCCAATACCGTGTAGCCGAAAACTCGGCCGTCATCAACACCTTGATAGCCGCCGCGCAGAACGGCAAGAAAGTCACCGTATTTGTCGAGCTCAAAGCCCGTTTCGACGAAGAGAACAACCTCGCCACCGCCGAAATGATGCAAGCCGCCGGCATCAAAATCATTTACAGCATCCCCGGACTAAAAGTACACGCCAAAGTGGCCCTCGTCCGTCGCCGCGGACTGAATGGAGAGAAAATCCCCAGCTACGCCTACATCAGCACGGGCAACTTCAACGAAAAGACCGCCACCCTATACGCCGACTGTGGACTTTTCACCTGCCGCAAGGAAATAGTGAACGACCTTTACAACCTCTTCCGCACCCTGCAAGGCAAGGAAGATCCGAAATTCACCACTCTCCTCGTCGCCCGCTTCAACCTCATACCGGAACTGAACCGCCTCATCGACCGTGAAATATCCCTTGCCGACCAAGGCAAAGGCGGACGTATCATCCTCAAAATGAACGCCCTCCAAGACCCCGCAATGATCGACCGACTCTACGAGGCCTCCGAACACGGCGTGCAGATCGACCTCATCGTCCGCGGCATCTGCTGCCTCATACCGGAGCAGTCATACAGCCGTAACATCCGTGTCACCCGCATTGTCGACAGTTTTCTGGAGCACGCCCGCATCTGGTATTTCGGCAACGAAGGCCACCCCAAAGTATACATGGGCTCGCCCGACTGGATGCGCCGCAACCTCTACCGCCGTATCGAAGCCGTCACCCCCATCCTCGACCCTGACCTGCGCGCCAGTCTGATCGAAATGCTCCATATCCAGCTCGCTGACAACCAAAAAGCCTGTTGGGTAGACGACAAACTGCAAAACGTATTCAAAAAAAGAGCATCCGGCACCCCTGCTGTCCGTGCCCAATACGATTTTTATGAATGGCTCAAAAAAGACATTGTAACAGAAATGTAACACGTATGACATTTTTCCGCAACGTTAAACTCCGTTCTTTGCCTCCATAAATAAACATACACAACTTTCTTTATGGAGACAATTTACTTATGCATTATCATTTTCCTGTTCGTGCTGGCCGTGTTCGATCTCATCGTCGGAGTCAGTAATGATGCAGTCAACTTTCTGAATTCGGCGGTAGGCGCCAAGGCCGCTTCGTTCAAAACCATTCTTTTCATAGCCGGGATCGGTATTTTCATTGGCGCATCCCTGTCCAATGGCATGATGGATATAGCCCGTCACGGAATCTATCAGCCCGAGCATTTCTACTTTGCCGAAATCATGTGTATACTGCTCGCCGTCATGCTGACCGACGTAGTCCTTCTGGACGTCTTCAACTCTATGGGCATGCCCACCTCCACGACCGTCTCACTGGTCTTCGAGCTGCTCGGAGGAACTTTCGCCCTCTCCCTGATCAAAGTAAACAATGACGCCACCCTTGCGTTGGGCGATCTGATCAACACCGACAAAGCACTTTCCGTGATCATGGCCATTTTCGTGTCCGTAGCCATCGCCTTCTTCTTCGGTATGTTAGTACAGTGGCTCGCCCGCATCGTTTTCACGTTCAATTACACGAAAAACATCAAATACAGCATCGGCCTTTTCGGTGGGATCGCCGCCACCTCCATCATCTACTTCATGCTGATCAAAGGGTTGAAAGACAGCTCCTTCATGACCCCCGAAAACAAACAGTGGATACAGGACAACACGCTGCTGCTCATCGCCAGCTTCTTCGTCTTCTTCACGGCACTGATGCAAGTGCTTCACTGGCTCAAAGTCAATGTTTTCAAAGTAGTGGTACTGATGGGCACCTTTGCCCTCGCCCTCGCCTTCGCCGGCAACGACCTCGTCAACTTCATCGGAGTCCCCCTCGCAGGCTACTCCTCCTTCATAGACTACACCACCAACGGAGCCGGAGCAAGTCCGGACAGCTTCCTGATGACCTCGCTGCTAGGCCCCGCCAAGACACCGTGGTACTTCCTTATCGGTGCCGGCGCCATCATGGTCTACGCCCTCTGCACCTCCAAAAAGGCGCACGCCGTCATCAAGACCTCGGTAGACCTCTCCCGTCAGGATGAAGGAGAAGAGAACTTCGGAAGCACCCCGATGGCACGCACACTGGTACGTTTCAGCATGACACTTGCCAACGGCACCTCCCGCATCATGCCCGAAAGCACGAAGCAGTGGATCAACTCCCGTTTCCGCAAAAACGAAGCCATCATAGCCGACGGAGCCGCTTTCGACCTCGTCCGCGCCTCTGTCAACCTCGTCCTCGCCGGGCTGCTCATCGCCTTGGGAACGTCGCTGAAACTGCCGCTCTCTACCACCTACGTCACCTTCATGGTAGCAATGGGTACGTCGCTCGCCGACCGTGCATGGGGACGTGACTCCGCCGTCTACCGCATCACAGGCGTTCTAAGCGTCATCGGCGGCTGGTTCATCACTGCCGGAGCCGCCTTCACCATCTGCTTCTTCGTAGCCCTCGTGCTGCACTACGGCGGCAACATCTCCATCATCGCACTGATCGGAATAGCGATTTTCATCCTCATCCGCAGCCAGGTGATGTATAAGAAACGCAAGGCGAAAGAGAAAGGCAACGAAACGCTGAAACAACTCATGCAGACCGCCGACAGCGAAGAAGCGCTGCAATTGATGCGTAAACATACCCGCGAAGAACTCGCCAAAGTGCTGGAGTACGCCGAAACGAATTTCGAACTGACCGTCACCTCCTTTATACACGAAAACCTCCGCGGACTACGTCGTGCCATGGGTTCCACGAAATTCGAAAAGCAGCTCATCAAGCAGATGAAACGCACCGGAACCGTTGCCATGTGCCGCCTCGACAACAACACCGTGCTCGAAAAAGGACTCTACTACTATCAAGGCAACGACTTTGCCAGCGAACTGGTGTACAGCATCTCGCGCCTCTGCGAACCGTGTCTTGAACACATCGACAATAACTTCAACCCGCTCGACGCCATTCAGAAAGGTGAATTCAGCGACGTGGCCGAGGACATCACTTATCTGATTCAGCAATGCCGCAAGAAGTTGGAAAACAACGATTATCAGAATATGGAAGAGGAAATCCGCCGTGCCAACGACCTCAACGGACAGCTATCGCAACTGAAACGCAAAGAGTTGCAGCGCATCCAAAGCCAGTCGGGCAGTATCCGAGTAAGTATGGTTTATCTGACCATGGTGCAGGAAGCTCAAAATGTAGTGACTTACATCATTAACCTGATGAAGGTAAGCCGGAAATTCCAAATGGAAACAGAAATGCCGTAAGGTGGCTCATCCCCCAAAAGCACACAACAAAAGGGTTTATCTTCAAAAAGTCTATCTGATTAAATAAAATGCATTAGAGATAAACCGGAAAAAGCAAGAAGGGCTGCTCCCAAGTAGAATTGGGGCAGCCCTTTTTATGGTTGGGCGGTTGACTGTTATCCAATCTGCCGGGATATTCTTTTATAGATGTCAAAATTCTCCAACTACCGCATTATCGGGCTCAAAAAACATAATGTAGCAAACAGGGGTATAGGTGACCCCATTTTTTGATACTACACTTTTCCATAAATCCTACATCTCAGAGCAGGTATGAATCATTTCGCACAAGAAATGAAATGAATTAAATTCCACTACCTATTACTATACAATTACCTATTACTTTCCCATACAAAAATCCCCTTTATTCAACCCCATATCATAGACAGATACGGTTTTAAATAAAAGGGGATTCTCTAGTTTTTAAGAGAGGAGGTCGGTTTATGAATCTCCCGTCTTTTTAGCTTTCCGACGACGGAAGCGCAAGAGTGCTTCCAAAATATCCAATAACTTTTCTAAAAATAATTTCATAGCTTCCTTCTTTAGAGTTAAAAAACAGAGTGAATGGAGCAATTTAATAAGGGAACCGATCATGCATTAGTGAGTCAGCGATTCAGCCTCATTAAACGGTTGGGTCCGGAGCCTCATCGTCGTCGCCTCCGGGAGTGCTTCCTCCGCCGGGAGTGTCTCCGCCTCCCGAATGATTTTTATCATCGTCGTCCACAAAGCCGCCCGCTACGTCCTTGACGTGGACAAATTCTACTCCGGAAGTCAGTGCACGGGTAGTGACGCCATCGGCAGAACGGGTATATTCGGGAGTAAACTGACAGCGCAGCGAAACGATCTGCGAACTGCTGACTTTACTTTCCAACACGACTCCCTTTCCTCCGGCTTTGGCGATCATCGTAAATGTGCCCAAGCCTTCGAGACGTACTGTGCGGCTGTTGAGCAACTGTTCACGCATCACGGACATCAAGTTTCGAATCACGTTGTGGACATCACCCGGTGTCAGAGAAGCCTTCTCGGCGATCAGCTCCGCCATCTTCTGCGTGTTGACCATTTTCGAGAATTTCACGAGGCGGGGGTAATACAGTTTCTGTCCCGCTTTGTTGGCGATATTCGCCTGGTAAGGTTTGTAAATTAATGGCATAAGGTTGTTTTCCTTTCTTTTTTTAATGGTTGATGTAAGTTTTCTATGTGCAATCGATTACGGTGACAAAAGTAGGCGATGGCAAAAAAGTCCGGATACACGATGTAACGACTTGTAACTGAAGAGCACCAGTCGGCACGGCCTCGCACAAATACTGCCTCCAAGGACTTCTGTACAAAGCAACACCAAACGACTAAAAAAAGCGTACCTTTACATTGGCAACGAAAATGAAAGAAAGAAATATAGAAAAGATAGTAAAAGCAGTATCAAAAGACAATGAAAGCAAAAATCATGAAACCAACTTCCGAAGAAAATGCAACCCTGCCCCGCATACAGGCATACAGCAAAAGCCAACTGGCCACTCTCTACCTGCCCCACATACAGCCCGCCTCCGCACGCCGCACTCTCCGCAGCTGGATCGCCAAGAACACGGCACTACAAAACGAACTCGCCCGCACGGGATATTCCGAGAAAGCCATCCTGCTCACTCCGGCGCAAGTAGGGCTCATCTTCCGTTTCTTGGGGGAGCCTTGATTCGAGCTGACTATCCGCATGGCTTCCCCTCCCTTCGGGAAGGGGCTGACTAAAAAGTCCCATTCTTCGGGAAGCAAGTATATTTCCGTCACGCCACGTCCCTTTCAAACCTTCTCTTCGTTGGCCGTATAAGGCAGCGTGAACCAAAAAGTACTCCCCTGACCCAGCCGTGAGACAGCACCGATCTTTCCTCCCATCCTTTCGACGATTGCCCGGCAAATGGTGAGTCCGAGTCCCGTGCCCTGCACAAAGCTGTTGAGTTTGACAAAATTCCCGAAGATTTCTTCCAACCGTTCCTCCGGTATCCCGCAACCGGTGTCGGTGACATAGAAATGCAGGAAACCGTCTTCGCGCACATCAAACCCGAACTCAATGCTGCCTTCCCCGGTAAACTTCACGGCATTATTCATCAGATTCATCATCACCTGTACCAGACGGTTACGGTCCGCCTTTACGACACATTCGGTCGTCCGGCGGTGATAGCAGATACAGATGCCGGACTTTTTATTCCTCAACCGGAACGTATCTTCGAGTTCGATAAACAGGCCGTGCACATCTACCGGGGCGTAGTCGAACTCCATCGTTCCGGCTTCGATCTTCGAAAGGTCGAGCACATCGCTGATAAGCTGCAACAGGAGTGTGTTGTTGTTTTCAATGATGTTGATATATTCCTGTTTCTCTTCCGAAATCCCCCTTTCCGCCGACACCAGCAGCGAGGAAAAGCCGACAATGGCGTTGAGGGGAGTGCGTATTTCGTGGCTGATGTTGGCGAGGAAAGAAGATTTGAGCGTGTTCGCCTCCTCGGCTTTCACCTTTGCCTGTACGAGCGCTTCCTCCATTTCCTTTCGTTGGGTGACAGTCATCGAAGTGCCGATAAGGCTCAGCGGTTTTCCGTTCGCGTCGCGCTCGTCCACGGCTGCGCGCACTTCTACCCATTCATTCTGTTGCGGGGAGGGAAGCCACTGTCTGCCTACCCGATATTCCTCGCGCATTTTCTGCGTTTCGCCATTGGCGAGGCGCTCGAAGGCGTCCCGCACGCGTTCGCGGTCTTCATCGCAGATTTTCGCGAAACAGGCGGAGGTGGGCACGATAATCAGGTTGCCGTCATGCGTCACCTCCTCTTCGGTGACGTACAAGTCGTGGCTGACGTTGCACGAGAGGAGGCCGGTCTGCAAATCCCATTTCCAAGGGGTCATGTCGGCAGCGTCGAGGGCGGCGGACAACTTATGGTTGGTGGATTTCAGCATTTGCTGCGTCAGCACCAGTTCGGTATTGTCCACACCAAAGACATCGACGCAGCCTTTCGTTTTGGAATGTATGGAGATGACGGTCAGATGAGTTTTCGTCTTCTCCAGATAATACTGAAAGGTTATTTGCCTGTTGTCATTCAGTTCGCTGTACCTGTCGGGCAGTTCCGGCGAATAATCCGGATTGAGTTCGCTGTATTTCTTTCCCAGTATTTTTTCTTTGGGCAGGATGTATTTCTCGAAAGTGGGATTCACTTCCCGGTAGACATAGTCGATAATCCGGGCACCGGGGTCGAATATGAGCTCGACACGGGCATAGAGAACGGGCATGTTTTCGACCAGACTGCTATAGCTCCTCATGATCTCCAGCCGCCTGCTCCTCTCATGCAGCGCCCTCCGGAGCCATATCACATAGATGACGGCCAGTGCCATCAAAGAGAAAAACAGGGCCAGATAATATTTGTTCCGCTCGAAAAAAGTGGGGGGCTTCATACCAAAAACAGTGTCGTCGGGACACAGGCCGAGCAACAGTCCGCTCTCTACGTAGTCGGCATAATTGATGACGGATGGGGGCGTCCCCATCGCTGTCGTTTCCACTCTGTGCGGATGCGACGCTCCGTCCAGGCGGCTTTTGATCACCGGGAGCAGATGTTTCTTTATTTCACTGTCTGTCCAGAAATAGCCGCCGATCAACAGGAAAGGCATCACTTCCTCCGCTTCTTTCCTGCATTGCGCACTGATCCAGCGCCTGTCGGACATGAAGACCTGTTTGCGCATATCCGGGACAACGGTCGCCATCAGTTCCATGTGCTCGGCACATATGTCAACCGGGCTGTTCTGGACGCGAAACTCTTTATAGACAGGGGCCATAAAGTCATCGCTCCACAGACAGTTTTCGGTATAGGAATTGATGATTAATAGTTGACAAGAAGAGGGGCGGCCGGCATAAATGTAAGTCTGAAATGCACTGATCAGAAAGATTGCAAGTGCCGCTGTTTTTCGAGTTATCCGCGCTTCCATAAATAGTGATTGTTTTGATTGTTTGCGGAACCGATCACTGAATATCTTAAAATATTGCTATTAAATCTTTAAATATTACTATACAAAAATGTAAGTTCTGTAAGAACTTGGTAGAGCGACTTATCTGCCAGTTTATAATATATTACTAAAGAAATAAAAACAAACAGACTTATTAAAAGCCGTCATCTGCATTCTCAGCTCGGAAAACGGATTCGTTTTACCCGAACTGAGAATGCAATAATTAGAATTTGTAAATAATGACGAACGTGCAATACGGTAGAAACCGACAAAGGAAAACAAATAAATATCTAAAAGAGAAAACGTAGGATGTCAACATCGAATATGAAATCTGAGTGAACAATAAAACTTATTTTTCAGAATAAAAGCGTTTCTGCATGGTTTTCTCAATAATATGATTACATTTGTGGTGACATTATAACAAGGGAATAAAATGGAAATCCATCGCTGATATCGAATCGTTTTTTTACGAATACAGACTACCAAGTTCTTACAGGACTTACCTCATTCCGTCAGTTGTTCTTTCCTTTGTCCCGATCATTGTCGTCGCTCAAAGGTGTTCGTCGTCTTTACCTTCTTTTCCTTTTTCGTTCTTTTCCTCGTCTTTCATGCGCAATAATTTATCTTTACCGAAATTTATTTCTATCACCACTTTCTTGGGCGAGTCGATATGGTAACTCACAATTCCGGCATCTCTAATCAAGAACATAATAATGACAACCAGCATCCCGACCAGATTTTCGGCAAAGACACAATTGACGGACACGCAGTGCGCTAAATTAAAAATCGTCGTCCAATTGGACATTCTCTTTCCCATCCAGGCCGAGTGGAAGCGCTTGATCGACGATGCCGAACAGTCCGAATGCTGCTGAAGATAAGCGTCGTCAAAGCCGTTATCCCGGCTGACTTTCATAATCGAATCGATGACTTTCTGTTTTTCTTCGTCATCACTGTGCTGCAAGCCATTACATTGCTTTTTCTTCCATTGCTTCTCTTCGACTCTTTCCTGAAGGGCATCCCTGTTCTCGTCATACACGGACTTTTCGCCACTCTGATTTGCTTTTTTCTGACTCATGCTTTTCTGATTTGCTTTTTCCTGACTCATGCTTTTCTGATTTACTTTTTTCTGACTTGTACTTTTCTGATTTACTTTTTTCTGACTTGTACTTTTCTGATTTACAGTCCTTTTTACTTCAATGTGTTGTTCTCTTTCACTACTGTTCTGGCAGTTTTCTTTTTTGTTCATTACTAATTATATTTAAATTAATCCGACAAAATTCGGGATTTACCTTTAACATTTTGGGTCACGCGTGACTCTTTCTACATATTTTTTCATTTTAGTCAAGCGTGAACGGTTTTTATTCTACCCACAGTCTACTTTTGCCCCGAAATCAATAAAAAACAATTGAATCATATGACTGAAATGAAAAAACAACATTCCCTCCCACGGGTACGGCTCATGAGGCGGGCCGCCGTCATCCGTCGCAACAATGACATGAACCGGCGTGATGCGCTCATCATCGCCCACCGAATCGGTGGACTGATAAGGAAGATGCACAGGGAGAACGTGAAATTCTGCTACACCAAGCAGGACGGAACCGTGCGCCACGCTGTCGGCACGCTCACCGGATATCAACACAGTTTTCACCGCCCCTATATGCCACGACCGGAAAATACGTTTGTAGTCTACTACGACCTCGAAGCCAAAGGGTGGCGCACGTTTCATGCCGAAAATTTCCTTTGCGTCGAATGAGTTTCGAAGAGCAGATGAGATTCGGAGAGCAAATGAGTTTCGGGCAGCAGATAAATTTTGAAATGAGTTTCGGACAGCAGATAAGTTTTGGACAGCAAATGAATTTCGGAGAACAAATGACTTCAGAAGAACGAAAAGAATGGGAAACGCTTTGCAGAATGTATCATGTGGACTCTTTGTACGAAGCCATTCAAGGGTGTCGGGAGGAACTGGAGTTTCTCGTTCGCTGTGCCGAACGGCTCGAACCCCGTGCAGAGGAGGAATGAGAAAGGTCAAAGACCGGAGTAAGCGGGCGGAACCGCCTCATGTCAGCGAGGAGGCTACGCCGTTTAACAGTCCTTGTTTATGCCGTTTTTACCTTGCAGGCTACGCCGTTTCTACCATGCAGGCTGCGCCGTTTATCCCCGGTGGTTTCGGAAAAGGGATTTCTTTTTAACGAAGTATAATTTTATTAACAATATAAAGAATAAAGTATGGAAAATTGGAGATTTATCGAAGCAAATTCCGATTATATGGTTTCAGACCACGGGCGGATATTGAGTTTCAAAGGCAAATCGAAGTTGATAATCAGCAGCAGCATTACCGCAAAAGGTTATGAGTACGTGGCCATCCGCCAAAAGGGGATATACGTCGGCTACTCTGTACACCGCTTAGTGGCAACAGCTTTTATCCCCAACCCGAAGCGTCTCCCCCAAGTGAACCACCTCGACGGAAACAAGCTCAACAACCACGTCGCCAACCTCGAATGGTGCGATGCCTACGACAATGTCATGCACGCCATCCGGACCGGTCTGCGTCCGTCGTCACCCGCCCTCTCCCCCGTCCCCTGTGCCACAACGGACGAGGCAGGAAATATCCTGCAAGCCTATCCATCCATGAACGCACTGGTAAAAGGGGAACAAATGAACCCTAAACAACGTAATTGGCTGGTGCTGCATTTATTACACCCCGAAAGGCTGAAGCAATCGGCCATGAAGAAAAAGCCAAGAGCCGAAAGAAGCGGTTCGGAAGAATGCTTTCTGATAGCACCCGAAATACCTGTGCTGACCGTCAAAGCTGATTCAATCGGAGAGTCCGAAGCAGGCAATCTGCTCGGAACAGGCAGATCGAGCAATTCAGTCGGAGAGTCCGAAGCAGGCAATGTATGTGTGCAGTCAGTTTCTTCTCCCCTTGTTTCATCGCCTCTTCCTCTTATTTCTCTCTTTGTTCCCATACACCATTCAGTGACACAACACTATTACCGCCGCCTGTCTCCCGAAGAATCCGCCATTTTTGGTTTCAACACTTATATATTGCCCAGAGAAAGAGGACAAAGAAAGGAGTTTCTGCAATGAAAGACACCATCATCATCCACTGTTCCGCCACCCGTGCGGGACAGAACATCACCGCTGCCGATATCGACTGCTGGCACCGTGCCCGTGGCTTCTGGTCCATCGGCTATCATTACGTCATCCGCCTCGACGGCACCATCGAACCGGGACGAGACGTCACCCTCGACGGGGCGCATTGTATGGGCTGGAACCAGCGTTCCATCGGCATCTGCTACGTCGGCGGACTGGACAAGGAAGGCCGCCCCGCCGACACACGGACAGATGCACAACGCACCGCCCTCATCCGACTGGTGAAATCTCTGCAACTGGCCTTCCCCAACGTGAAACAGGTCATCGGACACCGGGACACAAGCCCCGACCTCAACGGAGACGGCATCATCTCACCTAATGAATACATGAAAGCCTGTCCCTGCTTCGATGTGAAAAAGGAGTTCTAGGGAGTAGTTGTACGCAATAGTAACTCGAGTAGTTGTACGCTACCCGTAGGGGGAGGTGGTAGGTGAATGCATAATCCTATCATTTACAAAGAAATAGGTATAAACATTATTTCTCCTACCACCTCGGTCTGCGACCACTCCTCCTTCCCGAAGGAGGAGAATAGAGATAGAATCGATTTTCTAGTCACCCCCAGTTGAGAGACAGAACTGACTATCAAGTAGCTTATCACCATACTGAAATGAGCTAAATTAAAATTACCGATTCGCCTTATTCATTATTTATCATTCATTATTTATCATTCAATATCACTCTAAATATTCAAAAAGATGGCCCGTATTTCCAAACCCGGATTAGATTATTTCCCGCTCGATGTCAACTTCTTCCAAGACAGGAAGGTACGCCGCATTTCCAACCGTCATCATGCAGCAGGAATTGCCGCACTCACTTCCCTGCTCTGCCTCATCTACAAAGAAAAGGGATTTTATGTCGCATGGAATCAAGATACCTTGTTCGACATTTCGCAGGAAGTGTGTTGCGAGGAGGAGGAGATGCAGGCCATCATCGACGACTGCCTGTCCGTCGGACTGTTCGACACCTATATATATAAGGAGTACGGGATTCTGACTTCGCAAGCCATCCAAGAGCAATACCACAAAATCATTACCGACAGCCGAAGGAAATACAAACTTCCGCTGGAACAGTTTTGGCTCATCAAGGAAGGAGAGGATGGAACGGAAAATAATTCCGCAGAAATAAGAAATAATATAAATTCAAAAGGTACAGAAGTGGATGAAGCGGAAAGCCATATAGTAGGCGCAGAAGTCAACGCAATAAAAACAGGAATCAATATCACAGCTACAGAAGTTACTAAAACAAAGACAGGAATCGACACGACAGGCACAAATATCCATGCAGCAGGCACAGGAATCAATGCTACAAAAACAGTGACCGACGAATCAGCTATGAAAATTAATGCTGCAAAAAACCGAGAAATTGCAGCAACAATCCCACAAACAAAACAGGAAACGGATACAGAAATCGAAAGTAAATCGGAAACAGATACTGAGATTAAAAGCAAACCGGAAAGAGAAAGAGACAAAGAAAGGGAAAGACAAAGCAAAACCGAAAATGAATGGGAGAAGGATAGAGAGCAGCCGCCCGTTCCGTCAAACGGCGTTTTTCAGGCTGCGCCTGTTGCTGTCAAAGGTTTGTCTTTAGAAATCTCGTCCGGAAAAAGAGGGGAGGAAAATAAGGAAGAAAGAAGAAATGAAGGAATAGATCAGAAGGGAGAAACTAGATATAACGGAATTCAATACGAAAGAAACCAGCTAGAAGAAGCCAAGCACAACGGAACCCAATACGAAAGAAACCAGCAGGAAGAAGCCAAGCACAACGGAACTCAATACGAAAGAAGTCAGCAGGAAGAAGCCAAGTACAACGGAACTCAATACGAAAGAAACCAGCAGGAAGAAGCCAAGCACAACGGAACTCAGTACGAAAGAAGTCAGCAAGAAGAAGCCCCGAACGAAAGCACTGCTTCCGGAGGATTCTCCGAATCCCTGCTACGCCTCAACATGGACGCCATCGGCATCCGGAACGAACCAACCGTGAAAGCCATCCTCGCCCTCGCCCGACGCAGAAAGCTGGGTGGTCCCTGCGGCACCTTATGGAAAGTCCTCAGCTCCGAATACCGCTCCACCCTGCTCAAAAAGAACGAGCCGGGCGACTACATCCTCTGGGCACTCAACCACTCGGCAGAATTTGAAGACACCTACAACGGCATCCTCAAAAAGCGAGTTAGGGGAAGATGAACATTTTTAAGAGGGAGATGAACATTTTTGAGCACCCACGTCATTTATTTCTCCCGCCAAACGCATCATAAAACAATAATTTATCCTATCTTTGTAGAATAAAGAAAAGCCTCTTCACTATACATGCGAAGAGAAACATCTCTTTACAACATAAAAGAGAAACAACCAAAACAATGAGCAAATTTATCAATCCGTTCACCGACTACGGATTCAAACTAATATTCGGCAGAGAAG
>OGGS01001745.1_pt1 | contig 13947 bp, 19 predicted proteins | sample 1571281 | NCBI WGS metagenome assembly OGGS01 (sample SAMEA2582042, study PRJEB24529) | metagenome | biome: Human gut stool | place: China | collected 2011 | reverse complement strand
TTTAATTGCATTTTTCTATAATTATTATAGTACCACAGTACTTTAATACTAAAACACCACGATATGAACGGCGGTTCTTTTTTCGGAGTGGTGAAAAGAGAGCTGCCCCACGAGGGCGGCTTTTCTTCTTGACGGTGGTGTAATTTTGGTGTAAAATGAGTTGTAAAAGTAAAAGATTGGAGGAAGTCGATTTATGGGAAACGATTTTATGCAATATCCGACCACTGTTAAAATGTTGGCCGATGAAATAAAGAGAGCTTGCACCGCGTACACTTCCCGGCAGATTGATAATGACCGGATCAGAGAGATTATCTTTTGGTATGCAAATGCCATGCCGGACAAGCTGTTTTGTGGAGCTGACCTTAATCCGACAATATCAAAGATTATTGGGAAAAAAAGAGTGCGCCTTATCAATGATATGTTGGACGGCTACCAGCACCAATTAAGCGGGGGTAGGTAAATGGAAAAGGTTATCAGCTTCGGAGATCAACTTAAAGTAGAGGGTATCAATTTCAAAGGCTTTGGTATTTTGCCGAAGTATGTCATGCTCGATCCCGATTTGTCGATCGAAGCAAAAACTATCTATGCCTATTTTTGCAGTTTTGCCGGAAACGGAAGTGCAACCTTTCCGGGGAGAGATAAAATCCTATCTGATCTGCCTATGTCAAAGGACGCTTATTATAAACACTTTCGGCAGCTCACGGATCAAGGCTATATCACCGTGGAGCAACAAGGCGGCAACTCCGGGGCTATTTACGGCAAGAATATCTATACGCTGGTATCAAACCCTAAAAAGTTTTCTGAAAAACCCGAAGATACCAAACACGGCCTTGCTTACAGCCGGATCAGGTTTTCCGGCCTGAAAGCTGCGGGATTTGGCATGATCCCGAAAGCTGTTATGATTGATCCTCGGCTTCCTGTTAAAGCAAAGGGAGTTTACGCTTACTTTTGCAGCTTCACCGGCTCCGGAAATAATGCCTTTCCAAAAAAGGAGAAGATCCTTTTTCATTTGGGAATTGCAGAAAAGACTTACTATAAGTTCTATAAGCTGCTGACGGAGCTTAACTATATTACCGCCGTACAGCGACATATAGACGGTAGGCTACAAGTAAATGATTATTACTTGAATGATACGCCAAACGCTGCAAACGCCCAAAAAAAGACGGTTTTTTCCTGTTCTACACAGGACGGTAAAAAACAGGACACGGAGCTTAAAATACAGGACGGTAAAAAACAGGACACGCAAATACAGGACAGTAAAAAACAGGACACTAATAAAAACAATTCTAATAAAAACAACGTTCTATATAATCACTCTCTCAATCAACAACCGGCGCAGCCGGAACAGATAGAGGGAGCGAGAGATGTTAAACGTGATATTTCTTATGAAGTAGAAACAGAGCTGCTAAAACAGAAAAAATTGCCGTATTACTTCAAGTCCGATCCTGAAAAGATGATTGCTGCTATTCATTTCATGGTAGAGTGGGACACATTCTTTCCCAATGGCTATAAAGACGGGTTTGAGCAACGGATTTACAACTTGTTTGTTGAAGCCTTGATTGAAATGTGCTGCGCTGACAAGCCCATGGCACTGAAAGGCAGTATCACTACTTACGCAAAGGTTATTGATAAGATTAACCAGCTTGCCAAGTTTGAGGATTACTATGTTGATATTTCCGAGTTTGCTGATCCGGCACGAGAAAACTATAAAAGGGCTGCGCTCGATCAGGACATAAGAAATCCTATGCAGTACATGAAAGCCTGTATTTGGGACGCTATGCAAACTGGGAGCATAGGAATGTATGCCGATATAGCACGGATATAGTGCAATTAAAGGGAGCTGCGAAAAGCGGCTTTCTTTTTTGCAGTTTTAGTACTATAAATGCTTGACACTAAAAAGCGAGTTAGGTATAATGATTTTAGTACCAAAACACTAAAGTACGAAAGGAGCAAAGAAAGTATGTCGTTCTTACCTGATCCAAAAGAATTAAAATTTGGGGTGGGCGGTCTGCGCCAGCAGTACGATAAGATGAAAAAGGTGGGGAGATGTCCTTATGATAGCTTTGAAGAATATATGCGCGACTTTTTGCCGGAGCTTCCACCCGAAGAAATGAAAAAAACTGATTTTGGGGGACAATGCGAGAAAGTACTTTATGACGCATTCAATTCTGAATTAACAAAGGGAAAGAGAGGAAATCCAAATGGCTAAAGTAATTGCAATCGCAAATCAAAAAGGTGGCGTTGCCAAGACTACGACAAGCGGGGCACTTGCTGCCGGACTGAAAAAGAAAGGTTTTAATGTGCTGGCGGTTGATGTTGATCCGCAAGGCAATTTGTCCGACAGTGTCGGAGCTGATAACCAGCACGAAGTAACCGTTTATGAATTGCTGAAAATGGAAACCACAGCAAAAGAAGCAATTCAGAAAATGGATATGTTTGATATTATCCCGGCAAATATTATGCTTGCTGGTGCAGAACAGGAGATTGCACAGATTGGCAAAGAACAAAGATTGAAAGAAATGCTTGCGCCGATCATGTGCGATTATGATTATATTGTGATTGATACGCCGCCCGCGCTGGGGCTTATGACGATCAATGCCTTTACTGTTGCTGATGATGTAATTGTACCAACAACAGCCGGTATCTTTGCGGCAAACGGTATTGGTCAACTTTATGATACAATTAAGAATGTGCAGAGGTACTGCAATAAGAAAGTAAAGATTGCAGGTATTCTTCTTACAAAGTATAATCCACGCACCATCAACAACCGCGACATGAAAGAGTTGACAGAGCAGCTTGCACAGTACATGGACGCTCCGATGTATCAAACCACAATCCGTTCATCTGTTGTTGTTGAGGAAGCACAGACGCGAAAGACAGACATATTCAGTTATAAAGCGGACGCTGCTGTTGCGGGAGATTATGCCGCTTTTATTGAAGAGTATTTGAAAGGGGAAAATAAGTAATGGGAACGAAGAAAAGTAAGGTTGATACCTCGGCGTTGTTTCGAGGGATTGTCGGCCATGATGAAAGCGAAGCACCGGAAGTTAATTCCGGCGAAGCAGAAGCAGCGGCAAAGCTGCCGGTCGCGGAAGAAGTTAAAGCTGCTCCGGTGAAAGTTGGACGCAAACCCAATAAGGAAAAGAACATTCAGGTATCTATTTACCTTACCCCGGATCAGGCAAAGGAGCTGCGGGTTCAGGACGCTTTGAAAGAAAAGGAAACGGATAAATCCGCTATTGCAAGAACCGGCATTGAGATTGCTCTTTCCTTGAACAAAGAAACCTATGCAGCTATGAAAGTCGCTGCGGATAAAGTCGGAAAGACACCCGGCCAAATTGTGCAAAAAGCCCTTGAACAATATTTATAAGTTGTCACAAATGAAAGGCGGTGAACCATGAAACGATTAGGGGAATATCGTTCCTATTTGCTTTACGAAGTTGAAGAACAAGACGGCAGAGATATTAACACATCAAGCGGAAGCAGATATATCCGGAATAGTATCTTGATTTTTAAACCGGACGAAAACAATCCAAAGCTGGGCGATGAATGGCGAATGTGCAAAAACGAGGAAGAAGCAAAACGGACGATTGACGAGAGCGCACCTAAAATGCCAATTCAAGAGCAAATGAAACAGGCAGAGGAACGAAGCCGGGCGAGAGCGGCGGCAATGGACATTCAGCGCAGAGCAGATATAGAGGAAGAACGCAGACGGAGAGAACGGCAAGAGGAAGCCTATTATCCTGAAAGAAAAAGCTAATATTTGAAAGCCGCCTTTCGGGGCGGCTTTTCTTATACGAAACAAACTCTTGCATAAAAGTGAATGGTATCCTATACTTAAAAAAGAGCGGAGCGAAGAATAACAAGCATTGGAAGTGTTAGCACACTTCCACGAAACGACGAAAATTGCCACGGGGCAATTTCCTCTGTTTCTGCTTGTTGGTGCGTTGCCCCAAACCCCACCGGCTAACGCCGGAGAAGAAAAGCACGGCTTTTCATAAAGAAAGAAAGGACGGCATTTGCAAGATGGCAAATAGAGAAAGAACGGTGCGGCTGCAACTTCTTGTTTCGGAAGAAGAAGCTGATATGATACGACAGAAAATGCTTCAAGTTGGAACTACTAACTTTTCCATGTATGCGCGGAAAATGCTGATAGATGGATATGTAATAAAGCGTGATTTTTCAGAGTTAAAAGCTCTAACAAAAGAACTGGCTAACCTTGCTCGAAACATCAACCAAATTGCATTAAGAGCAAATGAAACTCGTAGTATTTACCAGCAAGACATTGACGATTTGAAACAGTATTATGGAAATGTGAAAAGGGCGTGCACAGAGCGTCTTGTAAAAATGATAGAGGAATAAAGCCATGGCTTACACAAGAATACACGCTATAAAAACAACCTTAAATAAGGCATTGGATTATATAGAAAATCCTGCGAAAACGCAGGAGCAACTTCTTGTGTCCGGTTATAATGTTGATCCTATTTCTGCGTCAGTTGAGTATCGTATGACGGCAGCATTGGCAAGAGAAATGAAAGGGGATTATGTCAAGACTGGTGGAGCTGATATTTTAGCTTTTCACATGATACAGAGTTTTTCTCCTTATGATAAAATCACCCCGGAACAGGCGCATGAACTCGGTAAAAAATGGGCTGATGAAATATTGCAAGGGAAGCACGAGTATGTAATCAGCACTCATGTTGATAAGGGGCATATTCACAATCACATAATTTTCAACTCTGTTTCTTTCTATGACTATAAGAAATATGAAACCAAGCCTTATAAAACGGCTGCGCTTTTGCGAAAAGTAAGTGATCGTCTTTGTGAAGAACAGGGACTTTCTATAATTCAAAATCCAAACCTAAAGCAAAAAAGCCCGACACATTACGAATGGGAACAGCACCGTGCAGGCACATCATGGAAAGCACAGATCAAAGAAAACATTGATAAGGCCATTGAAGCGGCAACCGATTATGACAGCTTCAAAGAAAATCTGCGGAAAGCAAATGTTGAGATAAAAGAGGGGAAAAGAATTTCTTTCAAAATTGCCGGTTCGGGACAAGAAAGATATTGCCGTGGCGATAGGATCGGAGAAGAATATACAAGGGAAAAGATTGTTGCGAGATTGGCAGCACCAAAAGTAAGAGAGCTTCAAAAAGAGGAAGAAACCAAACATCGGGGAGAGAAAAACGCCGATTATGCACCGCAGCCGGTATTTTCCTCTTATGATAAAAAGGTGGAGTGGGAAGCACAGAGAACAACACTTGCCGCCACAAAAGAACTGGCCGCAGCCTTAATGACGATCCGACAGGAGAACATACAGCAAGAAAATGATTTTGAAATCAGGATCAGCGGCTTGTCTGAAAAGGCGGCGGGGGTCCGGTCAACAATGACAGAACTTTCCGGAAAGAACCAGCAATATAAAAATGCGGCAAAGTACTTAATTGCATTTAATCAGTATCTTCCCATAAAGCAAGAGCTTGAAAAGCAACTTCCTTTTAGAAAGGCTAAATATGCCAGGCTGCATGAGGGCGAGCTGGCCGCTTTCGATCATGCAGCGGCACAGCTTGAAAAGCTGGGTGTAAATACAAATGTTGATCCGGAAAAAGTTTTAACTTTGGTAAAGGAGCAAGATGGCAAGGTATCGGAGCTGTCGGCGGCTCTCAAAGAAACCACTGCAAAAATTGACGCGCTCCGGCAAGCGCAGCGGATAGTAAAAGAGATCTACCAGCAGCCAAAAGAACCACAGGAAAAACGAAAAGAGCGGGAAAATCAAGAGCTGTAAAAAGGATTTTTTCAAGCCCATGGGAAACAATATTGACAAGCAGCATAGAATATAGTACAATGTACTACAAGAAAGGAGTTGATACTATGGCTTTTTCAATCAGACTTTCCGAGGAAGAAAAGCGGTTGGCTGACAGCTACGCAAAAATCCATTCGCTCTCTTTGGGAGAAGCGTTCAAAAGAGCATTGTTTGAGCGGATCGAAGATGAATACGACATTGCCCTTGCAGATGAAGCCTATTCAGAATATATCAAAGGCGGTAAAAAGAGTACACCTATTGCCGAACTTTGGAAAGAGTGCGGTCTATGAATTATAGTGTCGAAACCACCACACGCTTTGACAAAGAGTTTAAGAAACTCGACAGTTACACAAAGCGCATGATAAAGGCATGGATTGAGAAAAATCTAATTGGCTGCACCGATCCCCGGCAACACGGAAAAGGGCTTACAGCAAACCGCAGCGGGCAATGGCGGTACAGAATAGGGGATTACCGGCTTATTTGCCAAATAGAAGATGATAGGCTCGTTATACTCGCCTTGAATATTGGACACCGCAGCGAGGTCTACAAGAGCTTGTGACGGCTCACCGGCAGTAAAGGAGCTTTTGCGGCATATCCTCGCTGCGTTCCGGTATTCCACATTCCCCTTGACTTCCGGTGCTTTGGGGGCTGCACCCGCCTTGCGGCGAAGGGAAAGAAGCAATCAAAGATCACTTCTTACCCCTCGCCTTTCGGCAAGTTTAGCCCTCAAAGGCGCAAGGACGGGCGGCTCTGCTAAAAAAAGCAATCAAAGGGCTGCGCTCGATCGGCAGCTCTGGCCGATCGGCTGGGGCTGCTTTTTTCTTTTTGCATGTAGAAGAAAATGCGGACAAAAGCGTGTTTGTAGTAACAAGGGAACGACACTCCCCGCCAAAGGCCACTATAACGCCCACAGAAGCACCGGAGGGCGAGGGTGGGGAAATAGACGAGGGAGAGCCGGAAAACGGCGCACAGGGAGCCACAGAGCCGCCGAAAACCAAGCAGAGCTTGAGAAAGTATGTTTGCCCAAAATGTGGCTGCATTATTCGGGCTTCAAGAGGGGGAAATGTGATTTGCGGGGAATGCAAAGTCCCCTTTGAACAAGAAACATAATTTGAAAGTTAATTTTCAAAAAAGAAAGAGAGGAACAAGAAGTGAGTATATTTACAGAAAACCAAGAACCGATGTTTGCCAGCAAGGAGCATTACGAGTTTTTCAAGCAGACCTGTGAGCGGTTAAATGCAGATTGCTATTTGAAAGCCCTGATCTACACCGTGGGAATTAGCCAGGACACCCGGAGCCGGTGGAGCAGCTTTTATGATGAAAAAGAGAGGACAATTAAACCGGAAGTGATAAATAACGGGTGGCAGACCAGCGGCAGCGTGCGGATCACAAGGCTTGCTTTTCAGCTATTTACAGACAGCACCCCGACGGCCATTGAATACGATAAAGACGATAATCCCCAGTACAGCTTCAAAGAGTGCCAGCTATACAGCGTATCAGATACCTTTTGCTGTTCCTATGCGCCATTTTTCGTGGAAGCGGTAAAGCTGCGTTACCCGGATTATTTTAGCCCGCGCAAGGTGTATAGGCAGTAAAAAAAGCCCACCACCGGCTACGGTAGTGGGCTTTTACTTATTTTTCAAGATCGTGGTTTTTGTCGTGGTGCTGATTGGGAGCGTGGGAACTGTTACGCCGGTCACTTTCGGCTTGTGCTGCGGCCATGCGCTCTTTCATGCTTGCTTTGGTCGGTGCTGCTTTGGCCGTTTCCTTTTCCGGGCTTAAAAGATAGGTTTTACATTCTTGCTCTAAGAGCTGGAAAGCGCAGCTATTTGCAACAAGCCCTTGATCCTTACCGAGAAGCACCCTTTTATATGTACGCTCTGCTAAATGCTGAATGGTTGCCTGATTTGCGATACAGTACCTTAATTCCTGTGCCAATAATGCCCGGTAAGCCCGATCCGGCTCACCGGCAATGGTTCTTTCAGCCACAAGCTCTTTCGGAATAGGAAACATATAATTGAAACGCAGGGAGCTTGTCACTTGCCCATTGTCAGCTTTAATTAAAAAATTATCTGGCTTCTGTTGGGTGTAGGAAGTAACCGGCACATAGTAATCAATGTTGTTGACTTGTAAAACTATCCCACAAAGGAATTTTGGCTTTCGGAGATTTCCATATTCCATGTTTGGAACACGGCTAAAGCCCCTTTTGTCCTGTTCTACTTTTTTCAGATAATTCACATAGTCCAAATCCACAGTATAAAAATTAAGTTTTTCCATAGATACCCTTTCTGAATAAGAAAAAGGGACGGTACAAACCACCCCTTTTTGCTCATTACAGCCACCGTTAAGGCCGTGGCGCACCTTTCATAAATGATCTGCTCTTAAAGCGGCAGGGCACTTTTCATAAATGATCTGCTCTTAAAGCGGCAGGGCACTTTTCAGGCTGGGTATCTCTACCCGGTATTATTATTATACGCAAAAGCTCAAATTATGTCAAGATGTTTTTTTGCATTTTTAGTACTTTGGTATTTTATTCCGCAACGACATTCAAGGTGTCGGAGAGATCAAGAGCGGCAAAGGCTTCCTGTGTCATAGCATTGGCTTTCCGGATTGCTGCTTCAACGGTTTTCTTAATTTCTTGATCCTCAATTAAAGGCAAGCTGTCATTGAGAGCTGCTATAACACTATCGCGGTTTTGAGAGAAACCACAATACATTTTGACAATGCTTAATTCATCAATGGTAAACATGATTATTCCCCCCTTTCTGCTGTCTTGTCGCGCTGGAGCTGATTGAGAGCGTGGGAACTGTTACGCCGGTCAGCTTCGGCTTGTGCTGCGGCCATGCGTTCTTTCATGCTTATTTTCTTTTGCGGCTCCTGTGCCGCCTTTGGCTGTTCTTTGTTCTGATCTCGAAAGCCAAGCTGTTCCCTCGTCTTTTCCCGGTCAAGGTCAATATCACCGTCAAATCGGACTGTATCAAGCATTTCCTCATGGCGGCGGGCTTCCTCTGATGAAATGCCTTGATATTTTTCAAAACTTGCTACATCAGCTTCTTGCTGCTGATCCTCTATGTCTTGTGCGAACTCCGGCAGATTTTCAAAGCCAAAACTATCTACATAATAGGCGGTAATACCGAACTCCTCTTTGATTGCGATAATATCAGAAACAGAAAGGCTATGCCCGGTAAAATCAGCCGGGCGATTTATGTTGAACTCTGTAAATAAATCATCAAGGTTTTTTCCCGCTGGTAGTTTTCCAGTATAAACTTTATCATACATAGGAAGCGTAGGAGTTATATTTGCTTGCCGGAGCTGATCTAATCCCTCAAAACGGATATTCCGGTTGTCTGCGCTTTCTTTAAGCTGGTATATGATAAAGGGGCGATCTTCTTTTTCAAAAGAGGAAGCGAGGGTTTTTACCTGATCCGGCGTAATCTCTGTAAAGAGATCCTTTTCCCTATCCTTTTGAAGCTCTGTAAGCCGGGTGTCGATTTTATCAATCAGATCCCCAGCTTGCTTTTGGATTGTTTCAAGAGAGCTTTGCAACTCGGCCAACTCTTTACTGCTGCTCCAGGAAGCCAAGTAAGGAAAAGTATAATCGGAAGTATCAATTCCGTAATGCTCACACACGACAAAAGCGGTGCTTTCGGCTTCAATTTCTCTTGTGCGCCGATCTGTCCGATCGGCAAGAATAAGGTTTTGTTCCGGCGCGTGTAAATCTGCGTGAGTAACTTCGTGTATGGCCGTTTTTACACTCTGCGCTTCACTCATTCCTTGCTGAATTACAATACGCTGGGTGACAGGATCGCAAAAGCCTTTTGCGCCACCCTGTATTTCTTCAAAAGATACCGGGAATGGGGAAACATCACGGATTGCTTGCATAAGGTCTTGATATGCTTCCACACTGCCGTTTAGCTCGTTGACGAGCTGCGGGAGTGGTTCACCCTCGGTTTGGCTTACATCGAACACGGAAACCGGAACATAAGACGGTACTTGCCGGGTAACTTTTTCCATAACTGGCTTTCCGTCTGCTCCGATAATGGTGTTGCCGGAACTATCCTTTTTCTCCTGTTCCACATTAACTTTGCGGGGAGAATAACCTACAATTTGAATACCACTTTCTCCACGCTGTACTTGCCGGTTAAACTTTTTCTTCCACGCAGCATAACCGGCTACATGGGTTGCTTCCGGCTTTTGCATAAGGATCAATAGGCTGTTTCTAAAGCTATATGAATGAAACTTTGACATGGTGGCAAGGTAATTGCGATAATTTTCACTCTCAAAAACTGCTTTCGTTCCTTGTTCTGCCTGTTCCAAAAGTTCTTTGAGCTTATCATTATTCTTTGGCATTTTTAGGCTCCCTTTCTTGCTTCTCCTTTCGTACATACTCATAAAGGCTCGGTTTAGAAATACCGGTTGCCGCAGTAATTTCTTTAATCGAATACTCGTTTGAGAAGTACATTTTCAAAGCAGTATCTACCTGTTTTTTGTCGTGCGGCTTTCTGCCGCCTACGCGACCACGCGCTTTGGCAGCAGCAAGGCCGGATTTTGTATTTTCGGATATAATATCTCGGTCAAGCTGCGCCAGCGCACACCATGTAGTGAATACAAACCGCCCCATCGGCGTAGTGGTATCAATTTTTTCCGTTAGGCTTACAAACTCAATTTGATTTGCCTGAAACTCCTCGGCCAATGCCAAAAGCTGCTTTGTGTTTCGGCCAAGCCTTTTTAATTCATATACCACAAGCGTATCTCCGGAGCGGAGTTTATCTAATAGTCGGTTAAGTTCAGGACGGCTCCTTTTTGTTCCCGATATTTTCTCTGAAAAGATTTCATCTACGCCATATTCCCGGAGCGCGTCAAGCTGTCTGTCCGTTTTCTGATCCTCTGTACTTACTCTTGCATACCCAAATCTCATATATTTAAGCCCCTTTCGCACTTATCAAGGAAAATTATAATCCATAAAGGGAGTGCCCGGCAACACGAAAAATGCAAAATGCAAATAAATTATCTTGTCTGATAAACGATCGTTTATCAGACAAAATTTTTGATGCACAAAAGCACGGTTTTTTCGGGCAAATTTAGTCTATTTTCATGTCTGAAAAATAAAGTTCAGAAAACGTTTCACAAAACAAGTTTTCAGACCAAACTTTTAAGATAGGTTGGATCAGTCTGATCGTCAGTAATCATTTTTACCGGATTAGTGGTAGTGAAGTAAAATTGCATGGTTCTTTCTCCACCGTCAAAGGTGAGTTGCATGGAGCTGTGATAATAATTGTTATTCGGATCACTCGTGATAGTATAAGTTCCGGCTTCGGTTGTAGTGCCGTTTGTAAAGGAATATGTGCCGTCTGCGGAAAAGGTATAGCTCCAATAAATGCTATCTGCGGTCGGCCATTCGTCAAAGGTTCCTTTCCATGTGCCTACAATCATATCTTTTACATAAGCGTCCAGTTCCCTGGCATATTCGGAAACATCGGGATTTCTTTCAGAACTTATAACGCGATCGGTGATTGTGTTGTCTGTATTGTTGTTTATAGATTGATTATAATTGTATGGATAAATTCCATAAACAGCTTTATATCTTTCGGCGCGTTCTTGCACAGAAAGAGTGCCTTTTGTGTAAGTCGGAGCATATTCAATTCCGGTGCAATAGAATGTCATAACGCCATCGCTGCTTTCAGTCAGCGTATAGGGGTAATTCGCTGCGGCTCCGCTCTTGACGATCTTGATTAGTTTATCAGAAATAATCTCGTACTCGTGATATAGCGTTTCTTCCGGCAAAACGTTTGTTGCTGCTGTATGGACGGTAATTCCGGTTTCTGTGAAAGTACAAGTAGTTGCTCCGTCAAGACTTGTCCATTCACCCAGTAGCTTATTAACCGTGTTTGGAATGATATTCGCTTCATCTTCTGCGGCCTGAGCTGCCGCTGCGGTTAGGGCGGCTTTTGCGGCTTCCTCGGTCTGATAATAGGTATATTTCCCGGTCAAGGTATAGCTGCCGTCCTGGGCCTGATTGATCGTAAGCGTGGTTGTTCCGTCCTGTGCGCTTTGCAGGGTTACAGTGTTTCCGGAAACGCTATATGTGCCAGCAAAAGAAAGCCACGGATTGCCGCCGTTCCACTCTGCAAAAGAGTAATTACCCTCTTTGCCGAAGGTGACGCTATCCGGCTTATCGCTGTACCATGTGCCAACAATGCTTATGGCTGGATTACTATTCTTATGTAGTACAGCGACCACGATCGCAGCGGCCAATACAAGAACACCGACAAGAGCAACGATAACAATAAACTTCTTTGAAATAGGCTTCATTAAAAATTACCTCACTTTCTCGGCGGGAAATCAAATCCCACAGTTTTATCTTCTTTCAGAACAAGGTTTGCGTCAAAAGGCTTTCCGGCTTTGCTTGTAAATCCCTTGATAAGATCAGTTTTCCCCTTTGCCAGTAGCTTTACAGCTTGTGCCTTTGAAATAGCTTTGCTGGCCGTGGTTTTCCAAATCACAAAGCCGCAGCCGCCCTTTCCGCTTTCACAAGAAAAGCTCTTTGGGTACTCTACAACCTTTTTACCGCATTTTGGGCAAATGCCTACACACTCTCTCTCACTCTGAAAAACGCCGGTGCTTTGCTCCGGCGAATACAAAGCCTTTGTGTCCATCACAAAGGAACGGATAAAGCCGCTGATCTCTTGCATGAAATCAGTCGGGTTTTTTTCCCCTCGCTGGATCGCGGCAAGCTGTTTTTCCCATTCTGCGGTTAGCTCCGGCTCCTTGATTTTGTCGGTGACAAGGTCAATGAAAGTATATGCCGTTTCAGTCGGTAGCAGCTTTTTGCCGTTTCTCACGATATATCCGGCCTTAACAATGTTCTCAATGATACCGGCTCTTGTTGCCGGGGTTCCAAGCCCACTATCTTTCATAGCGTCTTTCAGTTCTTCATCAACTATGCTTTTCCCGGCAGTTTCCATAGCTTTGAGTAAAGTATCTTCGGTATAGGACGGCTGCGGCTTTGTTTTCTTTGGTTCAGCTTTTACTTCGGACGCGGTAAAGGTGTTTCCCTCGCTCATGGGCGGCAGCACCGCGTTTTCCGGAGTGTCCGGAGCGTCCTCTTTTTCTTCCTGTGCTTTTACGGCTTTTTTTACCTGATCGTCAATCTGCTTAAAGCCAAGGTCAATTTCTTCTCTGCCGGTGGCCGTGAAAGGTTCGCCCTCAATATCCAAGACTACTTTAGTAGCGGTGTAGGTGTGCGGAGCATAAACAGCGGACAAAAGACGGTAGGACACCAAAAGCAGAATATTTCTCTCTCCGGTCGGTAGGTTATCCAGTTTTTCTTTCGTAACGCCGGAAGTGGGCAATACGGCATGATGATCGCTTACTTTTTTATCATTGATGATTTGTGCCATAGTTACATTTTCAGTACTATAATTGCTTGCAACTTCCGTACTGATAATGCCGGTGGCAAGGATTGTATCAATCAGGCTCCGGGTAGATTGCTCCTGATCTGCTGTAATATAACGGCTGTCAGTTCGAGGATAGGCTTCTTGCTTCCCTTTTGGAAGTTCTCAACGCATTTCTGCAAGCCTTTATAAACACGATCCACATCTTGCCCTTTGAAGAAAACGGTGTAGTTTTGTGTTTCCGTGTCTTTTTTTATTGAAAAATCCACGGCGTACTTGTTAAGCTCTCGCTTAAAGGCTTGCATATCTTCTCCGGTGAGTTCTATGCTTTCCAGCTTTTTACCTTGCAGATTGAGCTTTTTTAGGCTCTGCTCCCCATGGGTGATTTTTTCCCGGTTAGCAAGGATCTTTTCAATCAGCCCTTTAAGTGCTGCTGCGGTGATTTTTGCCGCTTTCCATTCAACTTGTACGGCCTGTTCTTGTAAATCTGCCGCCATAAGTCCACCACCTTTCGGTTTTTATATACAAAAATGCCGCTCTACACCCCAACCGGGCATAAAACGGCATATCTATCCTGTATTAAGCGCATGGAAAAAAGGGCAGAGTTATTCTGCTCTGCTCTGCTCTGCTCTGCTCTGCTCTGCTCTGCTCAAATGATTGTACTGCTTCCTCATTCTTTGTCAACCCCTTTCTTGTTTCATACCCCCTTTTTCATACTTATTTTACTGTTTGTTCTTCTTTGTGTCAACA
>OGGS01001744.1_pt1 | contig 13973 bp, 9 predicted proteins | sample 1571281 | NCBI WGS metagenome assembly OGGS01 (sample SAMEA2582042, study PRJEB24529) | metagenome | biome: Human gut stool | place: China | collected 2011 | reverse complement strand
CGCACACACTTTGTACGGACGGTGACGTTCAGGCGGCTTTGCCCCCTGAAAGAGCTGTCTGATGGTCAAAGTGAATCCTCTGTCTTCAGACAGGGGAGCTTCAACTAGCACGGCGCTGAGCCTATCAACTCGGAAGAGAAACCGTCCGATTGAGTTTCGACCGAACCAAGAAAAAGGGGGAATTCGCCGTTGAGCAAGAAAATGCCCCGTCGGCGTGAAACCAACGGGGCAAGTGGCTACATCGAGCAGCCCAGCAGGACCAACTGCCTTTCGCAAGCATCCTCATGGCAAGACGCTTGAGAAAGGTACCGACCGACTGCGAGTTCGGTCGGTACCGTGCGACCCGATGACTTATCGGGTCACGTCCTCAGATCATCAGAAGTTGATGCGGAGGTTACCCATGATGCCGTGCGAGTCAACATCGGAGCCCCAGGCGCCGGTGTAGGACACGCCAACGGTCGCATGCTTGGCAACCTTGCCGACGATGCCGAGACCGAAGTTGACCTGCCCCTTGAGGTCGGAGCCTTCGATCGTGGCGAACTGGCCGCCTTCGCCCATCTGGACACGAGCAACACCGTCGCTGTCACCGAAGAAGTGCGAGTAGCCAAGGTCGGCCTTGACGGCGACCGGCATCGTGCCCATGGTGAACGGCATGGAGGTACGGGCACCGATCGTTGCGATCTGGATGTCGTCCTTCACGCCTTCGGTCTTGAAGTTGTGGTCAAGAGCGCCGTCAACGACGTCATCGGTCTCAACGCGGGCCCAAGTGAAGCCGACGTACGGGGAGACCTTGGCGACGCCGAGGTCGAAGTTGTACGCACCTTCAACAAAGCCCTGAAGGACGGAAGCGTTTTCGCTGTGGCTCGTCGCAACGCCGCCGAGGTGGCGCGTGGTATCACGATCTTCGTCAGTGTAGGCAATGCCGTAGGTCATCGAGATGTTGCCGATGTCGGTCAAGCCGTAGATGCCGAAGTGCTTGTCTTCACCGTCGATCTTGCCCTGAGCGCCGCTGTAGTCGGTGTCGCCGTAGCCGAAGAAGGCACCGAGCTTCGTAGCCTGGCAGACGTTGAATTCAGCACCGACCATGCCGACCGTGAAGTCGACGTCGAGGCTGTGGGCATTGCCGTCGGCCTCACCCCAGCGACCCATACCAGTAGCCCAGACATGAGCACGACCTTCGTCGAACTCAGCGCGGCGGCCTTCACCCATGCCGGAGGCCTGATCGATGACGGCGCGCGTTACCTGCGTGGCGTTCGTCACGAGGGCGTTGCGGGCGGTGACATAGAAGTCATCGTCGAGCGTGGAGTAGACATACTCGAGCTGGCTCTTGTCGGACGCAGCGAGAAGCTCACCCATCAGGGTGTTGCCGGAAGCAGCGATGGCACTGGCGATGCTGTTCTGGTTGGCGCCGTTGGCGAAGGACTGGAACGTGACGCCTTCATCACGCTTCATCGAAACTTCGATCTTCTTCTTGTCGGTAGAAAGCGTGGCGCTGTCGACCGTAAAGAAGAGGGAGTCGACGAAGTCTTCGCCCTTCTTAAGATCGGACTGTTCAAGTGCGAGAGCGGAGTCAGACGCGAAGGAACCGGCAACGGAAGAACCTTCGCCGTTGTAAACCTGAATCAGCTTGTTATGATCAGCGCCGGCAAGACCGAATTTGACGTTCTTGGCGCCTTCAAACGTAACGCCCTGAACCTTGACGTCAGAAGCGCCGTCGATGTAAAGCGTACCGCCGTCCTTGATGACGATGTTCAGCTTGTCTTCGTCCTTGTTCTGGCTGTTCAACAGACCCTTCTGCGTGAACGTATCGTTGTAGGCGGACAGCACACCGAACGTGCCCTTGTCGCCAACAGTAACCGTATGGTCGGTACCGATGGACTCAGAGAAGGCGAGAAGCGTGCCGCCGGCAACAGTCGTCTTGCCGTCGTAATCGTTGTCGCCCGTCAGGACGAGCGTACCTTCGCCGCTCTTCGTGAGAGAACCGTCGTAGAGGCCACCATTGATCTTATTAATGATGGCTTCGGCACGCTTCGTGTAGTACTCAAGACGCCACTTCTTTGCATCTTCAAGCGAGATGTTCTTGTCCTTGATACCAGCGAGGTCATAGTTATGTTCCTTGCCATCCTTATTGGCTTCGCCAGTGCTGGTATTTGTGAGTTTATAGTCGGCAGGATCGTTAGAAATATTGAACTTAAGTTTAGAGAGGTCAATCCTTTCGGAGCCATCAAACTTGAACTGATCGGCATTCTTCAGTGCAGACTTCAGCCAGGCGATATCTTCACGCTCACGCTGTTCGAGAGCAACCTGGGTGATGTTGTTCGACCAAACGTCAGTATGACCCTTCTTTAGGTTGTAATCGAAGTGACCAAGGAACTGGCCAAGACCATACATGCCCTTTTCAAGATCAGGCACGCCCCAACCCATGCGATCGGAGACCTCACCTTCGGCAGGCGTCTTGCCGTCAGCATTGGCCCAACCGATCATGTCGCTACCGTCGGCATTCTTGTGGTTGGCAGTCGTCAGCAGAACTTCACGAACCTGAACGGCGCTCATGTCCTGATAACGGGAGGCCAGAACACCAAAGGCGCCGGAGATGAACGGAGCAGCCATGGACGTGCCGCTGTAGCTGCCATAGACGTTGTTGCCGGCCTTGTTGGCCGTATAGCCGTTCTGGCCCGGGCCGGAGAGCGTCCAGTACTTGGCGTAACCGGCCTCATTGAAGTTGGCTTCGAGCTTGTAGTTGTCAGGATCCGTGTTCTTGTCCATCTGACGCAGGCCGGCAATGGCGATCCACTGGGCTTCAGCTTCAGGGTTGAAATACGGATAGAGCGCACGATGGTACGGGTTGGCACGGTCGTTGTTACCGTTCGTGAAGACCTGAATGACGTCCTTGTCCTTCACGGCATCCCAAGCCGCATCAACGAAGCTCTTGCCCTTGAGTTCAGGATCGGCGTCGTTATTGTTGTACTGCTTCTTGAAGAGGAAGTATTCGTATTCGATGTCGTTGACGGTCGTGAGTTCGGGGCCGCTGTGGTAGTAGTCGAGGATGTTGCCGTTTTCGTCAACCTGCTTCAGATTGGTGCCGAAGCTGTTGTTAATGATCTTGACGCCAGAGGCGACCAGAGCGTCGTAGCCGGCCTTGAAGAAGTTGTAATCAGGGAAGGGACCGTAGTTGGTGTCGTCCGTGCCGCCGGTGTTAGCCGAATAAAACTCGGAACCCCAAGCTACGCCGTGCATGCCGACACCATCGCGGTTACCAGCATAGACACCGGCGCAACCCGTGCCGTGGTTGTCGTTGAAGTCTGGGTTGTAAGCGCCATCAACCGAGAATTTATCGCCCTTGTTATATTTGACAGGATCCTTGGGTTTGGAGCCGTATGCGTACTGGGGATAACGTTCGCCACTCTGAGAGTAGTTGCCTTCAGCCTTGACGGTGTGCCAACGATCACCGGAAAGTTCCTGATGCGTCGTCAGGAAGCCGGAGTCCATCATGCCGACCTTGACGCCCTGGCCATGATAGCCAAGCGCATAAGCCGAAGAAGCCTTCATGGCAGAGAGGCCCCAGTTCTTCTGGTATTCAGCCGTTTCAAACGACTTCTTGGCCTGCTGGAACACGAAGGGATTGTCTGCGACAAAGCTTGTGTCAACAAAGGAAGCCGAAGCGGTACCGGCGGCGAACATCATGGCTGCCACAGCCAACGCCACGGCGCTCTTCGTCGACTTGGTCTTGGTCGTATGCTTTTCGTCTGTGACGACGTACTCCTGATGAGCCACGCTCCACTTGGTCTTGAAAACGCGATTCATGATTTACTCCAAATAATGGTTGGTTGGGTCCTGCCTCTCCCGAATCGACGAGAAAGTGCACTTGACAGACTATCCGCCCCCCCGCGCTTTGATTTAAATCAAACTCCCTAAGCCGTTTCGGGTTTCCACCACGTCACGGCTTACAACAGTTTTTTGTAACTTTTGTAAAAGCGCTTGCGTATTTCTCGGAATCGGGCGACGAAATCCGAGAAAATCTTTTTTGTACAACAATCCGTTACAAACGCCTGTCTGTTAGGCAGACTCTTTTATCTCGCCATCTGGGTTTTCCCTGAAGGATTACGAGGTTCCCTTCGGAAATCCATTAATCTATTGGACAGTAGATATTGCCTAACTCGTTTTCCTTCGACCAATCGGGTAGAGAGTGCCCTCACAGGCACTCCCTCCCACACCACTATGCTCAATCAGTGCTGAGCATTCGGACGTGCCGTTCGGCATCCGACGGTTTCTGATTTAAAAGAACAAGCTGGCCTTGGCGTTCACGCTGCTCGACCAGTCACGGACGTCACCCTTCTCTACGGCGTAGTAGAGACCAAAGGCACCTGCTGCACCCTGATAGTTCATGCCGAACTTGGCCTGGCTCAGCCAGTCGTTCACGAACTCGGCGCTCATGCCGTCGGAATGACCGTTTGAAATGCCGGAAACCTTGAAGTCCGCATCCTTGTCGCCGAACTGCGGAATGAAGGAGATGTCCGCATCCCAGTTGACCGTGCCTGAGCGTCCGAAGAGTTCAAGCGGCATGAAGGTACCCGCCCTGACGCCAACGGGCGTGCGCACGATCGTGGCATCAACATCCGAGTAGCGGAAGGCGTCCATTCCCGACCACGAGGACGTGAAGCCGTCCTGCGTGAGCTTCATGACATCCACACCAAGGTACGGCGTCATCCAAACGCGGTTCTGTCCTAACGGCATGCTCATGCGGGCACCGAGCACCCACATGTCGGCATCGATGTCGGCCTTCACCTTTCCGAGGTTGTACGCATCGACTTCATGATTGGCCGTCATGTACGTGAGCGCTCCCGAGACATTGAGACAAGTGGAGAAGGTCTTGCCGCCATAGACCGAGAAGCCGTAGCCCTCGATGTCGGACGAAAGGCCGTAGCTGCCGTCAAGGTCTCCACGCTGCGCCGAGAAAGCCGCGCCCAGACGCCAAGTGTCGTCGCCCATGGGCAGATCGGCACCGAACGCAAAACCCGTCGCGTAGGCGCCCGTCGAGCGCGTGAAGCGCGTGAAGTCACCGCTATCGGTCTTCGAGTAGATCCCGTCAACCCAGAAGGTTCCATAACCTTTTCGTGCCGAGGAAGCATGATCGAGCATCGTCGTCTGTACTTGAGCACCCATGCGCTGCGTTTCGGCCAAGGCACTCGAATCTGCAGCAAGAGCTTCCATGCGATTCGTCGCAAGGGCACCGTTCTTGTCAACCAATGCGTTGGTGAGGAAGGCCACATCCCCATGCACGGAAGAAAGATCCTGGTTCCCGTCCAGAAGCCAGTTCATCTGGTTGACGAGTCTGTAGGACTTGTCCTTGTCGAGGATGTTGTCGGAGCCGACGGTCACAAAGATGCCCTTGTCGTTCTTTCGGGTTTCAAGCTTCTTGCCGTCCTTGTCGAGCACGCCTACCTTGAGGATTTCGTCCGTCGAAGCGGCGTCGAACCCCTTCATGAGATAGTGGTTGCCCCAAAGAAGATCGTCCGTCATGGCGATGACGGCGCCGTCTTCTGCGTGCAGATGCTGAGCGCTTTCGCCGTTGAGCAGGGCTTCACCGTGGAGCTGCGTCGTGCCGAGAAGCAGAAGAGCATCCGAACCGAGGTTCACAGTGCCCTTGGCGTCATTAACAGATCCTACGGTGAGCGAGCCGCCCTGACCGAAGTGAAGATCGGTCGAAAGCGCAAGGATCGCCTTGTCGGCCTTCGAGCCCGTGTAGTTCTTCAACGCATTCTCAAGGCTCGACTTGTCGTGCGAGAACCCGAAGGTGCCGCCGGCAGACACGATGATGTCGGAACCCACGGCACCGTTCTTCAGAGACTTGCCCGCAAGGATCGAATCCTTTTCCACCATGACCTGACCGGAGACGAGATCGAGCTCGTCGGCGTAGGTCTTGCCCGTATTGTGCAGAACGGCTTCCTGACCGTCACGCGCCATGAGCATCGTCTTTGCAGTTCGACCAATCGACAGCGTGCCGACTTTAGTGTCACCCGCAAAGGTCGTCTCGCCTTCGTCGCCGATGGCATAGGTGCCCGTGACGTTCAAGGTGCCCAGATTGCGCACGATGCCGTCGGCATCGACGCTCGCGTAGGCAAGCGTTGCGCCTTCGTAGTTGTTGATCACACCGAACGTATCCACCGTCACGGCACCGGCGTTGATCGTCGCACCCGTCTTGTTCTTCACCGTAGCGAAATCGTTGACGACAAGGCCGCCCGTCAAGTTGGCCGTTGCACCGTTTTCGTTGACGAAGGTCTGAGACTTCGGCGCAGCGTAGGTGGAAGCGGCTTCAGGCGTTGCTCCGAGCGACGTCAATCCGGCAACCGTCAGCATGCCGGCATTCGTCACCTGAGTCGCTGACAGTTCGCCCGTCACATCCGTGCGCGCCCCGGAACTCAGATTCAAAGAGCCTTCGCCCTTGAGCGAGGCAAGGGTGTAGATGCCGTTCTCTACGTTCACGGAAGACTGTCGGTCATAGGTCACAGCCGCAAGCGTCCCTTCGGTTGCGGAGAGCGCCTTGTGGCCGAGCTTCAGCGTGCCGTTTTCCAGTGCCATCGGCGCATCGGTAATGACGTAGCTCGCATCACGCGTATCGGCACCCACGGCCATGGCCATAGATGCCTGAGAGCCCATGAGCGTCAGGGTTTTGCCGTCCTTCACGGTGATGCCCGTCGAACCCTTGATGCCCATGAAACCCGTGTCCTGGGTCATCTCGCCCATATTGCCGATGGTGAATTTTCCTTTATGGTGTAGTGCTTCTGACATAACAATTGAACCATTTTGAAGCTCGCCTTTGCTAATAAGTTCATTCACATGAACGATAGTGAACTGAGGTTTTGTGATACGGCTATCAGCATCTGTTGGGTAGGACTGTGTGCCAATGAAATTAAGTCGAGTACCAGTCCCTACACCAAATTGCTTCTCAAAGGCTTGTTTGTACAGCTCCGCTTCCTTTGTACCAGCTACTATGTCAGTGATGTTTAATACCCCACCACTCTGCCAATTCAAGCAATTTCTTGTTGGTTGACGCAGTAAGCTTCCACAAAACGACAAAGAATTGAGCCGTCCCCAACAAGGGAAAAAATGAGTCAGACAACATCAAGCGTAATGAGCGAAGGTCCACATCTTTGTCTCAAAAACATGCTTAGCAAAACAGAGATCGTTCAGTTCAAAGCGCTTGCAGCCAACAAGTTGCCTATCCGTCGAATTTTCGAACTGACTGACGGGATTTGTTGTGCCGTCGTCCAACGCAATTTGCAGGAACAGAGTGTCAGGATCGGATCGCGATAGCTTCAGCGTTTCAGTGAGCCGTGGCGACTGCAGTACAAGGCCGTCAGGAAATACGGTCGACGTTACGAAACCGCACCGGGCGATCACATGCAGATTGACTTTTGCGAGAAAACCATCATGGGCAACAACGAGGCCGTCAAAATCCACGTGTTCGTTGCCGCATTAGTTTTCTCCAGACGGATTTTTGCCAAGGCTTACCCTGCGAAAAATCAAACCGCATGGCTTGATGGCATCAAATCGGCATTTTTTTCTTCAAGGCGCGTCCGAGAGCGTTTGTCTGCGACAACACCAGATGTTTGGTTCGCGCCCACAACCGCCGCGGCTCAACCGAATGGACGCAAGCCTATTGCTTGTGCGTCGTATCATCCGTAGTCAAAAGGTAAGGTGGAAAGAGCAGTGCGCTATGTACAAAGCAATGCCTTGTAAGGCAAACCGTTCGAAAGTTCGCAGGCAATCAATCATTGGCTGGAGCACTGGTCCCTGACATACGCTGACGAGCGCCTGCTCAACGATTGTCTCAACTCACAGAGAGCGTTTCTTAGTAAAGAGACAAGCGACGAAGGCATTGAAGGCTTGCCTGGATTCGTGCGCGTAGGGAAAGAAACAAGGAAAGTCGATGCGACAGGCTTCATCCGCATCGCTCCATTCTTGCTTGTGGGGAAAAACTCTCCGAAGATCTCAAGGCTTCTTGCGGCGACAGGCAACGCAGTGCCCTTGAGAATCTGAGATTTTGAGAGCTTGGTCATGGCACCTCCCTACTGAGACCAAAAGGTGTCCCCGGTAGCTCTCAAAATCAACACTTTGCTTTAACAGAGCCTTTCTGTCATTGAGCCTGACAAATTACGACTTTAGACGTCGAATAACTTTTCGAGCGCATCGCGGCTGCTAGCGATTTCGGGGTGCTCCGAGAGGGCGATCATGAGCATTAGACGTGCTTTGGCGGCAGACGTTTCGCCTCCCATTGCCGCGCCGACGCGACGCGTGTCGGTAACGCTGCCGGGGTAGCCGTAAACATCAAGCACGCGCCCGCCTGCTGCTCGGGTCGTGAGCACAACGGCAACGCCTGCTTTTACGGCGTCTTCAATGCCTGAAACCATGGGGGGCGGCACGTTACCACGGCCGAATCCTTCGATGACAATGCCCTGGCAGCCCTGTGAAACAGCAAAGTCAATGTAGTCGCGAGTCGAGCCGGTTATAGCTTTGATTACGTCAACGCGGGCGGTAAGCGCTTTTGGGGCAAAACGAACAGAGTTAACGGGTTTGCGGCGAACAACAACTTTGTCGACATCAACGTAGCCTACAGGGCCCCACCAGGGCGACTCGAATGTGGCAGGGTTGGCCGAATGGGTCTTTGAAACTTCGCCTGCGGCGTGTAGTGTTTCGTTCATGCAGACTAGTACACCCATGCCGCGAGCCTGTTCGCTTGAGGCAGTTTTGACCGCGCAGTAGATGTTCATGGGGCCGTCGGGGCTTGCCTCATCAGCGCCGCGCATCGCAGCCGTCATCACGACGGGCTTTAGGTTCTTGTGCAGCAGATCCAAAAAGTAGCTCGTCTCTTCGAGTGTATCGGTGCCGTGTGTGACGATGGCGCCGGCAACGTCGTCTCGAGCGAGAACCTTCTCAAGTCTGACGTGCAGATCCCACATTGTCTGAGGCGTCATGGCCGGAGAGGCAATGTTGGAAAACTGAATAAATTCTAAAGGGGCGACTTCGCCTAGACCCGGCACGGCCGCAGCCAAGTCTTCACCCGTGCAGGCCGGTACCAAGCCCTTTAGCTTCGGGTCATATTTCATGGCGATGGTGCCGCCCGTGGCAAGCACAACAACTTTTTGATCAATCATTGCGAAACCTTAAGAGACAACTCCTCAGCAGATTTTGGTTTTACCTGAACGCTAGGTTGCCAGATTACTAAAAAGGGTTACTGGAGAGTTTTTGGAATTACGGAATCGGTGGCAAATCAAGCGGCGGGAGTATATCCCAAAGTTTTTTGCTAGGGACGTGACACCCCATGCATTGGAACTTTCTCGATGCTCAGCGCGAATGTTGCGCAGCAGGGCATGGATCATATTGACTGAGTCGTTGGAAACTTTGATTTTCAGAGCATCCGCATTCGCGCGGTTCCGGGTCAAGATCATCTGGCGCGCGACGCCGCCAACATGCAGATATCACTCGCGTAGCTTCTTTGAAGTTCGCAGGGCCAACTATTGATCAGGCTGCGTCGCCTGCTGTGGCGGCGCCGAGTCTTGAGAGTCAAACGTGCTTCGGGATGTGTTTTGCAGTGCGTTTTTTCACAAAAGTTCTGCAAGGTGGCTGCGTAGTGTGGCTACGATTTTGCGGATTACAGGGTCTTTTTCCGCCGAACGCCGGAATCCCAGTTCGACCGGGTAGACGGGGTAGGCGATCGGGCACTCGTGGTACTCCAGAGATGTGATGGCAGCGATGCTTTTGGCAGCGTGCCGAGGCATGGTGATGATGGAGTCGGTGCCTTTTAGAAGAAACGGTGAAGCTGCGAAGTGCGACGTCGAAACGCGGATGAAGCGCCTGGCACCGCGTCTGCCGAGCACTTCGTCGACGACACCGAAGAAACCTCCAAAGCTCACCAGGATGTGCTCATGAAGAATGTAACTTTCGTAGCCGAAAGGGGAATTGAATGTTTCGGGATCGATTAGGCATCCATAGGTGCCCGAGCCTACTGATTCGTGCTGAAGCAGTTCACTGTTGATACCGCCAGCGGTGATGGACAGGTCGATGTCGCGGTTGATCAGCATATCGCTGACGAAAAGAGAGTTCGTCTGCCGGAATCTCAAGCGTCCGCCCGGAATGAGTTCTCTTGCCATCTCCACCATTTTTGAGCCCAGAGCAATTTCAAAGTCGTCCGACATCCCTACCGTAATGGTTCTGCCTTCGAAAAGTCCTTTTCTACCGGCATACAGCTCGAATGTCTTTTTGGCTTGATTGAGTGACTCGGAGGCAAACGGGTAGATCTGTTGGCAAAAGAGAGTGGGCTTGAGTCCACGACCGGTGCGCACAAACAACGGGTCGTTGTATGCGTTTCGCAACTGTGCCAAAGCGGCCGAAACAGCCGATTGCGTGATGTTTAAACGGATTGCCGCGCGTGAGGCACTGCCCTCTTCAAATACGGCCTCCAATACGCGGAACGCATTGAGATTGAAGTTGTCGATATAAGAGTTGCTCATATCAGATTCTCATGTCCATCTGTATTCACAGGGAGGTGACAGTCGAATAAGAACCGCATTACTAACACCGGACATACCGGCCACATAAGGAGGTTTGATATGAGCAAGCATGTTGTAGCAGCTTTGCAATTGGGTTCTGATCCGCGTGGCAAGCAGGCTACGCTCGAAAAAATTCTCTCGTACGAGGACCAGATCAAGGAAAGCGGCAGTGAACTCGTCGTGCTCCCGGAAGGTCTCCTCGGATCCTATCCCAAGGGTGAAATTTTCGGAACCTACCTTGGCTACCGCCTTGATGAAGGCCGCGAAAAGTTTTGCCAGTACTTCAAGAACGCCATCACGGACAACGGCCCTGAGAGCGAAGAGCTCGCAGGTCTTTCCGCCCGCACCGGCGCTTCTTTGGTGGTGGGCTGCATTGAGCAGACACAGCATGCGCTCTTTTGTGCCGCATTTTTCTATGACCCGGAAAAGGGGCTTGTCGGCAAGCATCGCAAGCTTATGCCGACGGCGTCCGAACGTCTGATCTGGGGACAGGGCGACGGCTCGTACATGCCGGTGGTTGAAACCAAGGTCGGTCGCGCAGGCGCCGTCATTTGCTGGGAAAACTATATGCCGCTTTTCCGTGCCTACATGTATAGCCAGGATCTTGAAATTTACTGTGCTCCGACCGTCGCTGTGACGGACATCTGGCAGGCATCCATGCGGCACATTGCGCATGAAGGCCGTTGCTTTGTAGTCTCTGCGGTTCAGTATTTGCCGCCGCCTGAAGTCCTGGGCGTTGATGTTCCGCACTGGGATCCCAAGGAAGAACTCATGCGAGGCGGTTCAGTCATCATTGATCCGCAGGGCAACGTTCTGGCGGGGCCTCTCTATCACGAAGAAGGCCTGCTGACAGCTGAAATTGATACGGACGATATTGTTCGCGCCCGCTACGACCTCGATGTTTCAGGACACTACGCGCGTCCCGACGTCTTTAAGCTTGTCGTCGACACTCGCCGCAAACTCAACGTGGAAAAAGTGACGGAAGACTGCTGCTGTCAAGACAAATAGGGAGGTGAGACATGGAAATGCATTTAATCATTGCTCAGCTCATCATTGCTGCCACGTTGATTTTGATGGTCATTGGCAGAACGCCTCTGTTCATGACAGCCATGTTCGGGGCGACCCTTGCGGCTCTCGTGGGCGGCATTCCGCTCACGGCGGCGCAAGGAGTCTCCATCAAGTCGCTTCTGATCGGCGGCTTGAACCCGGTGCTCGTTGATATGGCAGGTATTCTGCTTTTCATCGGCATCATGAAGACCTCAGGCTTCCTCTCAGTCATCATTAAGGAAGTCATCAAGTTCGGCAACTATGTGGGCGGTGGCCCGGGCATTATCACGGCTGCGGCATTCGTTGCTGGCGTGATCGGCATGTTCGTGGGCTACACGCAGGCTGCCATTACGGGTGTGATTGCCGGTCCCGCGGCTATCAAGCTCGGCGTCAAGCCCAATGAAGCGGCTGGCGCCCTGCAGCACGCCAACAACCTCGGCTGCGGCGCAGGCTTCGCACATCCGACCGAATTGAGCATTCTCGCGTTGACGGGGCTTACCTTCGGCATGTTCAACATCTGGATGGCCATTTCTGCCTTTGCCATCATGGGCGCCGGCTGGTGGCGCATGAGAAATCGCATCGTTGCAGAAGGCGGTCAGGTTTCGAAGTTCTCCAAGGAACAGATCAAGTTGATTTTGGACGGCTTTGACAAGACCGACCACATCAACCCAGTGAAGGCCTTTATCCCGTTCATCGTCCTGCTCGTGTTTGCTTCAAGTGGCATCCCGGTCTTCGTGGTCTGCTTCGTTGCAGCGCTGCTCACGATTCTGCTTTCCGGCAGAAACATCATGCAGAGCGAGACCGATATGGTCGAAGGCGTCAAGATGCTGTCGGTTCCGTTTACGGCCATCATCATCTTCCTGTTTCTTTCTGGCGTTATCAACAACGTTGGTGTGATCGATACGCTCAAGAACTTCTTTGAGCCGATCCTCAACACGGCTCCGATCGCCCTGATGTTTGTCGTGTCCATGATTGCGGGCGTTGTGACCCAGTCCTATACGGGCGCTGCCGCCATCATCTTGCCCTTTGTCACTCTCGTGATGGGCACGGGTGCTGATCCGATGGCCACCGCTGTGGCGGCTGCTTCGGGAGGTAACATCGGCCAGTACTACCTGACCGGCGGACCGGTGTCAGGTCTAAACACTGTGACGCCTGTGGTTCCGGGTTCTGACCTGCGCGGCGCCAACCTGTTCCAGCGTCCGAACCATATCGTGGGTGCCATTGTGGCCGCCATTATCACGGTTGGTCTTGCACTGGTCTAGCAACAAATCGTCAAATCCATCATCGACATCTCGTCGTTTTAATAGCCCGGTTGTTCCTATGTGTCATCCGGGCTCTTTTTTCAAAAATGCAAAACGCACACTCCTCATAGAAGTTTGGAATCAAAAGACGGGAAGCTCTTGTTTTCTCCGACTTGGCTAGAAGAAACCAAAAGCGCTCCAAAAGGCGAAAAAGGAGACAAGTTATGAAGAAATTGAGAATCGCAGTTACGGCAGACACCATGCCTGAAATCTCCCACGTCACCAACATCATCCGGGCGCCGTTCAGTCCGCGTCAGCTCGTTGAGGTCATTGCTGAGCTTGATGCCATTCCGGTTGTGCTCCCTGATGTGACCGGCGCCTGTGGCGAGGACTACGTCGAGCTCTTCGACGGCCTGATCATCCCGGGCGGTCCCGACATCGATCCGCGCTTTTTCGGAGAGCAGCCTTTCTGGGCTCTCGGTCGCACCAACTACAAGCGAGACGTTTTTGAAATCGGGCTTGTGCAGGCGGCGCACTGCGCGGGCAAGCCGCTTCTGGGCATCTGCAGAGGCTGCCAGCTCATCAACGTTGCCTTCGGCGGTACGGTTTATCAGGACCTTCGCACGCAGTTCGCCGAAGCCTACATCCAGCATTCGCAGCAGGCGCTTGGCTCCTATCCTGTTCACGAAGTGCGCTTTCTGGAGGGTTCCTCGCTTTATCAGACCTTTGGCGGCACGACGCAGGTCAACTCCCGCCACCACCAGGCCGTCCACGAGATCGGCAAGGGACTTAAGGCAACAGCCTTTGCGCCCGACGGTGTCATTGAGGGTCTTGAGGGCACCGAAGGCGCTTCGATTGTTGCCGTGCAGTGGCACCCGGAAAACATGTGGATCGAGCATGAAGAAATGAAGCGCTTTTTTGCCGACTACCTCAAGCGCGTGCAGGAAAGCGTGGAGTCAAAGCGCTAAGGGGGGCACATTCCGATTTGTTTGTCAAGGGTTAAGCGCAGAACGAAGCTAACTCTGACGCCTACGAAAACGTCATTATGAGCACAAAAATTTCTGGAATGGCAACCGATAAGCGCGCCGAGCTTTTAACCTATCAATCGATCGGCGGAATTTCTCTGTTCGTGACA
>OGGS01001743.1_pt1 | contig 13974 bp, 14 predicted proteins | sample 1571281 | NCBI WGS metagenome assembly OGGS01 (sample SAMEA2582042, study PRJEB24529) | metagenome | biome: Human gut stool | place: China | collected 2011 | reverse complement strand
CGCTTCGAAAGTAGCGGGTGCTTTTCTGGTTCTCTTTTGGCACGCAAAAGAGAACGTACCCGGCGGAGAAAAATTTATAAAAGCCATATAAATCTGCCCTACGCGAAAACGCTCTGCGCGGGAAGAAAAAAATCACTCTTTTTTGGCTTTCTTTTTCTTCTTTGCTGCCTTTTCCTCCGGCTTGTTCTTCATCAGCCTGCCGAGGGATGCGGCAGTGTATACGCAGAAGCAGCCCACCACCACGATCAGCACGACGGCGCTTGCGTCCAGCGCCACGGTGCCGGCGCGGACAGCGGCCAGATACAGTGCCAGCAGCACCACGCCGCCGCCCAGCCACAGGCTGCTGCTGTTCACCTGCTTTTGCCACTCCTGCTGCGGCGTGAGAGGATGCTGCTGCGCCTTGCCCTGCCGGGCCTTCTTTTTCCAGATGTTATCACTTTGAAACGGATTCATGTTCCGGTGGCTCCTTCCCTGTCTTTTTCTTTAAGGGTATTATACGCCGCAAGATGGGATGATGTCCAGAAAGAAGTGGATTTTTCACCACTTGCATCCCACATTTGTGCAGAACGACCAAAACCGGCCCGAAATATCGGCTATTCGCCAATTTACTTTTTGCGGGCCGAAGAGTAATCTAATGGTAGGATGTAAAGGTGGACAAGCTGTTGAGATAGAACTAAAGGTAGGATGTAGCAAAGAGCCTTTGCTGCGGGCTTGTCCGGCACGAGAACACGAAAAACAAAAGGAGGCTTTTCCGTTATGAAGGTAGGTCTGATCTATACCAGCACCACCCCGGAACTGATCGAACTGGTGGAGCAGGAGGTCAAAAAGCAGCTGGGCGATGATGTGGAGCTGTACAGCCTGCAGGACCCCAGCATTCTGGCAGATGTCCGCGCGGCAGGCTATGTGACCACTGCACCGGCAGCACGCCTGATCGGCATGTACATGAAAGCCGCTGAGGAAGGCGTGGATGCCATGCTGAACCTGTGCAGCAGCGTGGGCGAGGTTGCTGACAGCGCACAGGACGTGGCAAAGTACATTGGTGTGCCCATCGTCCGCGTGGACGAGGAGATGTGCCGCGAGGCTGTCCGCAAGGGCCAGCGCATCGGCGTGATGGCTACCCTGCCCACCACGCTGGAACCCACCAAGGGCACCATCCTGCGCATGGCCCGCGAGTGCAACCGACACGTGGAGCTGGTGGACTGTCTGGTGGACGGTGCATTCGGTCTGGATCAGGACCAGTTCAAGGCCCGCATGACCGAGATGGCCGGTACCATTGCCGACAAGGTGGATGTGATCGTGTTTGCACAGGGCAGCATGGCCTACTGCGAACAGTATATCGCCGATAAGTTTGGCAAGGTGGTCCTCAGCAGCCCCCGCTTTGGTGCAGCCGAGCTGAAAAAGGCGCTGGAAAAGAAAGGCACCATTTAAAAAAGGAACAAGAGCCGGAGCACGAGACCGGCTCAGGAGAAGATATTTTTTGAAGGAGAATTCTTATGAAAAAGATGATTTCCCGTCGTGACTTCCTGAAGGTGGCCGGTATTTCCGCTGCTGCTCTGGGTCTGGCTGCCTGCGGCGGCTCCGGCACCAGCACTGCTGCTTCCACTGCCTCTACTGCAGCTTCCACCGGTTCTTCCGCTGCCGCTTCCGGCTCGGCTGTCACCCTGAAGCTGGGCTTCTCCACCAACGAAGAAGACCCCCGTGCAAAGGGCGCAAAGCAGTTTGCAGAGGAAGTTGCCGAAAAGACCGGCGGCGCTGTGGAAGTTCAGCTGTACCCCTCCGGCCAGCTGGGCGGCGATGCTGACCTGATCAACTCCATCGCTCTGGATTCCGGCACGGTGGATATCATCATCACCGACGCTTCCAACTTTGCCACCTACGATGCAAAGATGGGCATTTCCGCACTGCCGTTCCAGTTCGAGACCTTCGACGATGCATGGGCATTCATGGACAGCGACATCGAGGCTGCCGCTGAGGAAGGCCTGCTGAGCCAGAATATGCGTGTGCTGGCCCACTACTGCAACGGCTTCCGCTGCGTGACCAACTCCAAGGGCCCCATCAACAGCCCTGCCGATATGAACGGCCTGCTGATCCGCACCCCCGAGAACCCTGTCATCATGGCTACCATGACCGCTCTGGGTGCCAACCCCCAGCCGCTGAGCTTCTCTGAGCTGTATCAGGCTCTGCAGCAGAAGACCTACGATGCACAGGAGAACCCCATCCCCGTTATCTACAACAATAACCTCTACGAAGTTCAGGAGTACCTGAGCATCACCAACCACATCTACTCCGGCATGTGCTTTACCATTGCCGAGAGCAGCTGGAACAAGCTGAGCGCTGACCAGCAGCAGATCGTTTCCGACGCTGCAAAGGCATCTGCCGATTACGACCGTGAGCTGAACGAGCAGCAGACCAACGACCTGGTCTCCGCTCTGGAAGAGAAGGGCATGAAGATCAACAGCCCGGAACTGGCTCCGTTTGCAGCTGCGACCGAAAAGGTCCTGACCGACAACGCTGATACCTACGGCGACCTGCTGGATCAGCTGAAGGCATGGAAAGAAGCCCGCTGAGATCACTGACCAGAAAACCTTGAAATAAAACCGAAGCAAAGGGACGAGGGGGCGTGCCCTTCGTCCCTTTGCATTTTATCTGAATCGCACTTGGAAAGGAGTTTGTACTGTGAAAAAACTGCAAACCACTCTGGACAAGATCACCACCCTTATTTCCGCCGTTCTGTGTGCGGCCATGATGGTGATTCTGTTCGCAAATGTTGTGCTGCGCCTGATCCCCGGCATCGGCGGCTTCAAGTGGTACATGGAGAGCAGCCAGTATCTGAACGTCTGGTCCATGCTCATTGTCTGCATCGGCATCAACGCCATGGGTACCAACCTCCGCGTGGAAGTGGTGGATTCCATCCTCGGCAAGACCCCGCTGGGCAAAAAGATCGTTGTCATCATCCGTGATCTGTTCATCATCCTGTTCTACGTTATGGTCACCTACGGCGGCTACCAGCTGTGCACCCGCGCAAAGCAGGCCGTTTCCACCATGCCGCAGTTCACCATGGGTCAGGTGTACACCATCTTCCCCATTGCCGGTGTGCTGTGCATCCTGTCCGCCGTTCTCAACCTGATCGTTGAACTGACCGCAAAACCGGAAGGGGGCAAATCCAAATGATCGCATGGCTGCTGATCTCATTCTTCGTTCTGCTGTTTCTGGGCGTGCCCATCGCCATGAGTCTGGGCCTGTCCGCCATGGGCGGCATCCTGTTTCTGGGCGGCGGCAGCACCGTCACCATTGCCCAGCGCATGTTTGAGGGCATGAACAGCTTTGCACTGCTGGCCATCCCTCTGTACACCTTTGCCGGCTTCACCATGTCCAAGGGCGGTATTTCCAAGCGCCTGATGGACTTCTGTTACTCCATCGTCGGCCACATCTACGGCGGTCTGGCTCACGTGAACGTGCTTTCCAGCATGATCTTTGCGGGCATCTCCGGTTCCGCTGTTGCCGATACCGCAGGCGTTTCCGGTATGTTCATGCCGGAAATGGTGCGCAAGGGCTACTCCAAGAACTTTACCGTTGCCGTTACCGCCATTTCCTCCACCATCGGCATCATCATTCCTCCGTCCATCCCCATGGTGGTCATTGCCGGTATCTGCGGCATTTCCACCGGTAAGCTGTTCCTCGGCGGCATTATCCCCGGCGTCCTGTGCGGTCTGGCACAGATGATCGTCAGCTATTTCATGGCCAAGAAGGAAGGCGTGCCCAAGGAGCCGGGCCACTTCACCATCGGCCCCGTGCTGCATGGCCTGTGGGAGAGCTGGCCCGCCCTGCTCATGCCCATCATCATCGTGGGCACCATCACCATGGGTATCGTCAGCCCCACCGAGGCAGGCGTGATCGCTGTTGTTTACGGTCTGTTTGCCGGCGGCATCATCTACCGCGAACTCAAGTGGGAGGACATCAAGTTTGCCTTTGCAGAGACCGTCCGCACCAGCGGCCGTATCTTCATCGTTATCGGCGCTGCAAAGCTGTACACCGTCATGCTGACCACTGCGGGCTTTGACAAGTGGGTGGCCAAGACCATGCTGGGCTTCTCCACCAACCCCACTGTCATTCTCATCATGATCCTGCTGATCTTCTTCATCGTCACCATGTTCATGGAGTCCATCGCAACGCTGACCCTGTTCATGCCCATCCTGTATCCCATTGCTCTGGGCGTGGGCATCGACCCCATCGTGCTCAGTGTCCTGATTACCGTGGTCATCGGTGTTGGTCTGGTCACTCCCCCGGTGGGCATGTGCATTTACGTTGCCTGCGATCTGATGGATGTTACAGTCGGCGAGGTGTTCCCCACATTGGTGCCGTTTATTGCGGCTACCTTCGTCTGCATTGCCCTGATGGTCGCCTTCCCCCAGCTGATCCTGCTGCCCACCTATTTGATGGCGTAACCGTTGCGTCCGCTTTTCAGATATGGTAAAATAGTGGCGGAAATTCAACGTGTGATGTTTGGAGGCTTTCTGCCCCGGAACGTTCCACGCTGAATGACCCCGAATATCCACCAAACCGGATTTGGAGGCGGAACTATGTCAATGGAATATCCTGAAAAGCAGAAGAATGCGGTAAAGTCTGTAGTCGATCAGGTCATGGATGGGATCATCTCCCAGATCATCGACGGCACCCTGCATCCGGGCGACAAACTGCCTACCGAAATGGAACTGTGCAAGCAGTTCGGCGCGGGCCGCAACTCGGTGCGGGAAGCTGTGAAAAAGCTGCAGGCCTACGGCATCCTGTACATCAAGCGTGCCGACGGCACCTTTGTGAGCGAAAACTACAACCAGAAAATGCTGGACCCGATGCTGTACAGCATCATCCTGCAGAAGAACAGCTGGCAGGAATTTGTGGAGCTGCGTTCCGTCATCGACATCGGCACGCTGAATATTATCATCCAGCGCAATGATATCGCCTCCTTCCTGCCGGATCTGTACCGCACCTTCGGCGAGCTTTCTGCCGAAATGCACTCGCCGGAGCCTTCGGTGGATAAGGTGCTGGAGCTGGACAGCCGGTTCCACACCCAGATCGCCAATGCGGCCCAGAACCCCATGCTGGCCACCATCACCGAGTACATCACCCGGCTGACGCTGCCCAGCCGTCTGGAGACCACCCGCAAGGTGCTTGCCAAGGGCGAAGCGGAGATCGAGCGGTTCGTAGAGCTGCACCGCCAGCTGCTCAGCGTGATCGAGCGCAGGCAGGTGGACGAGATCGCCGCTACAGTGCAGGATCACTACATCTTCTGGAAGAAGTAAGCATACAGGCCTCCTGCCTGCCGTAAAAGGCGGGCAGGGGACTGTGAGTTTACAAGATAGGATGTTTGTGCTAAAATGGCGTTAGCATCCTTTGTTAAGCTTCTCCAATGCGACATGCAAGGAGTGTTCATCCAATGAAAAAAATCATGATCTCCGTGGCCCCCGTTGCGGCCACAGACATTCTCATCAATCCGCGGGCCATTGCCCGGGATGTGTATGAGTGCTACAAAAACGGCGCGTCCATGGTGCACCTGCACTGCCGCGACCTGAACGGAAACCTCACCCCGGATCTGAGCCTGCTGGAAGAAACGGTGGCCTACATCCGCGAGATGTGCGACATCGTGGTGGAGATCTCCACCGGCGGCGTGTCCAACCTGACCATTGAGGAGCGTGTGCAGCCCTGCTACCCCTCCTGGGTGGAAGCCAACAGCCTGAATGTCGGCTCGGTGAATCTGGGTACCTCGGTGTACCAGAACCCCATCAAGGATGTGGAGTACTGCGTCAAGACCATCATGGATAACAAGAAGATCCCGGAGACCGAGGTCTTTGAGCTGGGCATGATCAACACTGTGCGGGAACTGAACGACAAGTTCCACTTTGTAAAACCCATCCTGTTTGCACTGGTGTTCGGCCATGGCGGCGAGATGCCTGCCACGGTGCCGGCCCTGCGCCACATGATCCAGGCGCTGGAAGAGAACTTTCCCAATGGCGACTACCTGTGGGGCTACACGCAGGCCCACCGCGAGGACTGGGAAATGGTCAAGACTGCGCTGGATATGGGCGCTTCCACCGTGCGCATCGGCTTTGAGGATTCGGACATGATCGCGCCGGGTGTCCATGTGGACAACAACGCAGCGCTGATCGCAAAGGTGTCGGACATCGTAAAGTCCAAGGGCATGATGCCCATGACTCCCGACGAGGTGCGCGCCATGCTCAAGATCCCGCCGCTGCGCCGTTAAAAAGGAGGAAAGAAACGTATGGTGATTCAAGGCGTTACTTACCTCTCAGACTTTGAGGCAAAAAAAGCCATCATGGAAATGGCCCGTCGGCTGGAAGCCAAGGGCTGGCTGGTGGCCGGTGACGGCAGCATGAGCGTCCGCGTCGGCCCGCAGGCCGTGTGGGTGACCGTTGCCGGTGCCGACAAGGCCGCGCTCACGCAGGATATGCTGGTGCGCGTGGATATGAATGGCAAGGCGATGCTCAGCGCAAAGCCCAAGCCCCTGCCCGAAGACCTGCCCATCCATCTGAAGATCTATCAGGAAAACGAGAACGCCCAGTGCGTGATGCACACCTATCCGGCCTGCGCGGCTGTGATGGGGATGCAGGGCCAGACCGTGCAGCCTGCAGCGTTCAGCCCCGCAGTGCGGGCGCTGGGACGGGTGCAGCTGCTGCCCGCCCAGAACGTGGACGCACAGGCACAGGCTGTCAGCCTGTTGTGCCGCACCGATAAGGCTGTTCTGCTGGAAAATGACGGCTGCCTGACCTGGGGCAAGACCCCGGCAGATGCGGCCCATCTGGTGGAAGCACTGGATTACTACGCAGCCGTCACCGCAAAGCTGGGCTGCGCAGGCTGCTCCAAATGCGGCAGCTGCGGCGGTCACTGCACCGGCTGCAGCAAGTGCGGCGCACCTGCCGTGCAGCCCATGGCTCAGCCCGCTGCACAGCCTGTGGCAATGGCAGTGCCTTCCGCACAGCCTGCCCAGCCGGTGAGCCTGCCGGGCGTTACCGGGCTGATCCAGCCGGGCATGGCGCTGCCCACCCTGCCCAAACAGCAGGCGGCTCCTGCCCCTGCCCCGGTGCCCGCCGCACAGCCTGCGGCAGTCCCTGCAATGGAAGCGGCCCCGGCCGCACCGAAGTCCGCAAATGCCCGCGATGCCGCAATGGCCGAGGTCATCCGCCGGACGCTGAAGAGCTTTCAATAACAAAAAGTTTCGTTTGATCCAACGGATATGACCTTTACGGAAAGGAACGAAAACCATGGATATCAGTTCGCAGGAAATTGAAGCGATCGTCAAGCAGGTGCTTGCCGGTATGGGCGGTGCACAGACAAGCGCCGCCCCTGCAGCCTATACCGCTGCACCCGGCGGTGCAGCAGGCGACCGCGGCGTGTTCGAGAACGTAGACGACGCAGTGGAGGCCGCATGGAAAGCCCAGCGCGACTGGGTGGCCAACTACAAGATCGAGGACCGCCAGCGCATCATTGAAGCCATCCGCCGCTGTGCCCGCGCACATGTGGAGGAGTGGTGCCACAAGATCGTGGAAGAGACCGGCATGGGCCGCTATGAGGACAAGGTGGAAAAACATCTGGCCGTCATCAACAAGACCCCCGGCCCCGAATGCCTGACCACCGAAGCCAAGAGCGGTGACGCGGGCCTGATGCTGGAAGAGTACGCACCCTTTGGTGTGATCTGCTCCATCACCCCCACCACCAACCCTACCGAGACCATCATCAACAACACCATCAGCATGATCGCAGGCGGCAACACCGTGGTGTTCAACGTGCACCCCCGCGCAAAGCGGGTGTCTGCCGACTGCCTGCAGGCGCTGAATACCGCCATCATCGAGGCGGGCGGCCCTGCAAACCTCATTACCATGACCCGTGAGCCGACCATGGAAAATGTGGACAAGATGGCCGCAAACCCCAAGATCCGCCTGATGGCAGGCACCGGTGGCATGGGCATGGTGAACGCCCTGCTGCGCAGCGGCAAAAAGTGCATCGGTGCCGGTGCAGGCAACCCGCCCGTCATCGTGGACGAGACCGCAGATATCGAGCTGGCAGGCCACAAGATCTACGAAGGCGCTTCGTTCGATAACAACATCCTCTGCTTTGCAGAGAAGGAAGTGTTCGCCGTGAACACCGCCTACGACGGCCTGCTGCACGAGCTGCAGAAGCAGGGTGCCTACCTGCTGAACAAGGCCCAGACCGAACAGCTGGTGAACATCGTGCTGCAGCCCAAGAAGGGCGGCGGCCACGAGGTGAACAAAAAGTGGGTGGGCAAGGATGCCGCCCGCATTCTGGAGACTATCGGCGTGCATGTGCCGGATACTTGCCGCCTTGCCATCTGCGAGGTGCCTGCCGACCATCCGTTCGTGCTGGTGGAGCAGATGATGCCGGTGCTGCCCATCGTGCGCTGCCAGAGCTTTGAACAGGCTGTGGAAGATGCCGTGGTGGCCGAGCACGGCAACCGCCACACCGCTTCCATCTTCTCCAAGGATGTGGACCACATGACCCGCTTTGCCCGGGTCATTGAGACCACCATCTACGTAAAGAACAGCGCCACCAAGGCCGGTGTTGGCATTGGCGGCGAGGGCCACTGCACCATGACCATTGCCGGCCCCACCGGCGAGGGCATCACCTGCGCAAAGAGCTTCTGCCGCCGCCGCCGCTGCATGCTGGCCGAGGGCGGGCTGCGCATCATCTGAGTTTTTGAAGGACGAAACCATCACATACAATTTTTTCAGTGTTCTGACAGGAGGAACAACTTATGAAAGCTCTGGGTTTTATCGAGACGAAGGGTCTGGTTGGCAACATCGACGCTACCGATGCAATGCTGAAGGCTGCTGACGTTGAGTTCATTGGTTCCGACACCATCGGTGCCGGTCTGACCACCGTGATCGTTACCGGCGAGGTGGGCGCTGTCAAGGCTGCTACCGAGGCTGGCGAAGAGGCTGCTTCCCGCGTGGGTGAGCTGTTCTGCGTCAACGTCATTGCACGTCCCCACGCAGATCTGGCCCGCATCATGCCTGCCAAGGGCCCCGCGACCGGCAAGTCCGGCCTGCCCGCAGGCGAGCAGGTGCCGCTGGATGCCGCTCTGGGCATGATCGAGACCAACGGCCTGACCGCTTCCATCGAGGCAGCCGATGCCATGCTGAAGAGCGCAGATGTCTCTCTGGTGGGTCAGGAGAAGATCGGCGCAGGCCTTGTTACCGTGTTCGTGCAGGGCGACGTTGGCGCTGTGAAGGCTGCTGTTGAGGCAGGCCAGACCGCTGCTTCCCGCATTGGCGAAGTGGTCAGCGCACTGGTCATTCCCCGCCCGCACGCAAGCGTGTCCGAGTGCATGCCTGAGCTGCGCTGAGCCCCGCGCTGACGCTGCATAAGAAAGGAGCGCTGTGCCTTGGTTTACCATGACATCAGTCAGGAACAGCTGCTGCTCCTGATCACGCAGGCTGTGCAGGCAGAGCTGCAAAAGCGCAGCCGTCAGGTGCCGGTAGGCATCTCGGTGCGGCACATCCACCTTACCCGCGATGATGTGGACAAGCTGTTCGGCTATGGCTACCAGCTCACCCCCAAAAAGGCGCTGAGCCAGCCCGGCCAGTTTGCCTGTGAGGAATGTCTGGACATCATCGGCCCCAAGGGCGAACTGAAGCATGTCCGCATCCTTGGCCCGGAGCGCAGTGCCACTCAGATTGAGCTGGCGCAGACCGACTGCCGCAACATCGGCATCAAAGCGCCGGTGCGTTCCAGCGGGGATACAAAGGGCACGCCGGGCGTGACCCTGCGCGGCCCCAATGGCACCCTGACCGTGCCGGAGGGCGTGATGATCGCCGACCGCCACATCCACATGACTCCCGCACAGGCAGCGGCCTTCGGCCTTGCCGACGGCGACCGCGTGCAGGTAAAGATCGACGGCCCCAAGCCGGGCGTGATGGGCGGGGTGCTGATCCGCGCAAACGACAAATGTGCACTGGATTTTCACATCGACACGGATGACGGCAATGCCTTCCTGCTCAAGCAGGGGCAGCTGGTCACCGTGCTGGGCAAAGAGGAGTAAGCTATGATTTTAGGGATCGTCAAGGGGACCGTTGTCGCCACCCGCAAAATGCCGGAGCTTGTAGGCTATAAGTTCCTGCTGGTGGAGCCGGTGTTCGGCTCCAAAAAGGATACCATCGTGGCGGGCGACAACATCGGCGCGGGTGTAGGCGAGATGGTTCTGGTCACCACCGACGAGACCACCCAGCATGGTCTGGACCATCCGTCGCCCATTGATGCTTTCATCGTGGGCATCGTGGACAATCCTCCCACCCTGAGTAAGTAACACCCTGCAAGTTTTGCCGCAGAGAGGGGCTTCCTCCCGGCGGGATCGTGAGGCTTAAACAATGAAAATTATTATCATCGGCAGCATTGCCGCCGGGGTTTCGGCCGCCGCCAGACTTGCCGCCGCTCAGCGCGGAGCGCAGATCACCGTCTACGAAAAAGGCGGCTTCTACTCCTGCGGCACCGGCGGCCTGCCCCATTACCTGTGCGAGGATCTGGACAGTCTGAACAAGGCCATTCAGGCCAAGGAGACTGAGCTGAACGCGCAGGGCATCACCGCACATCTGCGCCATGAGGTGCGCGGCATCGACGCAGCCGCCCGCAAGGTGACGGTATGTGATCTTGCCACCGGACGCGTGTTTGAAGACCACTACGACAAGCTGGTGCTGGCCACCGGTTCTTCCAACCGTGTGCCGCAGGTGCCCGGCAGTGACCGCGTGGGCGTGCAGACCCTCAAGACCGTGGAAGATCTGATCTTCCTCAAGGAGTTCGTCCGCACCCCCTATGTGCGGGACATCGTGATCCTGGGCGGCAGCTGGGCCGGTTTGGAGATCGCAAAGTCCTTCCTCAAGCTGGGCCGCAATGTGCGTATCATTGAAAAAGAGCAGCAGCTTTTGCCCCAGTTTGACCCTGAGGTGAGCAAGCTGATCCAGAAGGAGCTGGAAGCGCAGGGCGTGCAGTTCAATCTGGGCGAGCAGGTGCGCTCCTTCCCGGGCCGTACCTTCGTGGAGCAGGTGCAGACCAACCGCGGCACCTACCCCTGTGACCTTTGCGTGGTAGCCATCGGCGTTACCCCCAACACCGGCCTGCTGGCCGGTACCGGGGCGCAGCTGGCACCCAATGGCGCTGTGCTCATTGGTGCCGACCTTGCCACCAGTGTGCCCAATATCTATGCCGTGGGCGACTGCGCAGCCTGCCGCGACGGCTCTCTGAGCACCAGCAGCCTGAAGGTGGCGGATCTGGAGATCGCCCGCACCGGCCTGACCGAGACCGAGGCCCGCAAGGCCGGTCTGCGGGTCAAGAGTGCAATGGCCACCGGCACCGACCGTCCGGGCATCTGCCCGAACCCCCACCGCATCACTATCAAGCTGGTGTATGAGGCCAATACCCGTCAGGTGCTGGGTGCGCAGGCATGGGGAGAAAAGAATGTTTCGGCCCGCATCAACGCCATTGCCGTTGCCATCCGCGCTGGCATGACCGTGGAAGCACTGGGTCAGGTGGATTTCGTCTATTCCTCCTCGTCCTGTTCCATTTGGGACCCGGTGCAGATCGTCTGCGGTCAGGCACAGTAAGCGGAGGGTGAACACATGGCAGAACGCATCAACGCCGTCAAGACCAGCTTTTTTGGCAAGGGTGCCATCCGTCTTCTGGGACCGGAGCTTCAGAAGATGGGCATCCGCCGTGCTTTGCTGGTGACGGACCGCTTTCTCTATGATTCCGGTGCCGCTGCCCGGGTCGGTCAGGTACTGTCCGATGCCGGTGTGGAGTACGCCGTGTACTACAATGTGCAGCCCAACCCCACCGTACAGGTGGTGAACGACTGCATTGCCGCAGCCCGTACCCTGCAGGTGCAGCTGCTGGTGGCTCTGGGCGGCGGCAGCGCTATCGATACCGCTAAGGCAGCCAGCATCGTGGTGGCCTGCGGCGGTACCGTGGAACAGTACGAGGGCGAGAACAAGTCCTCCAAGCCCGGCCTGCCCATCGTGGCGGTGAACACCACCGCCGGTACCGGCAGCGAGTGCACCTCCTTCTACATCGTCACCGACCCCGTCCGCCACAGCAAAATGGCCATGGTGGACCCCAACTGCATGGTCAGCATCGCGGTGAACGATACCGACTTCATGTCCTCCATGCCGCCCAAGCTCACCGCAGCCACCGGCATGGACGCGCTGACCCACGCCATCGAGGCGGTGCTTTCCAAAAACGCCAACCCGCTCACGGACAAGGATGCCTACTGGGCCATGCAGGCGATCGTGCAGAACCTGCCCCGGGCTGTTGCCAACGGTCAGGATGAAGCCGCCCGCACCATGATGGCCTACGCCGAAAATGTGGCAGGCATGGCTTTCTCCAACGCGGGCCTTGGCATGGTGCATGCGATGGCACACGCGCTGGGCGGACACTACAACCTGCCCCACGGTGTGTGCAATGCGGTGCTGCTGCCCTACGTGCTGGCCTTCAACAGCCGCAGCCCGGTGTGTCGGGAGCGGTTCATGACCATTGCCGCTGCCATGGGCCTGCAGGGCACTTTTACCCCGGACACTGCCGCACCGGCAGTGATCCAGTTTGTCCGTCAGCTCAGTGCAGGGGTGGGCATCCCCGCCAATCTTGCGCAGCTGAACAAGGTGGACCCTGCAGATTTTGCCGCGCTGGCAGAGCTTGCCCTGCACGACACCTGCATGTCCACCAACCAGATCACCCCCACCCGCGACGAGGTGGTGGCGGTGTATACCGCTGCTTTCCGCGGATAAACTTTGAGACCTCCTCCATTTTCTCCATACCCAAACAAAGCCGCCGCTCTCCCTCTGCAAGGGAAAGCAGCGGCTTTGTGCTGTAAAAAAGGGGTGGTGGGATTGTTTTTAAAGAGGATTTTGTTATAATAAAATGAAAACGCGGTGCAGAAGTAAGAGGAAAAAGCGATGGAAACAAGAGAAAAACAGGCGTACATGCTTATGGCACATCAGTGCAATGAGATGTTTTGGACTTTGCTTCGGATGCTGGATGCACCGTGGAATGATATTTTCATCCATATGGACAGCAAGAATGAAAACTACCAGCCAGAAACCGTTGAACGATATGTAAAATATGCCAAGATTTTTCACGCACAGAGAACGAGCGCTGTTTGGGGTGGTATTACTTTAGTAAAGGCAGAGTTTGTATTGCTCAAGGCAGCGGTAGATCACGGCCCATACCAACATTACCACCTGATCTCCGGTGCGGATCTGCCGATTCAGCCACCGGAAGATATCCGCGCATTCTTTGAGGCAAACCCGGACAAGGAATTTGTTCATTTCGACCCGCACCCATTCAGCCCGTTCAATGATGAGCGCGTTTATTACCGGCACTTTTTCCAGAATATCGATCTGCGCCGCCATCCAGTGCTCGGCGTGATCAATGGAATCCTGCTGTCGGGCCAGAAGCTGCTGAGAATAAAGCGCAATCAGGACGTTCACTTCACAAAGGGCAGTCAATGGTTCAGCTGCACGGATGGCTTTGCACGGTATCTGCTGACAAAAGAAGAGTGGATCCTGCAGGTGCTGGACAAGACCTTTTGCTCGGACGAGTTCTTTGTGCAGACACTGATCGTGCAGTCGCCGTATCAGGATAAGATCTATCAGGGGCCGGGTGATACCAGTGCCCGTGCCATCGATTGGGACAGAGGCAATCCGTGGGTCTGGAAATACGCTGATCTGGAACAGCTGAAAGCATCGCCCTGCATGTTTGCCAGAAAATTTGATATCGAAAAAGAACCGGAGCTTGTGCATGAAATAGAACGCCTGTATGCACCTCATATATAAAAACAGTGCCGGACAGTTTTCAGGCTGTCCGGCACTGTTTTTTACTGTTCATTCTTTTTCGCCAGATCCTTGGTGTACAGGGCACGGGTGGCGTTCAGCACAGCCAGCACCATCACGCCCACAT
>OGGS01001741.1_pt1 | contig 13979 bp, 10 predicted proteins | sample 1571281 | NCBI WGS metagenome assembly OGGS01 (sample SAMEA2582042, study PRJEB24529) | metagenome | biome: Human gut stool | place: China | collected 2011 | reverse complement strand
AACCTCGACGTGCTCTCCGAAGTTGCGGCAGATGAGGGCTATATAAAGCCCGAGGATGTGAGCCGCCTTATCGCCTTCCGCAACAATCCCTCGGACGAGAGCTGGATAGGCGGTGCAAAATGAGGAGCATAGTAAATATTCTCGACCTCTCCGCAGAGGAGATTGACCGGCTTATAGCGGTTGCCGACGATATAGCGGCGCAGCCAGAAAAATATAACGAGGTCTGCCGCCACAAGATTCTCGCAACGCTGTTTTTTGAGCCCTCGACGCGCACGAGACTCAGCTTCGAGAGCGCGATGCTCTCGCTCGGCGGTCAGGTCATCGGTTTCTCCGGCGCGGGCTCCAGCTCCGCCTCGAAGGGCGAGACTCTCGCCGACACAATAGAGGCAGTCAACGGCTACGCCGACATAATCGCCATGCGCCACCCGAAGGAGGGGGCGCCCGTGGTAGCGTCGATGCACACGGCGGTACCGCTGATAAATGCGGGAGACGGCGGGCATTTTCATCCCACGCAGACGCTCGCCGACCTGCTGACCATCCACCGCGAAAAGGGTACGTTTGATAACCTCACGATAGGGCTCTGCGGCGATTTGAAATACGGCAGAACGGTTCACTCGCTCATAGCGGCGATGACGAGATACAAAAATGTAAAGTTCGTTCTCATCTCCCCCGAGGAGCTTCGTCTGCCGCAGTTCGTCACGGACGAATATCTCGAGGGCAGCGGGCTTCAATATGAGGAGTGCCGCTCGCTCGAAGAGGCGATGCCCAAGCTCGATATACTCTATATGACCCGCATCCAGCAGGAACGCTTTTTCAACGAGGAGGATTACCTCCGGCTGAAAGGCTGCTACTCCCTGGATGCAAAGCTGCTGGAGCAGGCTCCGGCTGATATGCCGGTGCTCCACCCGCTGCCCCGCATCGACGAGATCAGCACCGACGTGGACAACGACCCCCGCGCCGCCTACTTTGATCAGGTGCACAACGGTGTCTACATCCGCATGGCCATCATTCTGGCCCTGCTGGGCATCCCGGACCCGCTGACCGGCAAGACCGTGCTGGACCACTGAATACAACCAAAAGACAGGCCCCCGGACGACTGTAAAAAAGCCATCCGTGAGGTGAAATTCCGTCTTGTCCTCCCCGGCGGGAAGGGCTATAATAGGAACGATAAAATTTAAAGGAGAGTTTCCACAATGAGTTCCTTACAAGACGGTACAACATCCCCAAAATCGCTGTTTGGCTGGTATAAGGAGCACATCACCGGTGCCATTGCCTCCTTTGCCGCACCGGCCACCATGGCCGGCTGCGTGGTGCTGAAGAAAAAGATCCGGCTGGACGACTGATCATGGAACTCAGAAAAGCGTATTTTCACCTGCCCGGGCTGTTTGAGTTCTACGAGCTGTACCGGGTGTTCCTGCCGCTGTACCGGACGCACCGCGACTGGTTTTACGATTGGTGCGAGATCGGCTCCCTTTACGGTGCCCCGGCCGACTGCCTGTGGGGCGGCGGACGGACCGGCTGCAGCCGACACACCGCCCGGGAGGTGCTGGCCCTTGCGCAGGAGTACGGTATCTCGGCCCGGCTCACCTTCAGCAATTCACTGCTGCGGGAAGAGCACCTGACCGACCCTAAATGCAACGCCCTCTGCGCGCAGTTCGCGCAGGGCAGTGTGCAAAACGGCGTCATCGTGCATTCGGACCTGCTGGTGGATTATCTGCAGGAGCACTACCCGGAATTATATCTGGTGTCCTCCACCACCAAGGTACTCACGGAGTTTGCACAGCTGGAAGCGGAGACCGCCCGGCCGGAGTTCCGCTATGTGGTGCCGGACTTCCGCCTGAACAAAGCCCTTGCGCAGCTGGACAGCCTGCCGCAGCCGCAGAAGGACAAGCTGGAATTTCTCTGCAACGAGTGCTGCTGGTTCGGCTGCACCGACCGGCGGCGCTGCTACGAGAACGTCAGCCGCCGGAATCTGGGCGAGCTCTGCCCGGAGCACCGCTGCACGGCCCCCGGTGCGGCGGAGGGCTACCGCTTTTCCAAAGCAATGCGGAACCTCGGCTTTATCGGAGTGGAGGACATCCGCAGCACCTATCTGCCCATGGGCTTTTCGCAGTTCAAGATCGAGGGCCGGGGCCTTGGCAGTGCGCTGGTGCTGGAATTTCTGCTGTACTATCTGACCAAACCGGAACACCAGTTGCAGGTGCGGGAAGAGATCTACCTCGACAATATGCTGGACCTGTTCTGACAACGAAAAAAGGCGCGGAGCGCTTCTGGAAAACCAGAAGGCTCTGCGCCTTTTTTGTACGGGAACAGCTTACTTTGCGGCAGGAACCGTTTCCTGTGGGGCCAGACCGGCCAGACGCTGCAGGCGGACTTTTGCAGAAATTTTTTCGGCTTTTTGTCTGCACCGCTTGACAGCTTCCGGAAAATGAATATAATAACCATATGTAATTATCGCTGATAACAATCAAGAGAGGGGAGAAACCGGTATGACGACCGAACGCATCAAGCGCATGATGGATGCCTGCTACCTGGCCCAGCGTGCCCGCAGCCTGCTGCCGCCGCTGCCAAAAGGGGTGCTGTCCTCCTACATCCAGTATCTGGACATCATCCAGCGGCTGGAAAAGCAGGGCATGCGGGTCAAGGTGTCGGACATCAGCGGGGCATTGGCCCTGCCGCGCCCCGGCGTGACCCGCACGGTCAAGGAGATGACGGCCAAGGGCTACCTGACCAAAACTGCGTCAGAAGAGGATGGCCGGGTGACCTACCTGACCATCACCGAGGCCGGGCGCAAGCTCTGGGAAATCTACGACGGCCAGTATTTTGCCGCCCTGCAGCCTGCGCTGGAGGACATCCCGGACGAGGATGCCGAGGCTATGATCCGCACCATTGAAAAGCTCTACCAGGTCATGAGCGAGAGGAGAGGGAAACTATGAGAGATGACAAGACCGATTTTACGCAGGGCAGCATCCTGAAAAAGCTGTCCTGGTTCATGCTGCCCGTTCTGGGCGCTCTGGTGCTGCAGGCGGCCTATGGTGCCGTGGACCTGCTGGTGGTGGGGCGCTTTGGCACCACCACCGGCCTGTCGGGCGTGTCCACCGGCAGCCAGGTGCTCAACCTGGTCACCTTTGTGGTCACCCAGCTGGCCATGGGCATCACGGTGCTCATCGCCCGCTATCTGGGGGAGAAAAAGCCGGACCTCATCGGCCCGGTCATCGGCGGCGCGGCGGTGGTGTTTGCCATCCTGTCGGCGGTGCTGTTCGTGGGCATGGTGGTGTTTGCCCGCCCCATCGCGGTGCTGATGCAGGCCCCGGCGGAAGCGGTGGACCTGACCGCCAGCTATGTGCGCATCTGCGGCGCGGGCATCTTCTTCATCGTGGCCTATAACCTGCTGTCCGCCATCTTCCGCGGCCTGGGCGACAGCAAGTCGCCGCTGCTGTTCGTGCTGGTGGCCTGTGTGGTCAATATTGTGGGCGACCTGGCACTGGTGGCCGGTCTGCATCTGGATGCGGCCGGTGCCGCCATCGCCACAGTGGCCGCCCAGGCGGTCAGCGTGGTGTGCGCCATCTTCATGCTGCTCAAAAAGGACCTGCCTTTCAAGCTGAAGAAGGCGGACTTCCGGCTGAACCCGCAGTGCCGCAAGTTCCTGGGCATCGGCCTGCCGCTGGCGCTGCAGGAGTTCCTCACCCAGTTCTCCTTCCTGGCCCTGTGCGCCTTTGTCAACCGGCTGGGTCTGGAAGCATCCTCCGGTTACGGTGTGGCCTGCAAAATCGTCAACTTTGCCATGCTGATCCCCAGCGCTCTGATGCAGTCCATGGCGTCCTTTGTGTCGCAGAACGTGGGTGCCGGGAAGCACAAGCGTGCCCGGCAGGCCATGTTCACCGGCATGGGCGTGGGTCTGGCCTTCGGTGCGGCGGTGTTTGCCCTCGTCATGCTGCAGGGTGATGTGCTGGCGGGCATCTTCACGACGGACGCCGACGTGGTGGCCAACGCCTACGCCTACCTCAAGGGCTTTGCACCGGAAACGCTGGCCACGGCCATTCTGTTCACCATGCTGGGTTACTTCAACGGCAATGGCAAGACGCTGTTCGTCATGGCGCAGGGCCTGATCCAGACCCTGCTGGTGCGCCTGCCCATGGCCTACTTCATGAGCATCCAGCCCAACGCCAGCCTGACCAACATCGGTCTGGCCGCGCCTACCTCCACGGTGGTGGGTGTCTGCCTGAGCATTGGCTGTTACCTCTATATGAACCGCAGCCGCGCACGGCAGCAGGCATAACAACGCAAACGGGGCACTGTACCACCCGGTACAGTGCTCTTTTTTGCTCGCAGCAAAGAACCTTTGCCGCGGAAAAAATCAGCACCAAAAAGTCCGGCAAGTTCACAAAATGTTTAACTTTTGGAGCGGAAAATACTATTTTTTTCGTGTAAAATAAAGGCTCCAGATTGAATGTGCCGACAATTTGGTTTATAATGACCTTGTATGCAAACTGTGAGGATGATTTGTTACCGAACAATTTTCGGCAGTCAAAACTGAACCGTCTGTGTGCAGGGCGTGCCCCGGCAGACGATGCCTTAGGAGGAAAAACAACGTGAGAGTAGGTCTTGACATCGGCAGCACCACCATCAAGTGCGTGGTGCTGGATGAGCAGGATACCCTGCTGTATTCTACATACGAACGACATTATAGTCATATTCTGGAAAAGGCGCAGGAGCTGCTGCGCCGCATTGACGCCGAGCAGCTGCACGGGCAGAAAGCACTGCTGAGCATTTCCGGCTCGGCGGGCATGGGTCTGGCCGACAGCTGCGGCGTGCCCTTCGTGCAGGAGGTGTTCTCCACCCGCGTGGCGGTCAAACGCTTTGTGCCCGCCACCGACTGCGTCATTGAGCTGGGCGGCGAGGATGCCAAGATCCTGTTTCTAACCAACGGCACCGAAGTGCGCATGAACGGCAGCTGTGCCGGCGGCACGGGTGCTTTCATCGACCAGATGGCCACCCTGCTCAAGATGAGCGCCGACGAGATGAACAAGGCCGCCGAGCAGGCCCAGCGCACCTACACCATCGCTTCCCGCTGCGGCGTGTTTGCCAAGAGCGACGTGCAGCCCCTGATCAATCAGGGTGCCCGCACCGAGGACATTGCCGCCAGCATCTACAAGGCCGTGGTCAACCAGACCATTGCGGGTCTGGCACAGGGCCGCCCCATCAAGGGCAACATCCTGTATCTGGGCGGGCCGCTCACCTTCAGCACCGTGCTGCGCAAGAGCTTTGACGAGGCGCTGGGCGTGACCGGCACCTGCCCGGAAAACAGCCTGCTGTATGTGGCACTGGGTGCCGCCCTGTATGCGGACAAATCCTTTGTGCTCACCGATGTGGCCGACGCACTGGACAAGTATGCCGCCACGGCCACCTATGCCAGCGAGCCGCCGCTGTTTGCCAACAAGCAGGAGTACGAGGAATTCCACGCCCGGCACATGTCCCACAGCGTGCCGCATGTGCCGTTCAGTGCCCACTGCGGCCCGGTGCACATCGGCATCGACTCCGGCTCCACCACCGTCAAGCTGGTGGTGGTGGACGAGAAGAGCCAGATTTTGTACACCAACTATCAGCCCAATCTCGGCAACCCGCTGCCCCTCATCCGGGAGCAGCTGCTCAAGATCTACAAGGAACACCCCGGCCTGCAGGTGGCCAGCGTGACCACCACCGGCTACGGCGAAGACCTGGTGAAGAACGCCTTCCGCTGTGATTACGGTCTGGTGGAAACGGTGGCCCACTTCACCGCCGCCAAGTACTTCATGCCGGATGTGGACTTCATCATCGACATCGGCGGCCAGGATATGAAGTGCTTCAAGATCGAGGATGGTGCCATCAGCAACATCTTCCTGAACGAAGCCTGTTCTTCCGGCTGCGGCAGCTTTTTGCAGACCTTCGCCCAGGCCCTGGGTTATGACGTCAAGGAGTTTGCCGCCCTGGGTCTGTTTGCGGACCGCCCGGTGGACCTGGGCAGCCGCTGCACCGTGTTCATGAACAGCTCGGTGAAGCAGGCCCAGAAGGACGGTGCCAGCATCGAGAACATCTCGGCCGGTCTGTCCATCAGCGTGGTCAAGAACGCACTGTACAAGGTCATCCGCGCGTCCAGCCCCGAAGAACTGGGCCGCAAGATCGTGGTGCAGGGCGGTACCTTTTATAATGAAGCCGTGCTCCGCGCCTTTGAAAAAGAGATGGGCGTGGAGGTCATCCGCCCGGACATTGCCGGTCTGATGGGCGCTTACGGTGCGGCCCTGTATGGTCTGCGCCAGAGCAGCAAGGCCCACCGTACCGCCTCCGGCATGATGAGCCAGCAGGAGCTGGAAGCCTTTGAACAGAAGGTGGTCAGCGTCAAGTGCGGCGGCTGCGGCAACCACTGCCAGCTCACCGTCAACACCTTTGCGGATGGCCGCAAGTACATTTCCGGCAACCGCTGCGACAAGCCCGTTACCGGCAAGAGCGCCGACAACAGCCTGAACCTGTACGCCTACAAGCAGGAGCTGCTGGCCAGCTATAAGCCGGTGCCCGGCAAGCGCGGTTCCATCGGCATCCCGCTGTGCCTGGGCTTCTACGAGTTGCTGCCCTTCTGGTGGGCCTTCTGGACCAAACTGGGCTTTGCGGTGCACACCAGCCCGGTGTCCAGCCGCGGGCTGTATCTGGCCGGACAGGCCACCATCCCCAGCGATACGGCCTGCTTCCCGGCAAAGTTGAGCCACGGTCACATCAAGGCCCTGAGCCAGATGGAGCTGGACGCCATCTTCTACCCCTGCCTGACCTACAACGTGGACGAGGGCCTGGGCGACAACCATTACAACTGCCCGGTGGTGGCCTATTACCCGGAAGTTCTGGCCGGCAACTGCCCGGAGCTGGAAGGCAAAAAGTTCATCTATGATTATGTGGGCATCCACCGCCCCAAGGACTTTGTGCACAAGATGGCCAAGACCGTGCTGCCCAAGTATTTTGGCGGCATCTCCGAGAAGGAAGTGCAGGAAGCTGCCGACGCCGCTTACGCCGAGTACGAGGCCCATATGGCCAAAATTCGCGTGAAGGGCAGCGAGATCATCGACGAGGCACGCCGTCAGGGCAAGCGCATCATCGTGCTGGCGGGCCGCCCCTACCATGTGGACCCGGAGGTCAACCACGGCATCGACCGTCTGATCACCCGCCACGGGGCTGCCGTCGTCACCGAGGACAGCATCTCCAACCGGGTGCAGAAGTTCCCCACCAGTGTGCTGAACCAGTGGACCTACCACAGCCGCCTGTATGCCGCCGCCAAATACTGCACCACCCAGAAGGATATGGATCTGGTGCAGCTGGTGTCCTTCGGCTGCGGCGTGGATGCCATCACCACCGACGAGACCCGCGAGATCCTGCAGGCAGGCGGCAAGCTGTACACCCAGCTCAAGATCGACGAGATCACCAACCTGGGTGCGGTGAACATCCGCCTGCGCAGTCTGTTTGCCGCGCTGGACGAGCGCGACGAGGTGGCCGAGGAAAAGGCTGCCGCCAAGGCAGAAGCCTGAGAACATAGGAGGAACCTATGGAATACAATTATCCCAAATTCACCCCGGAGATGAAGAAAACGCATACCATCCTCATCCCCAACATGGCCATTACCCAGTTCCGCCTGCTGGAGTACGCCCTGCGCTACGACGGCTACAAGTGCGAGATCCTGGGCAACTGCGGCAGTGCCGTGGCACAGCTGGGCCTGAAATATGTCCACAACGATACCTGCTATCCGGCCCTGCTGGTCATTGGCCAGTTCCTGGACGCGCTGAACAGCGGCAAATATGATCTGGATCACACGGCCCTGCTCATCACCCAGACCGGCGGCGGCTGCCGTGCTTCCAACTACATCCATCTGCTGCGCAAGGCACTGGTCAAGGCCGGTTACCCGCAGATCCCGGTGGCCAGCCTGAACTTTTCCGGCCTGGAAAAGGACAGCGGCTTCCAGATGACCATCCCGCTGGCCCGCCGCGCACTGGCCTGCATCTTCTACGGGGACATGCTGTGCGCCCTGCGCAATCAGGTGGCCCCCTATGAGAACGAGAAGGGTGCTGCCGACAAGATGGTGGACCTGTGGGTCACCCGTCTGGGCCGGGTCCTGCTGGCCGGCAAGGGCTACACCGCCAAGGAGATGAAGCACACCTTCCCGCTCATTGCAGCCGACTTTGCCAACATCCCGGTCACCCGGGTGCCCAAGGTCAAGGTGGGCGTGGTCGGTGAGATCTACGTCAAGTACAGCCCGCTGGGCAACAACGACCTGCAGAAGTTCCTGGAAAGCCAGGACTGCGAGGTGAACTTCCCCGGCCTGATGGGCTTTGTGCAGTACTGCGCCTTCAACATGGGCGAGGACCACATCCTGTACGGCGGCAAGCTGGCCGTGAAGGTGGGCATCGACCAGTTCCTGAACTGGCTGGACAGCATCGAGCGTGCCATGCTCAAGGCCGAGAGCGATGCCGGGTTCTACGCCCCCGGCCCCTTCAAGGAACTGGTGGAAAAGCCCAAGGGCATCATTTCGCTGGGTGCCAAGATGGGCGAGGGCTGGCTGCTGACCGCCGAGATGATCGAGCTGGTGCAGGGCGGCTACGGCAACATCGTGTGTGCCCAGCCCTTCGGCTGCCTGCCCAACCACATCGTGGGCAAGGGCATGGTGAACAAGATCCGTGCGCTGTACCCCAGTGCCAACATCACCCCCATCGACTACGACCCCAGCGCCACCCGGGTCAATCAGGAAAACCGCATCAAGCTGATGCTGGCGGTGGCCAAGGAGCGGCTGAACGCCCCCGCAGAAGCCCAGCCGCTTACGGCAGAGCAGCTTGCCGGGGGTGCCCCTCAGGTCGGCGTCACCGTGTAACAAAAGCAAATACGATAAAAACAGGGGAGCCGCTGCACGGCATTTTTACGCAGCAGCTCCCTTTTTGCAGGAAAGGAACTGCTATGGAAAAGCCCGCAGCTGCCTGTTATCATCTGCCCGGCCTGTTCGAGTTTTACGAGCTGTACCGCCGCTTTTTGCCGCTGTACCGGGAGCACCGGGAATATTTTTACGACTGGTGCACCATTGGCTCCATCTACGGCGCTCCGGCGGGCTGTATCTGGGGCGGGGGACGCATCTCCTGCGGTGGGGCAGCTCCGCACGAGGTGCTGGCGCTGCTGCGGGAATACGGTATCTCCGGGCGGCTGACCTTCAGTAACTCCCTGCTGCGGGCTGAGCACCTTGCCGACCCGCAGTGCAACGCCCTGTGTGAACAGTTTGCAAAAAGCGGCAGTGTGCCAAACGGCGTGATCGTCCATTCTGATTTGCTGGCAGACTATCTGCGGCAGCGCTGGCCGGAGTTGTATCTGGTGTCCTCCACCACAAAAGTGCTCACCGAGTTTGCGCAGCTGCAGCAGGAGCTGGAAAAGCCGCAGTTCCGGTATGTGGTGCCGGATTTCCGGCTGAACCCGGCACTGGAGCAGCTGCGCACCCTGCCGCCGGAGCAAAAAGCCAAGGTGGAATTTTTGTGCAACGAGTGCTGCTGGTTCGGCTGTACCGAGCGCAAACACTGCTATGAGACAGTCAGCCGTCAGAATCTGGGCGAGGACTGCCCGGACCACCGCTGCGCCGCCCCGGATGCCGCCGGGGGCTACCGCTTTTCCAAGGCGATGCGCAGCCCCGGGTTTATCGGGACGGATGACATCCGGCAGCGGTACCTGCCCGCAGGCTTTTCCCAGTTTAAGATAGAGGGCAGGGGACTTGGCAGCGCATTGGTGCTGGAATTTCTGCTTTATTACATGACAAAGCCGGAATACCAGCTGCAGGTGCGGGAGGCAATTTATCTGGACAATATGCTGGATCTTTTTTAAGAAAAACGCACCGGGCAGACCATTTTCTGTCCGGTGCTGTTTTTTGCCTGCGGGATTTGCACATGAAAACTTTCTTTTCCCGGCAAAGCGTGCTACAATAAATGAGAAATATTTTTTGGAAGCTGCTTTCGCAAGCAGGGGGCGCCGAACGACGAGAATTTTTGCCCGCAGACAAGGCGATTTTCCGCAGCAATCCTTGCTGGATTGCAAGGGAAGGCAACGCGGTATGCGAGCAAAAAAGCCGTTCGAGCGGCGTGCAATGCTTATGAAAACGGCTTCCCGTAGGAGCAGTGCATGGAAACAACGCAAAAACAGATCGTACTGGGCATTCTGGCCCATGTGGACTCCGGCAAGACCACCCTCTCCGAGGCCATGCTCTACCGCGCTGGTGCTATCCGCAAGCTGGGGCGGGTGGACCACGGAGATGCCTTTCTGGATACCGACAGCTTGGAAAAAGCGCGCGGCATCACCATCTTTTCCAAGCAGGCGCTGCTTACAGCGGGCAATACCGACATCACCCTGCTGGATACCCCCGGCCATGTGGATTTTTCCACCGAGACCGAGCGCACCTTGCAGGTGCTGGATTACGCCGTGCTGGTGGTCAGCGGAACGGACGGCGTGCAAAGCCATACCGAAACGCTGTGGCGGCTGCTGCGGCGCTACCATGTGCCCACCTTTGTATTCGTGAACAAGATGGACCTGCCCGGCATGACCCGGGAACAGTTACTCAGCCAGCTGAATCACCGCCTTGGCGAGGGTTTTGTGGATTTTGGCGCAGAGCCTGCCGCCCGCAACGAAGCACTGGCGCTGTGCGATGAGCAGCTGATGGAAAAGATGCTGGACGCGGGAACCCTGACCGATGCAGACATTATCCCCGCAGTTGCCCGGCGGCACGTTTTTCCGTGCTGGTTCGGGGCGGCGCTGCGGCTGGACGGGGTGGATGCACTTCTGGAGGGGCTGGACCGCTACACCCGCCCCGCCCCGGCGCTGCACGCCTTTGGTGCAAGGGTGTTCAAGGTATCACAGGATGAGCAGGGGGCACGCCTGACATGGCTGCGGGTCACCGGCGGGGAACTGAAGGTAAAGGCTCTGCTCTCCGGCGAAGCAGACGGAGAGCCGTGGGCAGAAAAAGCGAACCAGCTGCGGCTGTACTCCGGCGCAAAATATACCCTGACCGAGGCCATCGGCCCGGGACAGGTATGCGCTGTGACCGGCCTGACCCATGCAAAGCCCGGCACCGGGCTTGGGGCAGAGCGGGACAGTGATGTGCCGGTGCTGGAACCGGTGCTCAGCTATCAGGTGCTGCTGCCGGAGGGCGCGGATGTGCACGCCGCACTGGGCAAGCTGCACCGGCTGGAGGAGGAAGAACCCCAGCTCCATGTGGTGTGGAACGAAACGCTGGGTGAGATCCATGTGCAGCTGATGGGCGAGGTACAGCTGGAGGTGCTGCGCAGCCTGCTGGCAGAGCGGTTCGGGCTGGAAGTATCCTTTGGCCCGGGCGGCATTTTGTATAAGGAGACCATCACCGAGCCCATGGAGGGCGTGGGGCATTACGAGCCGCTGCGCCACTATGCCGAGGTGCATCTGCTGCTGGAACCGCTGCCCCGGGGCAGCGGGATGCAGTTTGCCACCGACTGCCGGGAAGAGGTGCTGGACAAAAACTGGCAGCGGCTGGTTTTGACTCATCTGGAAGAAAAACAGCATCTTGGCGTTTTGACCGGCGCACCGCTGACCGATGTAAAGATCACCCTGCTCACCGGCAAAGCGCACCTCAAGCACACCGAGGGCGGCGATTTCCGGCAGGCTACCTACCGCGCCGTGCGGCAGGGGCTGATGCTGGCAAAAAGCCAGCTGTTAGAGCCGTGGTATGCCTTCCGGCTGGAAGTGCCGGTGGAGAACATTGGCCGCGCCATGAGCGATATCCAGCGCATGGAGGGCAGCTTTGACCCGCCGGAAAGCGGTGCGGAGACCGCCACCCTGACCGGCTTTGCGCCGGTATCCACCATGCGCAGCTACCCCATGGAGGTGGTCAGCTACACCCGGGGCAGGGGACGGCTGAGCCTGACGCTGGACGGTTACCGTCCCTGCCACAACGCGCAGCAGGTCATTGCAGAAATCGGCTACCAGCCGGAGCATGATCTGGAAAATCCAGCTGATTCCGTGTTCTGCGCCCACGGTGCAGGCTTTGTGGTGCCGTGGAGCGAGGTGCGCAGCCACATGCACGTTGAAAGCGGCTGGGGCAAGGCAAAGCCCGCCCGCCCGGAGGTGCAGGCTGCGCCCCAGCGTCGCGCCATGGCCTACCGCGCCACGCTGGAGGAGGACGCCGAACTGCTTAAAATTTTTGAGCGCACCTATGGCCCTATCAAGCGGGACCCGCTGGCGGCGTTCCGTCCGGTGCAAAAGACCGAACGCCCGGATTTTGCCGCAGAGCAGTGGGAAATTGCCCCGGAGTATCTGCTGGTGGACGGCTACAACATCATCTTTGCGTGGGACGAGCTGAACGCGCTGTCAAAGGAAAGCTTGGACGCCGCCCGCCATCGGCTGATGGACATTCTGTGCAACTATCAGGGCTACCAGAAATGCGTGCTCATTCTGGTATTCGATGCCTACCGCGTGCCCGGCAGCCCCGGCGCCATCGAGCAGTACCACAACATCCATGTGGTCTACACCAAAGAAGCCGAGACCGCCGATATGTTCATTGAGCGGGTCACTCATGAAATCGGCAAGAGCCGCCGTGTCCGCGTGGCGACCTCGGACGGCATGGAGCAGGTCATCATCCTTGGCCACGGCGCACTGCGCGTTTCTGCCCGGATGTTCCACGAGGAAGTGCAGAACGTGGAAAAACAGATCCGTGCCCTTGTGCAGGGGCAGGTGTAAATGCTATCCTTCCAAATTTCCTCTCTTGTGAAAAAGTCAGTTTGGAAAATCCGCAGATTTTCCAAACCGACAATCTTAAAATAATGATTCCGCTAAAAATGCCCAGAGCAATGCGGAGGGCATTCAAATCGTTCCACTGGAGGTGCACCCATGGCTGTGGAAATTACCGAAGAATTTGTCTGGCAAAGCATCCCGCCCCGCGCCCGGAATAGCCATAAGGGTACCTTTGGCAGTGTGCTGGCGGTGGCGGGCAGTGCCTTTTACCGGGGCGCTGCGCTGCTGGCAGCCGAGGGTGCACTGCGCACCGGGGCGGGCATCGTTACCCTTGCAAGCGTAGAGCCGGTGGTCAGCGCCGCCGTCACCCGCCTGCCGGAGTGCTGCCTGTGCCCCTGTAAGGAGGGCGCACAGGGCGGCATTGCGCCGGAAAATGTGCCGCTGCTCCGGCGGCAGAAGGCCACCGTGCTGCTGCTGGGCCCCGGCCTTGGCGGCACGGCGCAAAGTGCCGCCCGGGCCACCGAGACCCGCACGCTGGTGCAGCAGCTGCTGCCCGGCTTTGCGGGGGCTGCGGTGCTGGACGCAGACGGTCTGAACGCCGCCGCACAGCTGCTGGCCGAGGGCAAGCCCTTTCCGCACCCGGCGGGAGAACTGGTAGTTACCCCGCACCCCGGCGAGATGGCGCGGCTGACCAGCCTTTCGGCAGCAGCGCTTGCCGCCGACCGGGCGGGCATTGCCCTGCGGTATGCCAAGGCGTGGAATGCCGTGGTGGTGCTGAAGGGGGCACGCACTGTGGTGGCAAGCCCGGATGGGCGGGTGTGCGTGAACCCCACCGGCAACCCGGGGCTTGCCCGGGGCGGCAGCGGGGATGTACTGGCGGGGATGCTGGCGGCGCTGCTGGCCTGTGGTCTGCCCGCTTACGAAGCCGCCGCCTGCGCGGTATATCTGCACGGTGCCGCCGCCGACCGCGCCGCCGCAAAGCGCGGTGAGTACGGAATGCTGCCGCACGATATCCTGCCGGAGCTGGGCGCATTGTTTGCGGAAAACCAAAGATAAACGAGAAAAGCGGCAGCTGCACAAAACACCGTGCAGCTGCCGCTTTTTTGGGTGAAACGATTGAAATGCCCTCCGTGTCTTACGGGTTGCGGCACCCAGCATCCGCTTCGTGCCTTGGGCGGCACGAGCGTCTTGCTGGCCGCTGCCCCAACAACTCCTCCCTGTTTCCGCCGCTGGCGGCG
>OGGS01001733.1_pt1 | contig 14028 bp, 14 predicted proteins | sample 1571281 | NCBI WGS metagenome assembly OGGS01 (sample SAMEA2582042, study PRJEB24529) | metagenome | biome: Human gut stool | place: China | collected 2011 | reverse complement strand
CCTTATCCACGACCAGACCTTCCATCTGGTGGAACATGGGGCTGTGGGTAGCGTCGGAGTCAGAGCGGAAGACGCGGCCCGGGATGAGCACCTTGATGGGAGGCTTCTGGCTGTCCATGGTGCGGATCTGGCCGCCGGAAGTCTGGGTGCGGAGCAGGAACTCATCGGACAGGTAGAAGGTGTCCTGCATATCGCGGGCGGGATGGTCCTTCGGGACGTTCAGGCGGGTGAAGTTGTGGTCGTCGTCCTCAATTTCGGGGCCATCTGCCACAGCAAAGCCCATGCCCGAGAAGACGTCGATGATCTGGTTGGTGACGAGGGTCAGGGGGTGCAGACCGCCCACGGCGCGGGTCTTGGCGGGCAGGGTGATGTCCACCGTCTCGGCGGCGTTGCGGGCAGCAAGCTCAGCCTGCTTCACCTTGTCGGCAGCGGCATCATACTCGGCCTGCACCTTGGCCTTCAGTTCGTTGATGATCTTGCCCATGGCCGGCCGCTCCTCGGGGGCGACAGAGCGCAGGTTTTTCATCAGGGCGGGGATCTTGCCGTTCTTGCTCAGATATTCCTGCCAGAAAGTTGCCAGCGTTTCTTTGGAAGAGACCTGGCCCAGGCTCTCTTCGGCCTGCTTTGCCAGCTCGTCGATCATTGCTTGCATGGATGTTCTCTCCTTCTCATTCGTGTTGTTCAGCGGACAGCAAAAAAGCTCCGTCCCCTGCCCCGGCCTCCTGAAAGGCCCGGCAAAAGGGACGAAGCTCATAAAATTCACAGCTCCGCGGTACCACCCGGTTTCCGCCCGGCTCTTTCGCAAGCCGCGCGGCGCTCAAAACGCCGTAACGGGGCGCACCGTCCGGCCCTACTGTCGTTCAGGCCGGCCGCTCGGGAGCGAACTTCAGCCTGCGCCCGCGCGGAAGCCCTCTCAGCCGGTGAAGCTTCTCTCTTTGCTGCGGTGCGCCTGCCTACTCTCTCCGTCGCTGCGTTTGGAGTATTCAGGTCGTGGTCATCAAATAACCATGAGTCATCTTACCACATTTCGGGCCGGTTTGCAAGCGGCGCAGGCAGATTTCGGGGAATATCCGCATTTTTCTTGCTTTTCAGTCATTATCATGGTATGCTGAGCTCAACGCTTTACTGAAAGGAGGGTACACCTGCGATGGGTTGGAACGGCTGCGTTTTCTTCAAAAAAGGAAACCGCTAAGCTTTTCCGGCTCGAAGTGTACCCTTTTATAGCCCTCTCAGTCTGCTTGAGGCATTTTATATCGCCAGCAGCCGGGCCTCGCTGTGGTAGGGAAGGTCCTTTCAGCAGAGCGTGGAGCATGATCTATGCGCCCCGCAGCTTTGCTATGGGGCGCTTTTGTTTTGCCCTGAAAATTTATAAAAGGGTGCGCCATTCATCGACAGCTTTCTGCTACTAGGATAGGCTGTCCTTCGTACAACCTCTCAGTCTCGCATGCGCTCGACAGCTCCCCTTGTAGGGGAGCCTCTGGCGAAGAGATGAAGTTTCCCGTCATGCCAAAGCCTCCCCTCGGTAGGGGAGGTGGCATCGCGCAGCGATGACGGAGAGGTTTACTCATGAAAGGGTGTTCCCCATGAACTTGAAAAAGCAGCTTGCCTGCATCTATACCAACAACTTCTTCTCCGGCCTGCGCATCACCGACGCAGTGTGGGTGGCGCTGCTGGCTGCGCGCTGGTGGGTGCCGCCCCGGTGCTGGGCGTCCTCGTGGCGCTGACCGGCGCGGCGGCGCTCTGTAAAAAGCGATAATACATAAAAAAGCCCCTTCCAGACGAAAGGAGCCTTCTCTGTTTAGCCGTAGCACTTTTTGCAGGCCGTGAAACCTCTCTGTTTTGCGGTCGAAAGAGACACCTTTTCCGGGTCTTTCATGCCACTGCAAGAGGACCTGCTGTGATACTTCTTCCCTCCATGGGTCGGTATCCAGACCTGCTGTTCGGTTTTCTGGCTTGTCGAGATGGTCTGCACTGCTGCGGCAGGCTGGGTTGCTGCTGCAGTGCCATAACCGCCCGCCAAAGCCGCCGGGCTGCACAAAACGCTCAGGCAGAGGGCCAGTGCCGCCGCAATGATTCGGAATTTTTTCTTCATTTGTTGTTCTCCTTTCCTTGATTCAAGAGCATAGCTTCTAAGAAAAGAATAAGTGGGTGCCGGGCAGGTTACAAGCACAAAGAATAGTCAGAATGCGTTTTGTTCGACACACACACGACTCTTTTCTTTCATTGTATCATTTTATGTTTAAATGTAAACTGTTTTGAGACATTTATTACTGTCATTTTATGCTCCATAATAATATTGGGTGATAATAATGGATGAACTTAAAATCAAAAAATTGACTGAGCCTGTAATGTTCACGATCCGCGTGGACAAGTCCATCGTGGATTTTTATGATGACCTGGCACGGCGGACGAACCGCTCCCGAAACGAGCTCATCGGGCTTGCGCTGGATTTCGCAAAAGATAAAATCATTGTCGAGTCTTGACTGCTTATGTACTGCCGTATCCGTGACCTGCACGAAGACCACGACCTGCTTCAGAAGGATATTGCCGCCTATCTGAAATGCGCACAGGTCTGTTATTCCAATTACGAAATGGGAAAACGTGACATCCCCACGGATGTCTTAAAAGCCCTTGCGCTTTTCTACGATACCAGCGTCGATTATCTTCTCGGGCTGACAGATGAGGCAAAACCTTATCCTCGCTCACATTAAATATTTTAGAACAATAAAACGACCCCCGCCGAGAGAGTTTCCCGGCGGGGGTCATTTTGTTCCAAATTCTATTACTTACTCAGCAGCTCCTCAGCCATCGCGTCCATCTGCGCCTCAGCGGCGGCGTTGGAAGCAGAGCGGAGGGTGACGACAGTGTCACAGACGGTGATGTTCTTCATGCCGTCCAGCTCGGCGCGCATGAGCTTTGCAGCCATGGGCGCCCAGGTGCCGTTCTCCATCAGGGCGATGGTGCGGCTCTGGAAAGCCTTGGTCTTGAGGTGGGCCAGCAGGTTCTCCATCGGCGGGAAGAGGAAGCCGTCATAGGTGGCGCAGGCCAGCACGGTCTTGCCGCAGCGGAAGGCCTCGGTGACGGCGTAGGAGACATCGACCCGGGTCAGGTCGATCTCCACCACCTTCGCCCCCTTGGCCCGGAGCTTTTCGGCCAGGATGTGGGCGGCGGCGCGGGTGTGGCCGTGGATGGAGGCACTGGCGACCAGCACCTTCTCCGGCTCTTCGGCCTTATAGCTGGACCACATATTGTAGTAGTTCAGGTACTTGCCAAGGTCGCCGGTGAGGACGGGGCCGTGGAGCGGGCAGATGGTCTTGATGTCCAGCGCAGCGGCCTTTTTCAGCAGAGCCTGCACCTGCGGGCCGTACTTGCCCACGATGTTCAGGTAGTAGCGGCGGGCCTCGCTGGCCCAGTCGGCCTTCTCGTCGAACTTTGCCACCGCGCCGAAGCGGCCAAAGCCGTCGGCGGAGAAGAGGACTTTTTCGGTGGACTCATAGCTCACCATGACCTCGGGCCAGTGGACCATAGGTGCGAACACGAAAGTCAGGGTGTGAGCGCCCAGCGAAAGGCTCTCGCCGTCCTTCACGACGACGCGGCGCTCCTTGGCGATGGCCTCCGGGCCGAAAAACTGCTCCATATACTGGAACGTCTTGGCGTTGCCCACCACCTGCATCTCGGGGTAGAGGGCGGCGAGGCGGGCCACATTCGCGCCGTGGTCAGGCTCCATGTGGTGGACGACGAGGTAGGCGGGCTTCTCCCCTGCCAGCGCCTCGGTGACGTTCGCCATCCACTCGTCGGTGGCACGCGCGTCCACGGTGTCGAGGATGGCGGTCTTCTCGTCCCGGATGACGTAGGAGTTGTAGCTGACGCCGGTGGGGACCGGGTACTGGCTCTCAAACAGATCGATGGTGGTATCGTCCACGCCCACGCCCAGAATGGCGCTGCTAATGTTCTTTACGCTCATAAGCACATTTCCTCTCTGTTATCTGGTGTGTATGGTCTGCCATGGCTGGCAATTATTTTAAGAATCTTTTTCAGTATAGCACAGTCTGCCACCTTCGTCAACTATTTATCAGGCCGGATGGCCGAATGACGTTCTACTGCGGTAGATTATGTGGCAAAGTGACAAAATAATAATATAGATACGTTATATTTCCCCACTTTGCCAACTTGGCAAAGTGCTCATATCTGGCAAAGTGGTCAGTTTGCCAGCTCAGGCCAGTTTGCCACCCTGGCAAAGTGCATTTTTGACCGTCACTACGTCAATATTCTCCCACTTTGCCAGATGTCTCGCTGGTCTCAGAGAGTGCTTTCGGCAGCTCGTTCATGTCGTCTATCTCCAAAAGGGCGCTGGCGCTGGCCTCGTCGAGACTCTGGACGCTGCGCAGCTTCCGGCTGATGGCCCGGCTGCGGACGCCGATGAGCTGGTCCAGCTCTTCGTCGGTCTGGCGCAGACGCTGCTGCATCTTGGCGAGGCCCTGCCCGAACTTGTCGAACTCCGTCTTCACCGCGCCCAGCAGCTGCCAGACCTCGCCGGAGCGCTTCTGGATGGCGAGGGTCTTGAAGCCCATCTGCAGGCTGTTCAGCAGGGCCGCCATGGTGCTGGGGCCTGCCACGTTGACCTGATAGTCCCGCTGCAACACCTCCAGCAGCCCCGCGTTCACCACCTCGGCATACAGGCCCTCGAAGGGCAGGAACAGGATGCCGAAAGCCGTGGTATGGGGCGGCTCGACGTACTTTTCCCGGATGTCTCTGGCCTCGCTGCGGAGCACCAGCTCGAGGGCGTGGCGGGCATCCTCCACGGCCTGCGCGTCGCCGGAAGCGTAGGCGTCCTGTAAGTGGGCGTAGGTGTCGCCGGGGAACTTGGAGTCGATGGGGAGCCAGACGCTGCCGCCGTCGGCACCCGGCATCCGGATGGCGTATTCCACCCGCTGGGTGCTGCCCGGGATGGTGGCCACGTTGGTATCGTACTGCTCCGGGGCGAGGATCTCTTCCAAAATCGCGCCCAGCTGGATCTCGCCGAGGATGCCCCGGGTCTTGACGCCCGAGAGCACCTGCTTCAGGCCGCCCACGTCGGCGGCGAGGGACTGCATCTCGCCAAGGCCCTTGTACACCTGCTCGAGCTGCTGGTTGACGGCCTTGAAGCTTTCCGTCACCCGCTTCTGCAAAGCGTCCTGAAGCTGCTCGTCCACCGTGTGGCGTATCTCGTCCAGCTTGCGGGTGTTCTCAGCCTGCAATGCCGTCATGCTCTCGACCATGGCGCGGCGCAGCTGCTCCATCTGCTGGTTGTTGGCCTGCTCGAGGCTCTGCAGACGCCGCTCCAGGATGCGCTGCTGGCTGTCCTGCCCCTGGCCAAGGGTGGTGCTCATGCTCTGCACAGCCGTCTGCAGCGTCTCGCTGACGCTGCGGATGGCGGCGTAGTTCTGCTGGGCGATGGCGTCCTGACGGGCGTTGAACTCTTTGGCCTGAGCGGCCAGCTGCTCTTCGAGCCAGTCTTTCAGCTCTTCGCAGTCGGCTTCGTCCAGCCCGCCGGTGGGGCGTCCGCTGCGGAAGAGCAGCAGCGCCATCATCAGGCAGATGGCCACCAGCAGGACGGTATACAGCATTGCGAGAAATTCCATTTATTCTACTTCCTCAAACTTCAAAACTTCTTTGGTGGTCACGGTATCGTCACCGTACAGGCCCACGCCGTCGGCCTCCATCTCGCCGCTCTGGTTGTCGTAGGGGTCGCTGCGGAAGCCCAGCATCGGCGGGTCGAAGGGCGCTTCAAAGGCGCTGTTTGCCACCATGCGGCCCGTATCCAGACTGCCGAAATAGTGGCGGCGGAGCACTTCATCGCCCCGGCGGGCCATAGAGGCACCGTAGGAGCAGTCGGCATACATCCAGCCCTTGGGGGCGACGTAGAACCGCGCCCAGTCGTGACAGCCCGCGTCCCCCGGAGCCATTGCAAAGCCGCTCTCCCACCGGGCCGGGATGCCCGCGATGCGGCAGAGGGTGATGAAGGTCAGCGCCATGATGCCGCAGTCTCCCCGGCGGCTGCGGGCGCAGTTCTCGGCGATGGACTCATGGACGAAATAGGAGGGCTGGAAGTGATACCGGACATTCAGGGTGACATAATCGTAGATGCGCTTAGCCTTCTCCGCCGGGCTGGCGATGCCCTCGGTGAGCTGAGCCGCCAGCGCCCGCAGGTAGGGCGTAAAGACGATGTGGGGCGCTTCCTCGCCGGTGTAGAACTCGGGCTGCTCCGCGTCGGGCGTGAAGGAAAGCGGGTCGGCGTAGACTGCCGTCTCCCGGTAGCTGTACTCTGCCCCGAAGGTGCGGTTCTCGGTCAGGTCGGCCTCCCAGCAGACGGTGCGCTGGGGCGCGTCCTCGGCGGCGATATGGCCGGGCGTCTCGGTGAAACGGTCCAGCGTGATATGGCTCTGGGACGGGCAGGCGGCAGGCAGGGCCAGCCATGCCCGGACGTGGACGGCATCTCTGCCCTCTGCCCTCGCCTTTTCCAGCGCGGCGGCGAAGGCTTCGTCAGACATCCGGATGCTGGTGCGGAGGGTGATGTCGGCGCTGGCGCTCCCCTCCCGCTCCATCTTCTCGTGGAGGCGGTGACGCTCTTGGTTCTTGTTGTTGGGGGCGTCCGGCGTCAGCTTCCGGGCAGCGAGGTCGGCGTGGGTGGCCAGCAGCGTCTCGGCGAACCGGGCCTGATACCTCTTCTCCCCTTCCACGAACCGCCAGTCCATCCGGCCCTCCCAGTCGAGCTTCTTAAATTCCTCTGCCGTGAAGTCCCTGACCCGCTCCTGCATCCGGGCGATGGCCTCGGCTTCCGTCCAGCAGTATTCCCCGGGCAGCCGGCGCATGATCTCCTTCTGGACGGTCAGGGCCTCCCGCAGGGCGTCCACACCGTGGGGCGTGGGGTTCTCGGGCGGGACATATCCCTCCGGCGGGGCAATGCCGTTGGACGCCGGGCCGTTCTGGGTCTTTGTCCAGTCCTCGGCCAGCAGCCGGTCGATGCGGGCGATGGCCTCCTGATAATATCCGGCCGCTTTCAGCCGGGCGATGTCGTCGGGCAGGCCCACATTCAGGCTGCGGATCGATCCATTCCAATCGTACATAATCTCTTCCTCCTGTTATTCCGAAACGCTCTGCCAGAACTCGGCAGCACGTTCCACCCAGTCCTCGGCATCCGTCCCTACGCCGATGCCGATGCCGTGTTTGGCGTTGTCGTAAACTTCCACCCGGTTGGGGACGCCGCTCGCTTCCAGTGCCTTTGCAAGGGTCGGCCCCTGCAGGGGGTAGACGAAGGCTTTCAGCATGAGGTCATTCCTGCCATACCACAGGAAGGTGGGCGGATAGTCCGGCGTCACGAGCTTCGAGACGGTGTAGGAATAGTAGCGTCTTTCCAGCCGGTCGGTATCCATCAGGAGATGGTAGGCAGGCTTTGCCTCAAAGAAGTTGTTGATGGGATAGGCCAGCAGCAATACGCCGGGCTTCGGCACACCGTAGCGACCCCAGCCCTTTTCCTCATTGCCGAAGACGCCTGCGAGCTGTCCGCCGGAGGAGTAGCCCAGCAGGGCGTAGTCTTCCGTAGAGACGCCGAAGGTGTCGGCATTGTCCATCACGAAGCGGATGGCCCGGGCCAGGTCTTCCAGCGGAGCGTCGTCCCCGGCCTCCCATCCGATGCGGTAGCGCAGCGAGAAGACGGCATAGCCCTGCTCGTGCAGCTCCCACGCCGTGGACACGCCGCCCCGCAGCTCGCCGCTGTAGTAGAGCGAGTTGCCCGACAGCACGATGGCAAATTTGGCCCCCGGCTGCTGGGCCGGGCAGTAATACAGCTCCACATGAGCGCGGGCAGGCACGGCGGCGATCTCCTCTTCCGAATAGAGCGGATAGGTCACCCGGGTGCCGTCGTGGTAGACCTGAGCCAGATAGTTGAGGCCCGCTGCGCAGGCTTCGGCAGAGGTCTTGCCGACCACCTCGGTCAGCGTCTCGTCGTCGCGGCTGGTGGAGAGCTTTTCGCAGTCCCGCTCCCACACATAGGTATATGTATAGAGACCGCTGGCCTTGATGTCGGGGTCGTCGCGTATCTCCTTCATGGTGGTCTGGGGGGTGATGCTGGCTGCTGAGGCCGGGACGGCGAGGACACCGAGCATCAGCACAGAGGCAGCGATTCGTTTCCAATCCATCTTCATTTCTCCTTTTTCAGAGCAGCCTTCATTGCATTTTTCGGCAAAGAGGTCTATAATAGTCCCTGCCCTGAACGGGTATTTACTCTATTGTATCACAACGGTGCTGATTGTCAAAAAATTTCTGCCCGGGAGGGAGCTTTGTCATGCTGACCAATTACCACACCCACACCACCCGCTGCGGCCACGCCGAAGGCACCGAGGAGGAATACATCCTCACGGCCCTGCGCTGCGGCTTCAAGGTGCTGGGGTTTTCTGACCACACCCCCTGGGCCTACGCGACGCCGGGCTTCGTCAGCCGCATCCGGATGCTGCCCTTCCAGCTGGACGATTACGTCCTGACCCTGCGCAGGCTGCGGGAGAAATATGCCGACAAACTCCACATCCGCATCGGCCTCGAGGCAGAGTATTTCCCGGCCTATCTGGGCTGGCTCAGAGAAGAGACGGAGCGGCTGGACATCGAATATCTCATCCTCGGCTGCCACTACGACACCACCGACGAGCAGGACGCCAGGGCCAGCCGCTTCGGCGGCAGCCCCTCCACCGCCCACGGCAGACGGTATGCCGAGCAGGTGGTGGAAGCGCTGGAAACGGGACTTTACCGGTATCTGGCCCACCCCGACCTCTTTTTGAACCGGGTGACGGCCTTCGACGCCGACGCCGAGAAAGCCTGCCGGGACATCTGTGCCGCAGCGGCGCGGCTGGACATCCCCCTCGAGTACAACATGGCCGGACTGACCCTGCAGGGCCGTCCCGACGGCTCTCTGGGCTACACCCGGGACGAGTTCTGGCGCATCGCGGCGGAGTACCCCGTCAAGGCCATCGTGGGCTGCGACGCCCACGCCCCCTCGGAGTTGGACGTCGTCCCCGCCATCGAGGAAAAGAAAGCCTTCCTGCACAGCTTGGGCATCCCGGTACTGGACACCCTGCCGGGGCTGGAATAAGCGGCCATTGCGCGGACGGGCTGCATCTGCTATACTGAGACAAGAGGAATGATGCAGGGCGCATTGGGGCGCTCTGCCGGGAAAGAATATCATGAGCAATATCACCATCCGGCCCATGGAGCCGGAAGACTGGGGCGCTGTGTCCGAGATCTATTTAGAGGGCATCGCCACGGAGCACGCCACCTTCCAGACCACCTGTCCGCCCTACACGGCGTGGGACGCCTTTCACATCAAAGAATGCCGCCTCGTCATTCTGGACGGCGGCGAGCTGGCCGGTTGGGCCGCACTGCGGCGGGTAGACCCCCGCTGGTGCTACCGGGGCGTAGCCGAGGTGAGCATCTACGTCGGCGAGAAGTTCCGGGGCCGGGGCCTCGGCTCCCGCCTGTTGACGGCCCTCTGCGAAGAGTCGGAGAAAGAGGGTTACTGGACCTTACACTCCACCGTTTTGCAGGACAACACCGCCAGCCTCGGCCTCCACACGAAGTGCGGCTTCCGGGTGGTGGGGCGGCGGGAGCGCATCGCCCGGGACTGTCATGGCCGCTGGCTGGACACCTACCTGATGGAGCGCCGCGCCAAAGCCGACGAGCCTGCGGGGTATAAGAAATTATAAAAAATGAGCTGCTGTACGTAACGTACAGCAGCTCATTTTCGTATCAGACAAGGCCCTTACCACTCATTGTCCGCCGCGTCCGTATCGGCCACCCGGGTGCGCTGGAACATGCTTTCCAGCACGGCGCAGTATTTGTCGGCCAGGCAGACGATGACCGCCTCCCGGCAGGTGGGGACATGACGGAAGGTCAGGGGCCACATATGGCTCGAGATGATGTTCTGCTCTTTTCTGGTGATGGCGAAGCACCGCTCGGCATTGACGCAGGCAGAGCCGGGATGGGCAAAGCCGTGCATCTCGAACAGGCGGCGCAGACCCCGGAAAGAGCTGCGCTTGTGCCAGTCGTAGAGATAGAAGTCATGGAGAAAGGCCCCCACAGCCAGCGACGTCTCATCCGCGCCCAGATGGAAGCGGCGGTTGAGCCAGAAACTCACCAGCACCACATTCTTGCAGTGCTGGTAGGTGGTCACATCGCCGTGCTGGATAAATTCCCGCATCCGCTGCACTTCGGGGTGCTGGTCATATTGGGCCAGAATGGTGGTGAGGCACTGACGCTCCGTATCAGAAAGCTGCATTGAAAAGTTCCCTTTCATAAACAAATAAACCTCTCAGTCTCGCTATCGCTCGACAGCTCCCCTACCGAGGGGAGCCTCTGGCGAAGAGGCGAAACTTTGCGCTATGCCAAAGCCTCCCCTCGATAGGGGAGGTGGCATTGCGAAGCAATGACGGAGAGGTTGAACCAATCAAGACCTCAGCTGCACCGGGTTGGAATTGCCGAAATTCTCGGCCTCGGTGGGGTTCGTGCGCTTGAGGCTCAGGTCCACGAGGTACTGCTTGCCGTCGCCCAGCTCCTCGAGCTGTGCCAGTTTTGCCTTGGCAGATGCTTCGTCCGGGTACCACTGGATGAGGAAGAAATTCTCCGCCTCCACGCCGTAATACAGCCACTGGCCGTCGGCCCGGAGCAGGTCGTCCAGATGGTCTACCTCGTCGCCGTCGGTCAGGCCGAGGCCCTCTTCCGCGTAGACGTTTTCCGGCTCCACCTGCAGCACTTCGATGACCTGAATGGCGCTCTGCAGATATTCGTCCTGAGCGATGCTCTTGTCGGAGAGCTCCCAGCCCGTCAGGAATGCCTGCATCAGCAGGTCTTTGACCGAGATTTTCTTTTCCATGTATGTTTCCTTCTTCCTCGTTTGTTTCCGCTGACCAGTATACGCTCAAATCTTGGGCAGGTCAACCATAAATTTATGAATTTTTTGTAGGAATGTCCAAATTCAACTCAATTTGAACCCAAACGTCTCCCCCAGCCACTCGAGGCAGAGAGCCACCCAATGGGCGCGGTGAGGGTCGGCGGCATCCACTTCGGCGGTACTGATGCTGGTGCCGTGAGCGCCCTTCTCGAACAGATGTGCCTCGCACGGCACGCCCGCCCTCCGCAGGGCGGCCAGCAGGAGAAGCGTGTTCTCCACCGGAACGGTCTTATCCTCCATGGTATGCCAGACGAAGACCGGCGGTGTGTCGGAGGTCACCTTATCCTCCAGGGTGAACACCTGCTGTGCGGCAGCATCCTCGCTGCCCGCCAGCCGGACGAAGCTGCCCCGGTGGGCAAACTCCCCTGCCGTGATGACCGGGTAGCCCAGGATCACTGCATTGGGCCTCTGCTGAGCCGTCTCGCCCGGAATGTCCAGCACCGCGCCGGACAGGGCCAGATGTCCGCCCGCCGAGAAGCCGCAGACGGCGATCTTATCCGGCAGGATGTGCCACTCTCCCGCATTCTGCCGCAGCAGAGCCAATGCTTCGTTCAGCTGTCGGAGAGGCTGGTAGTTCTGCGACCCCTCCCCCACGCTGTAGGTCAGCACGGCGGTGTGATAACCCGCCGCCGCAAACTGCAGGGTCACCGGGTCGCCCTCCCGGGGGCTGACATGGTCGTAGCCGCCGCCCGGCACCACCAGCACCAAAGGCCGCTCCTTCACGGCGGGCATGGCATCCAGCGACGCCCGCAGGGAAACCGTCAGCACACCGCCGCCTGCAAGTTCCAGCTCTATCTGCTGCATCCTTCATCCTCCTTATAAACAAGTCTGTCATTCCGGCCCATTATACGGCTTTGGCGCGGGAAAGTAAAGGCGACTTTGGCCCCGAATGGAAAGTTTTTTGAACTTTTTATGAAACCCCTTGATTTTTGTCTCTCAGCGGTGTATATTAGCACTCGAAAGTTATGAGTGCTAAGTTTTCACGAGTGGTTTTCCGCTCCGTGTGCCGGCACTCTCCACAGGCAGATCCTGATGCGACACGCGCCCGGGCAGTTCCTGCCGCCGGGACGCTAAAATCTGATAAAAAGAGGTTTTGTATTATGGCGAAAAAAGAATTTCAGGCCGAGAGCAAAAAGCTGATGGACATGATGATCAACTCCATCTACACCAACAAGGAAATTTTCCTGCGTGAGCTGATCTCCAACGCTTCGGACGCCATCGACAAGCTGTATTATAAGAGCCTGACCGACACTTCTGTCGGCATGAACAAAGGCGATTTCCGCATCCTGCTCACCCGCGACAAGGACAGCCGCACCCTGACCATCTCCGATAACGGCATCGGCATGACCCGGGAAGAGCTGGAGCAGAATCTCGGCACCATCGCCCACTCCGGCTCCCTCGACTTCAAAAAGGACAACAAGGACGAGAACATCGACATCATCGGTCAGTTCGGTGTCGGCTTCTACTCCGCCTTTATGGTGGCCGACAAAGTGACGGTCATCTCCAAGGCCTACGGCTCCGACGAGGCCTGGCAGTGGGAGTCCAGCGGTGCTGACGGCTATGAGCTTGAGCCTGCTGAGAAGGAGACTGCCGGTACCGACATCATCCTCCACATCAAGCCCGACACGGAGACCGACAACTACGACAACTTCCTCGACGAGTACGGCATCGTGGCCATCGTCAAGAAGTACAGCGACTATGTGCGCTACCCCATCCAGATGGAGCGCGAAAAGAGCCGTCAGAAGCCCGAACCCGACCCCAAGCCCGACGACTACAAGCCCGAGTGGGAGACCTACACCGAGCTGGAAACTCTGAACAGCATGGTGCCTATCTGGAAGAAGCAGAAGAGCGAAGTCACCGACGAGGAGTATGCAAACTTCTACAAGGATAAGTTCAGCGACTACGCCGACCCCGCCCGCGTCATCGTGAGCCGCACTGAGGGCACTGCAAACTATAACGCCCTGCTCTTCGTACCCAGCCACCGCCCCTATGACTTCTACACCAAGGACTACGAAAAGGGTCTGGCTCTGTACGCATCCGGCGTCCTCATCATGGAGAAGTGCGCCGACCTGCTGCCCGACTACTTCAGCTTTGTCAAAGGCATCGTGGACAGTCAGGACCTGAGCCTGAACATCAGCCGTGAGATGCTGCAGAAGGACAATCAGCTCAAGCTCATCCACAACGCTCTGGAAAAGAAGATCAAGAACGAGCTGCACGCGATGCTCGTCAATGACCGCGAGAAGTATGAGACCTTCTGGAAGAACTTCGGCCGCCAGATCAAGTTCGGCATCTACGGCGACTACGGCATGCACAAGGATCTGCTGGGCGACCTGCTGATGTTCTACTCCGCCAAGGAGAAAAAGCTCGTCACGCTGGACGAGTACGTCGAGAAGATGCCCGAGGATCAGAAGTGCATCTACTTTGCCGCCGGTGACGACACGGACCGTCTGGGCAAGCTGCCCAACGCCCAGCTGGTGCTGAGCAAGGGCTACGACCTGCTGCTCTGCACCGAGGATGTGGATGAGTTCTGCCTGCAGATGATGCGCGACTACAAGGAGAAGGAGTTTAAGAACATCAACTCCGGTGACCTGGGTCTGGAGACCGAGGACGAGAAGAAGGCCGCCGAGGCTGCCGAGACCGAGAACAAGGACCTGTTTGAGGAAATCAAGAAGGACCTGAACGGCAAGGTCAAGGAGGTCAAGGTCAATCCGACCCTGCAGGAACACCCCGTCACCCTGTCTGCCGAGGGCGGTATCTCGATGGAGATGGAGAAGGTACTGCGCCGCATGCCCAACGCAGAGGGCGTCGAGAGCACGAAGGTGCTGGAGCTGAACCCGAACCACACGGTCTTTGCCGCCCTGAAGGCTGCCCACGCCGCGGGCGACACCGACAAGGTCGCTAAGTACGCCGAGCTGCTCTATGACCAAGCCCTGCTGATCGCCGGTCTGCCCATTGAGGACCCCGTTGCCTATGCACAGCTGGTGTGTGGGCTGATGCAGTAAAATCGGAATAACAGAATAACAGCCGCCCGCCCAGGTACGATGCCTGAGCGG